>OLWT01000014.1_pt1 | contig 144712 bp, 130 predicted proteins | sample 1674001 | NCBI WGS metagenome assembly OLWT01 (sample SAMEA103958137, study PRJEB25191) | human gut metagenome | biome: human-associated habitat [ENVO:00009003]; feature: intestine environment [ENVO:2100002]; material: feces | place: Germany | collected 2013/2015 | reverse complement strand
TTCTCGCCGAACGCGACCTGCACTCGCGGCCAGGTCGTAACATTCCTGTACAGAGCACAGTAAGCGCAAAATACAAACACACCGCACGAATTTCGTGCGGTGTGTTTTTTGCAATCTATCTCTTGACAAAGGTACGAAATCGTACTATACTTTGCAAGTATGATTTCGGACTAAAGCGAGGTAAACATGACACAGCAATCAAAACAGCTGCGCCGCTTCAACCGCCTTGTCGGCGAAACGGACGCGGTATACCACGAGCTTGCGAATCGGCTCGGCCTTTCCGACAGCGCGTTTCAGATACTTTATACGCTCAGGGCAGAGGGCGGGGCCTGCCCGCTGCGCGATATCTGCGCCTTTTCCGGGCTTACGAAGCAGACGGTAAACTCCGCCCTGCGCAAGCTTGAAGCCGAGGGCAGCGTCACGACCGAAAGCAGCGGCGCCCGGCACAAGACGGTCACGCTCACAACGAAGGGGGCGGAGCTTGCGGAAAAAACCGTGGCGAAGGTGATCGAGATAGAAAACGAGATCCTTGGCTCATGGCCGGCAGAGGATCTTGAAAAATACATTCGGCTTACGGAGGAATTTCTTGTTTCCGTGCGTGCAAGGGCGCAGGAGGTGCATTCATGAACATAAAGCTTTCGGATCATTTTGACTATAAGCGACTGCTCAGGTTTGCGCTGCCGTCGATAATAATGATGATCTTCACGTCGATCTACTGCATAGTAGACGGCTTTTTTGTATCAAATTATGCCGGCAAGACGGCGTTTGCGGCGGTCAACCTGATAATGCCGCTGCTGCTCGTGCTCGGCTGCGTCGGCTTCATGTTCGGAACCGGCGGCGGAGCACTTATCGCCAAAACCATGGGCGAGCGAAAGCAGGACAAGGCAAACGAGATATTCACGCTTATAATCACAGTGTCCGCGCTGTGCGGCGTTGTGCTTGCAGTGCTTGGATTTTTCCTGCTGCGCCCGGTCGCGGAATTCATGGGCGCGGATGGCGAGCTTTTAGAGCAGAGCATAATTTACGGCCGCATCATCCTTATTGCGCTGCCGTTTTATATTCTGCAGTTTGAGTTCCAATGCCTGTTCGCGACGGCCGAAAAGCCCAAGCTCGGCCTGTACGTTACCGTCGCGTCCGGCGTAGCGAACATGATCCTCGATGCTCTGCTCGTCGGCGTGATACCGCTCGGCGTGACCGGCGCTGCGGCGGCCACCGCAATAAGCGAGTTTATCGGAGGCGTTGTTCCGCTTGTATACTTTGCACGCAAAAATGACAGCCGTCTGCGCCTTGTGAAATTCAAATTCGACGGCAATGTACTGCTCAAAACCTGCACGAACGGCTCGTCGGAGTTCATGAGCAACGTTTCCATGTCGATCGTGAGCATGCTGTATAATATGCAGCTGATGAAATATGCCGGAGCCGACGGCGTTGCGGCATACGGCGTGCTGATGTATGTAAGCATGATATTCCAGGCGATATTTATCGGATTTGCTGTCGGAACGGCGCCTATAGTCGGCTTCAACTTCGGCGCGCAGAACACGGCCGAACTCAAGGGTCTGCTGTCAAAAAGCCTGCGCATAATAGGCGTATGCGCCGTGTTCATGTTCGCTGCCGGCGAGCTTTTTGCAAGTCCGCTTGGCAAATTGTTCGTCGGGTATGACGATGAGCTTCTTGAAATGACGGTCCACGCATTCTCCATATTCTCGTTCTCGTTCCTGTTCTCGGGTTTTTCGATCTACGGCTCATCGTTTTTCACCGCGCTCAACGACGGCCTGACCAGCGCGATGATATCGTTCCTGCGAACTTTAGTGTTCCAGCTTGCTGCGGTGCTTCTGTTTCCGCTCATCTGGGAGCTGGACGGAATATGGCTCTCCATCGTCGGAGCGGAGGTCATGTCGATAACGGCAACTGTGCTGTTCCTTATCGGAAAGCGCAAGCGCTACGGCTATTAATTCTAACATTTCTTGCCCTGAACTGCGCGTTCAGGGCAATTTTGCGTAAATATACTTGCAAATATGCAAAGTTTGTGTTATTATTGGTATACATACCAATAATAACACAAAGAAGGAAGGGATCAGTATAACTATCACACATACGAGCATGGCTGCAAAGAAGCGAATACTCACGGCATGTGTTCGCCTGTTTATCGAGCGCGGCTATAACGGCACGACGGTTGCCGAGATAATCAAGGAAGCTGACGTATCCGCCAGCTCGTTCCAGAACATTTTCCGTTCCAAGGACGGAGTGCTCAGCGAGCTTGCGGCGTTCATGTTTGCCGGTCAGTTCAAGGCTGCGCGCACGGTGGCTGATCCCGGCGATTCTCCCGCAATGCTATATGCGATCGAGACCGCGCTTCAGCTTACGATAACCGAGCTTAACGACAATCTGCGCGATATTTATGTCGAGGCATATTCGCACGAGGCGACGATGGAGTATATCTATCAAAGCACGACGGCGGAGCTTTACCGCATCTTCGGATCTTATCTGCCCGATTATACCGAGAGCGATTTTTACGAGCTGGAGATCGGCTCGGCCGGCATAATGCGCGGCTATATGTCGCGCGGCTGCGACATGTATTTCACGCTGGAAAGGAAGCTCGAGCGGTTCCTGAGCATGAGCCTTGGCGTTTATAACGTCCCCGAGGACGAGCGGCGGCGGATAATCGACCGCATTCTTGAGCTTGACATGCGCGCGATAGCGACAAGCGTTCTGCACGAGCTGGTGCAGATGCTCGCCGACCACTTCGACTTCGCACTCGACGACGAGATCGAATCGGCTCTTGTGCAGTGAAAAAATAATTATTTAAGTATATGAAAGCCGGGCGTTTTTGTTGAACGCCCGGTTTTTCGCGCTGTTTCAAGAAAAAATCGGGCAAAGCCGCATGCTCATAACGGAGGCTTGTATCTTGACATGTCGGGCAAATATGTTATAATCTAACTATCATTTGCCGATTTGGTATGATCGGTGCAAAAAATTCAATAAAAAGGAAATTCAGGAGGAAACATGAAAAAGAGACTTATCAGCATGCTGATGGCGGTTCTCATGATCGCGTCCCTGCTGCCTGCTACCGCTCTGGCAGAGACTACGGCAACGGATACTCATGAGCATAAGTATACCACCGTTAGCATCAAGAAAGACGCTGAGAAGAAAACTCCCGGCGTAGAGTACAAAGTCTGCAAGGAATGCGGCAAGATAAACCCGGCTTCTATCTCCATCAAAGCATTTGCGCTGCTCTGGAACCAGTGCAGGAAGTGCGAGACCGGCAAGACCATGGTCGTTAAGGCTGCAAGCTGCCGCAACGAAGGTCTTACCATAAGCTACTGCGAGAAGTGCGGCAAGGCGTTCACCAATAAGGACTTCGGCAATAGCACTTATAAGATCGAAAATGCACTTGAGCACGTCTATGGTGAGTTCCACATCGAAAAGGCTCCCACCTGCACTAAGTCCGGCACCGGCTATGCTGTCTGCAAGCTTTGCGGCGATGCAGCTTACTTCGAGGGTGAGAAGGCGGCAACTGCACTGCTGAACCTTTCCGACTTTGACGGCAATGCAACTGCATATGCAAACCGTGTTCGTGAAGTCTATGAAATGTTTGAGCCTACTAATCCCGATCACAGCAATACTAAACTGCTTGTTGCCGTAACTAAGGAAACCGAGGCAAAAGATATTAATGGCAATGATATTACGCTTAAGCCTGCAAAGAAAGCACAGCATGTTGCAGCCGTTAAAGGTCAAGCTTACAAGCTTAATCCCGAAACCGGCCTGTATGTAATTGATACTGAAAACTCGGCAAACTTTATTGAAGGCTATGCCGGAGACATGATTTGCCCCGACTGCGGCGTTGGTGTTAAGACCGGTGAGCCTATTACGCATAAGTTTACGGTCGACACTACCGATAGCAAACTTGCTACATTTGATAAGAAAACCCTCAAGGGCGTAGACGGTAAGGCCGATGTTGTAAAGTGCGACACTTGCAACTACAAGGGCGGCGAAACCATTCGCGCAATGGGTATGTATGATACCTGGTATGGTGAGGATGCAAAGCCGGCTACCTGCGAAAAAGCGGGCGTTGGAGCAACAATATACTGGAGAGATAAGACCACAGGCGACGTAAAATCCAAAGAAGGTGCAGAAGGAAAAGCTCTTGGCCACAATTATGTTCTCGTAGAGGGTGAAAAGGCAACTTGCCTCCAGAGTGGCTTTGAGTACGTTAACTACAAAGAGTGCACTCGCTGCCATGCTACTACAGGCGACGCAAGCAAGAAGATCCCCATCACAGCTCCCGGCAAGCACAGCTATGCGCTTGACTCTTTCTATGATGCAACCTGCCAGCATCAGGGCCTGGCCTACAAGAGCTGCAAGCTCTGCGGCGCTAAACTCATGAATGCTGATGGTACGACGTATGTTGAAGTAACACCTATGGTCGCACACACCGCATCCGACAAGCTTGCCAATGTCAAGGAAGCGACCTGCACCGAAGTCGGCTACACCGGCGATAAGGTATGCAAGTTCTGCGGCATCGTCATGGAGAAAGGCAAAGAGATCCCCATGATCGAGCACACCCCCATGGACGTTGAGGCAAAGGCTCCCACCTGCACCGAGCCCGGCGTTACCAAGGGTACTGTCTGCAAGGTCTGCGGCACCGTCCTGAGCGCTCAGGAGACCGTTCCCGCACTCGGCCACAAGACCGAGCTTGTGAACGCTAAGGAAGCGACCTGCCTCGAGGCCGGCTACACCGGCGATAAGGTCTGCACCGTCTGCAAGCAGACCATCGAAAAGGGCACCGAAGTCAAGGCTCTCGGCCACAACTATGTTAAGGGCGTCTGCACCCGCTGCGACGCAAAGCAGCCCGGCTACAACCCGTTCACCGATGTCAAGAAGGGTCCCTACTATGATGCGATCCTGTGGGCATACTGCAACGGCGTTACCAACGGCATTTCCGACACTGTATTCGGCGTTGATAACGGCTGCACTCGCGCTCAGATAGTCACCTTCCTGTATCGCGCGGCAGGCCAGCCGAAGGTCGAGAACGTTAAGAACCCGTTCACCGACGTGAGCAAAAACAGCACCTACTACAACGCGATCATGTGGGCTGTCGAAAACGGCATCACCACCGGCAAGACCGCTACCAGCTTCGACCCGAATGCAGTCTGCACTCGCGGCCAGATAGTCACCTTCCTGTGGCGCTATGAGAAGGCTCCCATCGTGAGCAGCCTTGCAAAGTTTGATGACGTTGCTGCAGGCTCCTACTGCTACAATGCAGTTATGTGGGCTGTCGAAAACGGCATCACCAACGGCAAGACCACGACCACCTTTGCGCCCAATGATACCTGCACCCGCGCACAGGCAGTCACCTTCATTTACCGCGAGTTCGCAAAGTAAATAAAGAATAATCACGATAATAACTCCACGTCCTCGGACGTGGAGTTATTTTTTTCTTGCAATGCGTTTATTTGTATAATATACTTTATAAGGAAATTTCGCAAATGGGAGGTCATTATGAAAAACAGACTTATCGGGACGATATGCGCAGCGGTGATGCTGCTTGCGCTTTTTGCTCCCATGGCGATGGCGGACGGCGTGTGCGGCGAGTCTGTCAGCTGGACGCTGACGGATGACGGCGTGCTCACGGTGTTCGGTGAAGGCGAAATGACGGACTTTGCCGCCGGTGAAGCGCCGTGGTATGCCGAGCGCGGCGCTGTGCGGAAGCTTGTTGTCGAAAGCGGCGTGACCTCTGTCGGAATCGGCGCATTTTCCGGCTGCGGACTGATCGAGACCGTCACATTGCCGCTCACGCTCGGGCGCATCGGCGACGGTGCGTTTGACGATGTGTACGCGCTGAAAAACATCTACTACGCAGGCTCGATCGCGCAGTGGAAGGCGATAGATATCGGCCTTGACAACAGCTTCGGCAGCGCAAAGCTCGTCTGCGCCGATAAAACCGAACCGTTTTCAGATATCTCCGGATGGTATCACGACTATATCATCACATGCTACATGGCCGACATCGTAAACGGACGCCCGGACGGGACATTTTGCCCGGAGCAGAACGTGACCCGTGCACAGTTTGTCATGATGCTGTATAATATGGGCGGCCGCCCCGAAATTGCGGATACGTCTCTCGGCTTTGACGATGCCAATGCCGTTTCCGCGGTGTATGCCGCGGCTGTTAAATGGGGAGTTAAGGCCGGCATAATAACCGGCTTTACGGATAATACGTTCAGACCGAACGCCGAGATCAGCCGTGCGCAGATGGCAACGTTTGCGTATCGCTTTTTGAAGCTCGGCGTGAGCGCGGATGTGCTCGGCGAGCTTTCCGGCTGCAATGACTTCCGCGATTACGGCTCGATCGCCGAATGCTACCGCGAGTCGGTTGACGTTATGGCGAATATCGGAGTCATTCAGGGCTACCCGAACGGCAGCTTTGCTCCGAATGAAACTGCCACGCGCGGCCAGTCCGCCGCCGTGCTGTCGCGCCTTTTAGCGGCGCTGACAGAACTGAGAACATGAAAAAAAGACCGCCATCGGCGGCCTTTTTTGTTAGCGATTTTCCTGCGCGCGGATGAGATTTTTGTAAAAGCTCACAGCGCCGGGCAGGCAGTTGTATTCGATGTTTTCGTTCAGCCCGTGCATGCCCTTCATCTGCTCCGGCCCATAAATAACAGGTGCAAAGCGGATGCAGCTTTTGCACACCGGCTGATAAAACTGCGCGTCGGTAGCGCCGGTCATGACGTATGGGCTGACCGGCAGTCCTGGGAAGGTCTCGTTTATGACGGACTCGACCTGTCGGAACGCAGCGCCGTTTATATCGACCGCCGGGGTGTAGTCGTTCGAGTGGATGACCTCAGTCTCAAGCCCGTGCTTTTCCGCGATTTTGCGGATGATCTCAAGGCTTTCCTTTTCGCCCTGATGCGGAATGAAGCGCATGTTAGCGCTGACCGTTGCCTCCTGAGGCAGAACGTTGCATGCGTCCGAGCCTGACTGCATCGTGAACGCGACAGTCGTTTGCAGCATTGCGCCTGCCTGAGCGCTTATCCTGCCGAGAACGGGCTTGAGCACCGGCGCGAACAGCCACAGGTTGCCCATGACGAGCTTCAGCGGAAACGCTGCATACGGTGCGAGGCTTTTGAACATTGCGGCGACCTCGGGCGGAAATTCGCGGCGGAAATAGTTGTGCGTCTCAACGTCGTTAACAAATGCTGCGAGCCGCGCTATCGGCGTATTCTTCGTCGGAGCGCTTGCGTGGCCGCCGGATGAGCGCGCGGTGAACTTGACGTCGCCCTTGCCTTTTTCAAAAACGCCGACCATGGCGAAGTTGCCCTTAACGCCGCCGATCGGCTCGGAGATTATGCCGCCGCCCTCGTCACAGACGAGGAACAGCTCAACGCCGCGGCGCTGAAGCTCTTTTACGATTTCCGGCGCGCCGTCGCCGGCCCACTCCTCCGTGCAGGACGAGGCGAGATATACGTCGCACTTGGGCGTGTAGCCCTCCTTCAGAAGCTCCTCGACCGCTTGGAAAAACGCCATGACCGAGGCCTTGGTGTCAGCCGTTCCGCGCCCCCAGACCTTGCCGTCGGCGATATCGCCGGAAAACGGCTCGTGCTCCCATTTTCCCTCGGCAGGGACTACGTCCTGATGACTCATGAGCAGTATCGGCATGCCGTCGCCCGTGCCCTGCCATTTGAACAGCAGATTGCCGTCAATGACGGCCTTTTCAAGCTTTTCATGCACAAGCGGAAACAGCCTTTCCAGCACCTTGTGGAAGCCCAGGAATTTCTCGACCTCGGCAACATTCGCGTGCGATACCGTCTCGTACCGCACCATCTCCGACAGCTTGCGCGCAAGCTCAAGTGCGTAGTCGCCGGCTTCGGGCGCTGCGTAGTCCGAGTGCTTGCCCGGCGTCAGAACCGTGCGCACAACTGCTGCGGCAGGCAGCGAAAGCGCCGCCGCAGCCGGGATCAAAAACATGGATCTTTTCATTATCAAGCACCGGCTTTCCTGTAAAATTTATATGCTATGCCGATGGCGAGCGCACCGGCAGGGATTATCATGAAGCTCGTCGAGCCCGTGAGCGAGGGCACGAGAATAAACAGAATGCTCATAACGATAAGCGGCGCCGCGGCGATCTTCATGTTGCCGCGGAAATATTTATACGCCATTGCGCCGAACAGCGCGGGCACTACATTTTCAAACGCCGGCTGGAGAGTCGGGCTTTGCAGCACCGGCTGCAGCGGAACGAGCAGCGCAACGCCGAGCGCCAGCACGATTATCGTAACCAGCGACGAGGTTGCGATAGACAGGGTGGACACGATCTCGTTTTCGGGCGTGCCGGTCTTTGCGCCGACGATGTCGCGCGCGTTCACAGCGCAGGGTATCTTCATGTTAATAAGGTTGCCCGTTATAAATGCAAGATAGCCGCCGCCTGCGCCGAGCATCGGGGTGTAAACAAGAAACTCGACAACGCTGCTGACTGTCCACACAAGGCCGACGGACAAAAATGCCTTGCCCACGGCGCCGATATCGGGCATCGCGCCGAGCATCCTGCCTATGAGAAACGGAGCGCCCACGAGCATGACGAGCGCTATCGCCGAGCTAATGCGGCCGATAACGTGCGTGCGCTTATTGTAGCTTTCAAAATAATTGTTGTTCATTGTGCGCCTCCTTACATAAACAGCTTGACCACGACCGCCGCTGCCATGCCGATAAGCATGCTTCCTGCGACCGAGAAGCTTTCGACCCATGCGAGATTTTTCTTCTCGGAGAGGTATATGAATCCGGCCATCACCAGTCCGGAAACAAACACGACTATCAGCGGCATAAAGCTGCCCGAGAACGAGAACAGACCGCCGCCGGAGACAAAGCCGCCTATGTAGCTGCCGATGTATGCCGACACAAGACCGATAAACATCGCAGTCATTGCGGTATCGCCGAAGCCCGCGCCGCCTGAGCTTTTCTTTCCGCTGCCGAGCCTGCCGAGATAGCGCTTATTGAAGAATATCGAAAGCACCATGCCCCACATGATGCAGATGCTCATCAGCAGTGCAATAGTCGCAAAGCCGGATGGGGTCATTTCGGCAGCTGAGAGGGAGGACATGCCGACCTGCTCGGCCGCAGCCTGCGCCACCTGCGTTTCATAGTGCAGCGCGCCGATGACCGAAAGCCTCAGCCACGGCCACGGCGTGCCGAGGCTGCCCGAGAGGGCGATAACGCCCAAAAGAATGCCCACGCTGGGCAGAAGCGAAAACGTTGCGCTCGAGGTGATGGCGCGCTTTAGCTTAACGCGGTCGATGCCCATGGCAAGTCCGGCGCGGTAGGCGCGAACCATAAACACGGCGCACACAACGGCTACGAATGCGATAATGCCGCCGCATATGGCGTACATCGGCGCACTGTTGAGCAGCGATAAAATGTTCATAGTGTCTTCTCCTTTTTGCTGTTTAATTAACATTATATTTCCTGCCGGCAAATAAGTCAATCGGAGGAGAAAAAAAGAACAACCCTCGATTGAGACATCAGCCTCTTCGAGGATTGTTTAAAGCCGGATATAAATGCGCGGAGAGCTTAGTAATAAAATGTCAGCCGCATTTTATTCCTGCCTGCAATTTCTACGCATTCTCGCCCTTGTATTTTCTGCGTGTAGCCATGCCGCCGCGGATATGCCGCTCGGCCTTATTGATATCAAGCAGCTCGCGCACCTGATGATACAGTGCCGGGCTAACCGTTTTCAGCCTCTCGGTGAGATCCTTGTGTACGGTGCTTTTTGAGATGTTAAATTGCTTTGCGGCGGCTCTGACCGTTGTCTTGTTTTCGATTATGTACTCGGCAAGATCGCAGGCGCGCTCTTCAATATTAGTATACACATGCACCACTCCCCAAACTCACATAGTCAATATATATGACGGGGACGCGGAGCTTATGCAGAGGTCAAACTATACCAAATCGGCCGTGCATTACTGTTTAAAATAACGGAAATGAATTACTTGCCATTAAACTGACGAAATAGTATAATTACTGTGTGTACAGCCGCGCAAGCGGCACGGTGGAGAAATCAAAACTTAGGAGGAACATAATGAAAAAACGCATTATCAGTTTGCTGATGGTGGCGCTGATGCTCGTTTCGCTCGTGCCTATGGGCGCGCTGGCGGCAGGTAATACCACTATAACAAAGCAGCCGTCTGATAAAAGTGCAGCAGTCGGCGAGACGGTCACGTTTGAGATAGCTGCCACAAATCCGAACAGCACGGACCTTGAATATCTGTGGTTTGATGCAGATAAGGCACAAAAAGAGAATATTGACCTTTCAGACCTTTCGAGTGATATAAAGAACAAATTGATTATATCTAAGCTTAAAGCTGAAGGTGTTAAACTTGGCGAAGGTCAGACTCTTGAACTTGCTGCCGAGCGGAATATGAATATCCGCTGCGTAGTATATTACATTATTACAATTGGGGAGAAGGTAACCGTTGAATTTCCCAAAGATCTGGCTCTCAGCAACACCGTGACCCTCACAGTCACCGGCGGCGAAACGCCTGTTCCCTCTCCGAGTGTGTCTCCGACTCCGTCTCCGAGCACAAGCCCCACGCCGTCCGAGTCGCCCACGCCCAGCCCGAGCCCGAGCGTAGACCCGGATACGTGCACTCATACAAATCTGAAATATGTTGCCGAAAAAGCTGGTACTTGTGTGGCTAAGGGTCAAAAGGAGCATTGGGAATGCACAAACTGTGGACAGTTGTTCTCTGATGCTGCGGGCACGCAGAAAACAACCATAAACAGGCTCGACAACGGTATGGAGAAGGACGAGACCAACCACACCGATCTTGAGCACTTCCCCTCAAAGGCGGCGACCTGCACCGAGAAGGGCAACATAGAATATTGGTACTGCTCCGGCTGCAAAGAGTATTACTCCGACGCTGCCGGAACGGTCAAAACAACATCGGCCAAGGTCTCCACGTCGAAAAACGACCATGATTATTACTGGGTGGCCGATGAGGTCGCAGGCGTGCACTATCAGAAGTGCAGAGTTTGCGGCACGACCACGGGCACAAGCTCCCACAGCGGCGGCACGGCCAGCTGCAAGGCTCAGGCCAAGTGCGCTAAGTGCGGCGCAAGCTACGGCGAGCTTGACCCCAACACCCATGTGAATTTCGAACTCAGAAATGAAGTAAAGGCAACCGAAACAACTCAGGGCTACACCGGCGATAAATACTGCAAGGACTGCGGCGCGTTTATTGAAAAAGGCAGCTATTATTCCGCCCAGTGCGCAGGCGGCTGCAAGGATATCGAGCTTGTCAAGGGCACGCCCAAGACCTGCACCGAGGACGGCACGATAGATTACTATCGCTGCAAAAAGTGCGGCAATATGTACAAGGATGAGCGCGCAAGCATACTCATCACAAAGGATGACCTCGTCGATAAATGCACCGGCCACGATCTTCATCCGGGCACCGACGCGCTGAAATTGAGCGAAGATAATCTGAAACAGTTTGCCAACAAAAATCTCGGTCTGAGCATTGTGCAGATCGTCCAGATGATCCGCGACGGCACGTTTGACCTCGATCATATCATCGGAATGATAAAGATCAAGGATATTGACCATTGCAGCGACGATACATATCATTGGCTCGGCTGCCAGCGCTGCGGAAAGACGCTGGAGGATCTCAGAGACGAGCTGAATTCGGCAGGCTTTAAGATAAACGAAAAGTGGTATGAGCTCAGCCGCAAGACCGCCCACACCGGCGGAACTGCCACCTGCACCGAAAAGGCCTTCTGCGACGAATGCGGCGATGCCTACGGTGAGCTGGGCGCTCACAGATACGACGCAGTCGTGACCGCGCCGACCTGCACCCAGAACGGATATACGAAGCACACCTGCTCGAGCTGCAAGGACAGCTATACTGATAACGAGACCGTGAAAACCGGACATATTATCAAGTACGGCGTGTGCGAAAAGTGCAATATGCGCTTTTCAAATCCGTTTTATGATGTAAACGGCACCGACTGGTTCTACAGCGCCGTTATGTGGGCATACTACAACACGCCGCAGGTAACTAACGGCAAGGATGAAAGCCACTTTGCGCCCAAAGCATCCTGCACACGCGCACAGGTCGTGACATTCCTCTGGCGCGCAGCAGGCAGACCCGCGCCGAGCGGCAGCGTACAGCAGTTTTCGGATGTTCCGAAGACCAATTCCTACGCATACTGCTATGACGCGATCCTCTGGGCGGTTGAAAACGGCATAACCAAGGGCACGGACGCGACGCACTTCTCGCCGAACGCAACCGTTACGCGCGCCCAGTTTGTCACCTTCCTCTGGCGCTATGCCGGCGAGCCTGCGCCCAAGAATATGAGCTGCGGCTTCAACGATGTGGATGCCAACGCATTTTACTACAAAGCGGTGCTCTGGGCCGTTGAAAACGGCGTTACCACCGGCAAAACGGCAACGCAGTTTGCGCCCGGTGCGACCTGCACCCGCTGTGAAGTCGCGGCATTCATGTTCCGCGCGTTCAGCAAGGGGATCACTACAGTAAAATAAAGCAGGGTCTAAGGCGCGGCTTGCCGCGCCTTTTTAATACATTTGTGTTGAAATATGATGCTTGGGATGTTATTATATTAATGACATTTTGCAGCTAAGGAGTGGGCCGATGAGAAACGAATCGATGAATCTTTCAAAGAACGAAATGATGATGGTCATGCACGATCAGGAGCAGGAGATCGAAAAGCTTAAGTCTCAGGTCGCGGAGCTTCAGGCAAAGCTCGACGGATATGAGATCAAGGTAAGCGAGAGCGGCAATCTTGCCGAGGCTGCCGCGAAGGTCAGCGGCCTTTTTGAAGCGGCGCAGCGCACGGTCGATACATATCTTGAAAACATGAAAAGACGCGATGAACGGGCCGAGGCAGCTTTCAACGACGTTCAGAAGCAGGCCGAGCAGATAATTTCCGAGGCAGAGGACGTTGCGAGCAAGCGCCTGGCGGCTGCCGATGCCGAGATCGAGGAAAAGTGGGCGGTGATCGAGAGCCGGCTTCTTGTCATGTACGAGTCGCATAAGGGCCTCAAGGAGCTTGTCGAGTCCGGCATCTTCACCATCCCGGGGAAGGAATAAAACGCCGCAAACCATTGATAGATAAAGAAAATCCCGAAGTTTCAACGACTTCGGGATTTTGCTGTGTTTGGAGCGGATGACGGGAATCGAACCCGCGTCGCCAGCTTGGGAAGCTGGGGCCCTGCCATTAGACGACATCCGCAATTATCGTGGTGCGGAGATTATTTTACACCAACGGGAGAGAATATGCAAGCAAAAATACAATGCCGCCGAAAATGCAGGCAAACAGTTGACCGGCAACTCATAGTATGGTAATATAAGAATAGACTTTTTGTATACTTAACGGGAAAATAATTTACAAGGGGGAGAAAAATGAAAAAGTCAAAAAAGCTTCTGAGTCTGCTGCTTGCGGTGCTGCTGCTTTGCAGCCTGCTGCCGGCAGCGGCATCGGCCGAGGGGAACCCGGAGGACGACTATCCGTTCGTTTTTGTCCACGGCCTTATGGGCTGGGGCGAAAGATCGATGCTCGATCCGATCATGCCGTATTGGGGCATGACAACGGGCAATCTCATGAAGTACCTGAACTCAAAGGGCTACGAGAGCTATGCTGCTCAGGTCGGACCGCTCTCCGGAGCATGGGACAGAGCGTGCGAGCTTTATGCGCAGCTTGTCGGCGGAACGGTTGACTACGGCGCTGCGCACTCGGCGGCCAAGGGTCACGATCGCTACGGCATAACCTATGAAAAACCGCTTTTTGAAGGCTGGAGCGCGCAGAAGAAGATCAATCTTATCGGACACAGCTTCGGCGGCGCGACGACGCGCCTGTTCCTCGAACTGCTTGCAAACGGCAGCGCGGAAGAGGTCGCGGCCGCAAAGGCGGCAGGCACAAAGGTATCTCCGCTGTTTGAGGGCGGCAAGGGCAACTGGGTGTATTCGCTCACGGCGGTTGCTGCGCCGCACAACGGAACCACGTTTATCGAAACCTGCGATGTTTCGACCAAGGTGGTAACCGATGCAATCTATAATTTCGGCGCAGCTCTCGGCCTTACCAAGCTTAAGGGTGTGTACGATCTCCAGCTTGAGCATTTCGGGATCTACCGCAAGGACGGCGAGACCGATATGCAGTATCTCATCCGAGTCCTCAACAGCAGCAACTTCATGAGTCATAATGACAATGCAATATACGACCTCACCATAGACAATGCGCTGAAGATAAACGACGGGATAGAGATGCAGAACAATGTTTATTACTTCTCCGTCTGCGGCGACGCAACGCACCCGAGCAGCGTGAGCGGAAACGAAGTGCCCGACTCATCCGTGTTTGCGCTGCTTAAGCCCTTTGCCGCGATGATTGGTAAGTATTATGACAAATATACTGCCGGCGGCGTTTATATCGACAGAACGTGGCTGCCTAACGACGGCATGGTAAACGTCGTGTCCGGCCTGTATCCCATAAACAGCAAGCTCAAGTGCGAAAAGTCCGACGGAAGCCGGGGCTTTGTCGTCTGCGACGGATACAACAAGGAAAGCTATGCGAAGGGTATATGGAATGTCTTCCCGACTCAGCCGTATGATCATCTTAGCATCATCGGCGGCATTCTTTCAAACACCGTTTCAAATACCCGGCACCTGTACATGGAGCTTATAAGCAGGGTCACGAGTACCTATGGCAGCAGCACTCCGGCCGAAGAACCTATCGGCAAGACGATGTCATTCACTGATGTTGCGAAGGATCGCTGGTCGTATGATTACATCCTCAAGATGTATCAGCTCGGCGTTGTAAACGGCCGCTCGGACAGCATATTTGATCCGACCGGCAACGTAACGCGCGCGGAGTTCGTGAAAATGCTCGCCTGCCTTGACGGCGTGGATACGAGCGCTTACGCAAAGTGCCGCTTCACCGACGTCAGCGATAAGAGCGTTTTCGCGCCGTATGTCGAGTGGGCTGCAAATAACGGCATCGTACTCGGCATTGATTCGGCAACCTTCAAGCCGAATGACAACATAACTCGCGAGCAGATGGCGGCCATAATCTGCCGCTATGCCGACTATGCCGGCATAAAGCTGTCCGACGATGCACCGGCCGCTGCCTTTGCCGACAGTGCGCAGATATCAAAGTACGCAGTCGATTATGTCACGGCGCTCCAGCGCGCAGGCATAATATGCGGAAAGCAGAACGCCGACGGAAGCTTCAGCTATTATCCGAAATCGTTTGCAACGCGCGAGCAGGCATGCAAGGTGCTCAGTCTTATATAAAATCGTTGAATAATATGTTAAAAAACCGTGGGAGACCACGGTTTTTTATTGCAAAGAGTATAGACGTTTAGTATAATATATCTAATAAATATATTTAAGGTAGGTAGGCTATGGCGTACGTTGAATTTGAAAAAGTTAAAAAGACATATCACATGGGCGAGGTGAGCATCGAAGCACTCAAGGATGCGACTTTTGAGATCGAAAAGGGCGAAATATGCGTTATTGTCGGCGCATCCGGTGCAGGAAAAACCACGCTTCTGAATATTCTCGGCGGTATGGACAGCCTTACATCCGGCCGCGTTGTGCTCGACGGGAAAGAAATATCCTCGTATAACGCAAACGAGCTTACGACCTATCGCCGTTATGATGTGGGCTTTGTGTTCCAGTTTTATAACCTGGTTCAGAACCTCACGGCCATTGAAAACGTTGAGCTTGCCGCACAGATATGCAAAAACCCGATGGACGCTGCGGAGGTCATCGACCTTGTCGGTCTGCACGACAGGGCGCAGAATTTCCCGGCGCAGCTTTCCGGCGGCGAGCAGCAGCGCGTTGCGATAGCGCGTGCGCTGGCAAAAAATCCGAAGCTCATGCTCTGCGACGAGCCGACAGGAGCGCTTGACTATAACACGGGCAAGGCAGTGCTCCAGCTTTTGCAGGATTGCAGCCGGAAAAACGGCATGACAGTGGTTATCATAACCCACAATCAGGCGCTCACTGCAATGGCGGACAGAGTAGTTTCGGTAAAGAGCGGTGTTGTCACCGACGTCAGCCGAAACGAGCACCCGATCCCCATCGAAGACATAGAGTGGTAAAGCAATGAACAGATCCATCATCAAACTCACAAAACGAGAGATCCGCAGCAGCCTCGGACGCTATCTTGCGATATTCGCGATAATAGCGTTGGGGGCAGGTCTGTTTGTCGGCCTGCGCCTGTCGCGCCCGGATTTTCTCGAAACGTATAATAATTACACTAATAAGACGAATTTTTATGATTTCCGACTTGTCTCAACGCTCGGACTTACCGACGAAGATCTTGCCGAGGTCAAAAAGCTTGACGGGGTGAAGCTTGCCGAGGGCGCAGTCGGCGCGGATTTCTTGTTTAACACCGCCGATGAGGATAACCTCATCATGATGGCGCAGAGCATACCCGAAAATGTGAACCAAATTAAGCTGAAGGCAGGCCGTATGCCGGAAAAGGCAAACGAGTGTCTCGCCGACCCTGATATGTATTCAAAAGACGATATCGGAAGTACGATAAAGCTTTCGAAGGATAACAGCGAGCAGACTTTTGATACCTTTGCGTATGACGAATATACTATCGTCGGACTTGCCTACAGCGTTTTGTATATAAATATGGAGCGCGGCTCCAGCACGCTCGGAAACGGCAGCGTTAAGGGTTACATCTATATTCCGATGGACGGTTTTTCGACGGATTATTATACGGATATCTATGTTTGCGTCGATTCCGAAGGATATGTTTATTCCGATGAGTACGAGCAAAGCACGCGAAAATATGTTGACGGGCTTGAAAAATTCATGTCCGAGCGCGCGGTTATAAGGCGTGATGCCATCATTGATGACGCAATGTCTCAGCTTGACGATGCAAAAAAACAGTATGAGGACGGAAAGACGCAGTACGATGCAGCCAAGGCTGAGTATGATGCCGGCTACGCAGAGTATGTGCAGAAAAAGAGCGATACCGAGGCTCAGCTTGAACAGGCACGCAAGGAAATCGAGAACGCAGAAAGGATGATGGGTGATTCATCCGTTATTGATCAAAAGCAGGCAGAGCTTGACGCGGCAAAGGCGGAGCTTGACAAGGGGCAGGCCGAATACGAGAGAGGCCTGAAACAGTTCAATGCCAAGGCAAAGCTCGCCTACGGTGCGGTGGATGAGCAGATAGCTTATTACGAAAACCGCATAATCGATAAACAGAACGATATTGCTGCGCAGAATGCCGAGATCGAAAGCCTCAATGCGCAGCTTGCCGAAGCTCAGGCAAACGGTGATAGCTTAAAGGCAAGGCTCATAGAGTGGAAGATCAAAACTGCAAACGACCGTATCAGCCGTGATAATGCGGATATCGAGCGCTATAACGAGCGTCTTGAGGTCCACCGTCAAAAGCGCGCCGAGGTCGATGCCGAGCTTGAGCCGTATCGCAAGCAGCTTGAGGATGCAAAGGCTCAGCTTGACGCAGGCTATGCCCAGATAGAGTCCGGGCAGGCGGAGCTTGATGCTGCGCGCGAGATGATAAGCAGCGGCGGCGCAAAGCTTGAGGCGGCAAAAAAGCAGTATGAGCAGGGCAAGGCGGAGGCCGAACGAGGCTTTGCCGAGGCTGAAAAGGAGCTTGCCTCCGGCAAGGCTCAGCTTGATGCGGCAAAGGCAGAGCTTGATAAGGGCGCAGCAGAGCTTGATTCTGCCGAAAAGCAGATAAAAAATATCAACCACGCCGATACGTATGTGCTCGACCGCGATACAAACGCGGGATATGTCTGCTTTGAAAGCGACACAAACGTTGTCCAGAGCGTGGCGTCCGTGTTCCCTGTGTTTTTCTTTCTTGTCGCGGCGCTTGTGTGCCTTACAACGATGACGAGAATGATCGCCGATCAGCGCACGCAGATAGGCATTATGAAGGCGCTGGGCTATTCTTCGGGCGCAATAATTGGGAAGTATATGTTCTATTCCGGCAGTGCCACCGTGTTCGGATGCATTTTCGGCATTGCGGCCGGAAGCTTTGCCTTTCCGGCTGTTGTGTGGTTTGGCTATGGACTTATATACAATCTCTCCGGACTTACGTTTACAATGGATTGGCCGTTGGCAGCCGGGATAACGGCAGCAAACCTTGCAGTCACGCTGCTTGTTACATGGTATTGCTGCGCCAAGGAGCTCAAATGTGCTCCGGCGGAGCTCATCCGCCCGAAAGCGCCCGAGGCCGGAAAACGCATTTTGCTCGAGCGTATCCCGGTAGTGTGGAACGATATGAGCTTCATGCAGAAAGTCTCGGCGCGCAACATCATGCGCTATAAAAAGCGCATATTCATGATGCTTCTGGGCATCGGCGGCTGCACCGCGCTTGTGCTTACGGCGCTCGGACTTAACGATACTATCCAGAATGTCGTGACGCGGCAGTATGATGATATAATCCTCTATGATTATGAGATCACGATGGCGTATGACATGAATGAGGAAGAGCAGGAGATATTCTTCCGTGACGCAGGAGACGATATAAAGGATGCAGTGTTTCTCTATCGTGGCCTTGCGGAGGTGTCCGGCAGCGATGCCATAAAAAGCGCAACGCTCACCGTGACCGACGGCAAGAAGCTTTGCAAGTACATTGACCTTAGCTATGACGGAGAACCCATCGACTATCCCGGCAGGGGCGAAGCGGCAATTAACTATAACCTTGCCCGGCAACTCGGCGGAATTGAAGTCGGCGATGAGATAAAACTGACGACCTCCGAAAAAAAGGAGCTTACAGTTACGGTCAGCGCCCTGTTTGATAACTATGTTGACAGCTTCGTTTTCATCTCGCCTGAAACCTGTGAGGAGCAGCTCGGCGAAGTGCCGGAGTATAAGTCCGCGCTTGTAAACGCACCCGACGGGGCTGATGTAAACCGCTGCGCCGAAGCGCTCACACATGACGTGGACGGCGTGCGCGGAGTCACGCTCAGCACCGACATAAAAGAGCGCATGAGCAGCATGTTGGACGGCCTGCTTGTCGTTGTTGCTGCGATAATCCTTTGCGCAGGGCTTTTGGCATTCATTGTTCTATATAACCTCACTAATATCAACATATCCGAGCGCATACGCGAGATAGCTACGCTCAAGGTGCTGGGCTTTTACCCAAATGAGGCGGCACACTACGTTTTCCGTGAAAATCTTATTCTTACGGGAGCCGGAGCGGTGTTCGGCCTTGGTCTCGGCGTTGCGCTGCACGCCTTTGTCATGAATGCGATAAAGGTCGATATGATGTATTTCAAGCCGCACATCAGCTTTTTGAGCTTTGCCGTTTCTATCGTCATAACCTTTGTGTTCGCCATGATAGTAAATGCCATCATGCGCCGCAGGATAGACAATATCGATATGGCCGGCGCGCTCAAATCAATAGAGTAATTTGACAACGTGCGGAGAATATATTATATTTAAATGTGATTAATTTATAATATCAGGGATGCATGATATGGAAAATTTGCAAACTTCGCTGCCCGGCTGGGAGATAGTGCGCTGCATCGGCAGCGGCAGCTCCGGCAAGGTATACGAGCTGAAGAAAAAAGATGAATACGGCGGCGACTTTCACTGTGCGCTCAAGGTCATAAGCGTTCCGGGCTCGCAGAAAGAGTATGACGAGATGCTCGAGAGCATGAGCGAGTTTGCCATGCGCGCAAAGCTCCGCGAAAAAGTCGAGGAGATCAGTAACGAGTATCGTCTGCTCGGCGCTCTGCGCGGCCACCCGAACGTTGTCAACTGTGAGGATCAGATGATCATTCCGCACGAAAACGACATGGGCTGGGATATTTATATCCGCATGGAGCTTTTGCAGTCTCTGCCGGATTATGTCCGCGAAAACGGCATGACGGTCGATAGCGTTATCAAGCTCGGCAGCGACATGTGCTCGGCGCTCGAGCTTTGCCGCGAGAATAATATAATCCACCGCGACATTAAGCCGCAGAATATCTTCGTCAGCCGCTACGGCGTGTTTAAGCTCGGCGACTTCGGCGTGGCCAAGGCCTCCACCATACGCACCTCGGCCGATAAGGTCGGAACTTATTCGTATATGGCGCCCGAGGTCTACAAGGGCAAGGGCTATGACGACCGCGTGGATATATACTCGCTTGGCATGGTGCTCTATTGGCTGTTAAACGATCGGCGCGGCCCGTTTCTGCCGATGCCGCCGCAGGTACCGACACCCGAGCAGATTACCGATGCGCAGATACGCCGCTTCCGCGGCGAGACCCTGCCGCAGCCGAAAAACGGCAGTGCTGCACTAAAAAAGGTCGTTATGACGGCGTGCAGCTATAAAATTGCCGACCGCTATGCAGGGCCGACGGAGCTGAAAAAAGCTCTTTCGCTCGCAGCGTCGGGAAGGGTAGAGCCCGAGCCTGTGCCGGCCTCGTTCGGCAGCGACGATATGACCGTGCGTGAGGATTTTAAGGCCGATCCGCGCCCGGAATACATACCCGAAACGCCGGCTGAGCCGCGACCGCAGCCAAAGCCGAAGCAGCAGCCGCGTCCCGAGGCTGCGCAGCCGAAAAAAGCTCCGCCCAAGCAGCCTGAGCCTGAGAAAAAGCCGAAAAAGTCCATGTTCGGCTATATACTGGCGCTTGTGCTCATCCTTGCGGCCATGGCAACAGCGGTGATCATTTTTGCACTGTCCGGCAACAATGACGGAGGCAAGGATGATACGCCGACGGCAAGCGCCTCTCCCACGCCGACGGCAACTCCGGAGCCGGAGAAGCTTGACGTAAAATCCGTCGTTCTCAGCTCGCCGAGCCTCACGATGACGGTCGATGACGAGGCTCAGCTCAAGGTCAGCTGCATGCCCGAGCCGTCCGCCGGGCAGAAAGAACCGGAGTATATCTGGAAAAGCAGCGATACGAGCATTGTCACCGTTTCGCAGGACGGCGCACTCAAGGCCGTAAGCGAAGGTTCGGCCACGATCATGGTCTATGTCAGCGACAAGATGGAGGTTTACGATCAGTGCACCGTCATTGTCGAGCGCCCCAAGGTCACGGAGCTGAGCATCGAAGAGATGCCCGTCAAAACCGTGTACACCGTCGGCGAAGAGCTTGATACGACCGGCCTTGTGCTCAGAGCGTATTACAATAACGGCTCTGCAAAGCGCATAACCGACCCGAGCGAATTCACGGTCGAGTGCGACATGACCGGCCTCGGAAACCGCGAAGCGACCGTCACTTATGACGGAAAGACCGTCACATATACTGTAAGAGTCAGCCTGTTCGGATGATTTTAGCTCATTTAAGCTGACGAGCGTCAGAACCGATATGTGGTCGACTTTTGTCAGCTTAAGTCAATGTGCACTAATAAATGCAGCTAAAATTTGTTTAGTATCACCATTTAACATATGGGAAAAATGTGGTATAATAACATAAAAAGAGGTTGAAACGAGCGTTTCAACCAAAATACGACCTGTATGCTCGGCTTTATCGTGACCCCTCAAACGGAAACGATATGCCACAAAATACAAACGCACCGCACGGTTATCCCCCGTGCGGTGCAACTTTTTTAGTCTCTGTTGAATTCCCTAAGCTCAAGTCCGGGGTTTTTGGTGAGCGCCCAGTTAACGCACCATTCGGAGGTGAACAGCAGCAGGTTATTTCCGCGGAAATCCTGAACCCACTTCGTGTCGCTCGTGAGGTTAAGGTCGTTGGGGTTTATGCCCTCGTTATCTATCCAGCGCACGACCTCATACGGCATGCTGCGGCGGCGAACGTCAACGCCGTACTCGTTTTTCAGTCTGTATTCAAGCACTTCGAGCTGAAGTATGCCGACGACGCCGACTATGATCTCTTCAACGCCGGTGTAAGGCTCGTGGAATATCTGAATTGCGCCTTCCTGCGCTATCTGCATGATGCCCTTTTCAAACTGCTTGCGCTTCATTGTGTCGATACGCTCAACGCCGGCAAAAATCTCAGGCGCAAAGGTCGGTATGCCCTCAAACTCCACCTTCATGGACTTGTCGCATATCGTATCGCCGATCGAGAAAATGCCGGGATCGAACACGCCGATGATGTCGCCTGCGTAGGCCTCGTTTATTATCGCGCGCTCCTGCGCCATGAGCTGCTGCGGCTGCGCAAGACGTATGGACTTGCCGCCCTGAACGTGGAAATATTCCTTGTCGCGCTCAAACTTGCCCGAGCATATGCGCATGAAAGCGATCCTGTCGCGGTGGGCCTTGTTCATATTCGCCTGAATTTTGAACACAAAGGCGGAGAACTTGTCGGTGAACGGATCGACGATCTCGTCGCCTGCCTTGCGCGGCAGGGGAGGCATGGTCATGTCAAGAAAGCTCTCCAAAAACGGCTCAATGCCGAAGTTGTTGAGCGCCGAGCCGAAGAACACGGGGCTGAGCTTTCCGTCGCGAACCTGATCGATGTCAAATTCATAGCCTGCACCGTCGAGCAGCTCAACATCGTCGCACAGGGTCCTGCGCAGCTTTTCGCCGATAAGGCTGTCGAGCGTTTCGGTGTCGTCAAGGCTGCATTCGATGGCCTTGATCTTGTCCTGCCCACGGTGGAATTCGCTGAAGGCGAGGATCTCACGCTTTTCGCGGTCGTAAACACCCTTGAAGTCGATGCCGCAGCCGATGGGCCAGTTCATCGGATATGTGCCGATGCCGAACTCCTGCTCCAGCTCCTCCATAAGATCGTAGGGGCTGCGTGCCTCGCGGTCAAGCTTATTTATAAAGGTGAAGATGGGGATATTGCGCATTGCGCATATCTTAAAGAGCTTTCGCGTCTGCGGCTCGATGCCCTTTGCCGCGTCGATGACCATGACCGCGCTGTCGGCGGCCATAAGGGTGCGGTAAGTGTCCTCGGAAAAATCCTGGTGTCCCGGAGTGTCGAGGATGTTTATGCAGTAGCCGTTATACTCAAACTGCATAACGGATGAGCTTATTGATATTCCGCGCTGCTTTTCAAGCTCCATCCAGTCGGACACCGCGTGACGCGCCGTAGCCTTGCCCTTTACAGAGCCTGCCAGCTGTATAGCCCCACCGTAGAGCAGCAGCTTTTCCGTAAGCGTTGTTTTGCCGGCGTCAGGGTGCGATATGATAGCAAACGTTCTGCGCCGTTCGATTTCCTTTCTTATATCAGCCATATACGCTTCTCTCCAAATATTTTTTCACATAGAATAATATACTATCATATATACGCTGCAAAAGCAAAGCTTTTGTGCATAATAAAACCGGCCAGGCCGGCTGACACAAGAAAACATAAGCTGACAAGAACCGAACCTCTATCGCCTGTCAGCGCGCCCTTCCGGCTATTTTCGCCTTTTTTGCCTTGATGGGCGCCAGCCCACCTGCACCAAAGAAAGCCGAAATATCTCGAAAAGCACAGCCGACAGGTGCCTTGCAGTTTTGCCGGAGCAGATTTTTGCTCAGGCAAGGCAAAGCTCGCGGAGAATACTGTCGTATTGTCAAGAGCTTTAACGCAGCGTGGGCGGAAATCTGCCCGTCAAAACCGATAGCGGTTTGGCTCTTGTCAGCTTAAGCCAAAAAAGACGGAGCAAGCACGAATGTCTTCGTTGCGACGGCTTGGTATACACAAAGTATGCCTGCGCCGCCGCGCCTTGACCTCGCACTTGCTCCGTCATTTTTGGTGCTTTGCAGTTTTGAAGCAGAGATTTTTTGTTCCTGCAAGGACAAAGCCCGAGAGCATACCGTCGTATTCTCAAGACTTTGGACGCAGCAGGGGCGAAAAAGATCGTTTCAAAACCGTATGTTTTCTTGTGTCAGCCGGCCTTAATGACAGGTTTTAATCATTTTCGATCACGCTCACGATTTTCGTCGGGGTCGGGTCTAACTTATGTCGTGCGCGGCTTAGAACGATGGCGATCACTATGCCGAGTATCGCAGCGCCGAAGGCCACGGCAATACATACCGATTCACTCAGCGAGAAAGCGGCGGCTATGACATAGCCCAAAATGAGCATAACAAGCGGCAGAACGTAGATCGCAAGCGCGCCCTTCACGACGCCCTTTGTCGGTGTTTCGATCATAACGTGCTGGCCGCGATGCGCTCCAATGGGATTCTGCACGACGGATTTCATGAGGTGCTCGTACTTGCACTCGTTGCAGCCGTTGCAGTCGCCGCCGCATATGCCGAGCCTCTCGACGACGACCTCGGCAAGCCCGTCATCACGATTCTTTGTTATAATTGCTTCCTGAAACATTAATCATCACCTTTACAAATTATACACCCTATTATCACTTGTAGCAAGTGGGGGTTTATGTTATACTTACAGGTGAAGATAAACAGGAGGTGGCTGCTGTGCCCAGTGTGCTCAACCTTAAAAAATCAAACTGCAAGAATTGTCACAGATGCATAAGAAAATGCCCGGTCAAGTCTATCCGCTTCACGGGGCATCAGGCACATATAATAAGCGACGAGTGCATCCTGTGCGGTCAGTGTTTTGTTGTCTGTCCGCAGGAGGCAAAGGAGATCATTGATGACCGCGAGAGGGTCGGCGTGATGCTTCAGGGCGAAGCGCCCGTGATAGCGAGCTTTGACCCGTCCTTCTATGCCTGCTGGGAGGGCTGCGGAGCAAACTCCGTGCGCAAGGCACTTATAGAGCTTGGCTTCACCGACGCCGAGGAGACCGCCATAGGCGCGACGATAGTCAAGCGCGAATACGAGAGAATGCTGCGCGAGGCAAAGCAGGATGTTATCATAACCTCGGCCTGCGCGTCGCTGAACCTGCTTATCGAAAAGCATTTTCCCGATCTGCGGCAGTATCTGGCTCCCGTCGTGTCGCCGATGATAGCGCACGCAATGGATATAAAGCGCCGCATGCCGGAGGCAAAGGTAGTTTTCATCGGTCCCTGCGTCGCAAAAAAGCAGGAGTACGAGGGAACGTGCGTTGATGCGGTCCTCACGTTTGAGGAATTTGATCAGATGCGCATATCCGCCGGCATTGAGATTGAGCACGAATTCGGCGAAAGCTTCCCCGGCAGGGCGCGCAGCTTCCCAGTCACGGGCGGCATAATAAGAAGCATGGATATACCCGACACGGGCTATCAGTGCATCGCGACAAACGGTCCGAAAAACTGCATGAACGCGCTAAACGACCTCCAAAACGGCAATATCCACAAGTGCTTTATCGAGCTTGCCATGTGCGACGGAAGCTGCATAGAAGGCCCCATTATGGAAAAGTACATAAATTCCCCGATCCGGCATATATACTCGGTCTGGAGCAATGTCGGCAAGGAGGATTTTGACGTTCCGCAGCCGGAGCCGGAACAGCTCAGGACGCAGTATATCGGAACCCCGGTGCATAAAAAAACTCCGAGCGAGGACGAGATACGCGAGATATTGTCCAAGCTCGGCAAAAACACAAAGGCCGATGAGCTCAACTGCGGCTCCTGCGGCTATAACACCTGCCGCGACAAGGCTATCGCGATCTACCGCGGCACCGCCGACTACAGCATGTGCCTGCCGTTTATCATGGATAAGGCCGAGCGCTTCAGCACCAAGATACTCAACAATATGCCCAGCGGCGTTGTTGTCGTCAACGAGGATCTTGAGGTGCAGCAGCTAAACCGAACGGCCATGCGCATGCTCAATATCAGCCACGAATCCGACGTTCTGGGCGACAGCGTTGTAAGAGTGCTCGATACTGCGCCATTCTTCACCTGCCTTGAGACGGGCAAAAGCGTCAAAAAGCTGCGCGGATACTTCTCCGATTACGAAAAGTACTTTGAGCAGACCATAGTGTACGACCGCTCGTCAAAGATACTTATCGATATCATCTCCGACGTCACCGAGGAAGAGGAAGAGTCCATGCGCCGCAAGGCTATAAGCCAGAAAACGGCGGAGATCACCAACAACGTCATTGAAAATCAGATGCGCATCGTTCAGGAGATCGCCTCGCTCCTCGGCGAGACTACGGCCGAGACGAAGATCGCCCTGACGAGGCTGAAGGAGTCGCTGAGCCTTGAAGAAGAATAATCTTTGCAGCGAGATAGCGTATATGAGCCTTAACCACGACGGCGAGCAGCTGTGCGGCGACCATGTCGAGATCGTTGAAAACGAAAACTCTACCATTGTCGTCCTTGCCGACGGACTCGGAAGCGGCGTTAAGGCGAGCATACTCTCAACGCTCACATCAACGATAATATCCACGATGCTTGCGGCAGGGCTTGATATTCGTGATGCAGTCGAAACTATTGCCGACACGCTGCCGATATGCTCCGAGCGGAAAACGGCGTTTTCGACGTTTACGATAATAAAGCTTGAGGATAATGCCCATGCGGACATAATCCAATATGAAAATCCGAACGTTATACTCATCCGCAACGGAGTGCAGTATGAGTTTCCGCTTTCGACGATGAAGATCGGCGAAAAGACGATATACCGCTCGAGCCTCGAGCTTGCCGACGGAGATATGTTCATTGCGCTCAGCGACGGTATGCTGTACGCAAGCGATAACGGCGTGCTCAACTCATCCTGGGACAGGGACGCGATAGCAAAATTCATGGAGCCGCTGAGCGAATCGGGGCTTACATCGAATGTGCTTGCAAACCTCCTGATGGAGGAGACCAACAAGCTCTACGGCGGAAAGCCCTTTGATGACGCAACGACCTGCATAGTTAAGATCCGCCAGCGCCAGACCGTCAATATAGCCATAGGGCCACCGGAGAATATCAGCGATAACCACCGCATGATGGCGCTGTTTTTCGCAAAAGAGGGCAAGCACATCGTATGCGGAGGAACGACCTCGAAGATCGCCGCGGAATATCTGCACACAACGGTGCAGACGGAATATACCTCGCCAGACCCGGATATACCGCCGATATCGCATGTTCAGGGCATTGATCTTGTCACCGAGGGCATTATAACCGTTGACCGCATTCTGGCCTATTCAAAGGACTATGTGAAGGATAACCGCAGCTTTGAAAAATGGTGCTATAAGAAGGACGGCGCGTCACTTGCGGCACGCATACTTTTTGAGGATGCAACGGATATAAACATGTTCATCGGCCATGCCGCAAACCCGGCGCACGACGGACTGCCCATTAACTTCAACGTCAAAATGCAGATACTCAAGCAGCTTTCAAATAATCTGCAAAAAATGGGCAAGCGCGTGAAAATACACGATTTTTAATGTAAAAACGGCTCTCACAGAGAGCCGTTTTGCTATAGCTATATGAGTATATCGGCTTTGCTGACATTTCCCCAGTCAAACTCGGAAACGAGCTCTGCGGCTGAATGCGGCGAGCCGTCCGAGATTCCTAAAAGCCCGGCGATATAACCGATGATCTCATCGGAAGCGTGCGTTTTCAGAAGTGCCTCGGCGCCAAGCTCGCCGTAGCGCTTTGAAAGCTTCCTGCCGTCGGCACCGACTATAAGAGGAGCGTGATAATATTTCGGCGCATCGCCGCCTAATTCGGAAATGAGCCATATCTGCCGCGCCGTTGACGAAAGCAGATCGCGACCGCGCACGACTCGCGTAACGCCCATATCCATATCGTCAAACGAAACGGCAAGCTGATACGCATAAACGCCGTCAGAGCGCTTTATAATAAAATCACCGCCGTCGGCGAGGTTTTCGGAAAATTTGCCGTAATGCCCGTCGCAAAAGCTTATCGCTTTGTCCGGAACTTTTATCTTCCACGCGGCCTTTCGTCCGGCAGCTTCAAGCTCACGCCGCTCTGAAAAGCTCAGGTGCCGGCACTTGCAGCCGGGATCGGCGCGGTGCTCGCCGGGGTGCGGAGCGGAGGCGGCGAGCCGCTCGCTGCGGCTGCAATAGCATGGGTAGAGCAGATCCCTATGCAGAAGCAGGTCAAACACCTCATCGTATTTCTCGTTTCTTTGGCTCTGCGAGTAGCCTGCGTCCGGATATCCCTCGTCCCGGTCAAGGCCGAGCGCTTTAAGAGCGTGCATGATGCTCTGTTCGCTTTCCCTGCTGCTGCGGTCGGGGTCGAGATCCTCCATGCGGAATATGAGTCTTCCGCCCACGCTGCGTGCATCGAGCCATGCCAAAAGAGAGGACGATAAATTCCCGATATGCAGCTGCCCGCTCGGACTTGGAGCAAATCTTCCGGTTTGAATGAGCTGTTTATACATAATTGAGCCCCTGAGTATAGTTTAGTACAGACTTGGTACTTATATATAAGCACATTTCGACAAAAAAATAAATATTTTTCTATCTTTTTTCCTGAACATGTGATATAGTAAATGCAAATAATATTGCATACAAGATGCTATGAGAAAGAGGTAACATAATGGCGAGTTCAACAAAAGAGGCATTGGGGAATGCCCTGAAGAAAATGCTGTCGGTAAAACCTATCGACAAAATAACCGTCAAGGACCTTGTTGAGGAGTGCGGCGTAAACCGCCAGACCTTCTATTATCATTTTGATGATGTTTATGATCTGCTCGAGTGGGTGTTTGAAGAGGATACTAACAAGGCTCTTCCGCATGAGATATACTACGATAAGTGGCGCGAAAACGTCATCGAATGGTTTCAGTATCTTCAGGATAACCGCAGCTTCGTTCTGAACATCTTCAATTCGCAGAACCGTTCGTACCTGCTCAGATACTTCAAAGGCCGTCTGCATTACTGTGTGCACAGCTTTGCGGCTATCTGCGCCGAGGGCAAAAACATCGAGTGGTCAGATCTTGAGTTTGTGTGCGAGTTCTATGTCAACGCAGCCATCGGCTGGATATCGCAGTGGTTTGACATGGGCATGCCGCCGCTCGATGATCACGACAAAGAGCGTTATATCAAGATCCTTGACGGCAGCACCGAAAATCTGCTGGCAAGATTCCAGAAAGACTGAAAAGATCGTTAAATTTGGCCTTCCGAGTATTCGGAAGGCCATTTTCTGTTGAAAGATTAATTTTTTCGCGGTATAATATTCTATTATGCACAGCGATAGGAGCGCAAATATGAAAGAGCAAAAAACCAATGTAATGCGTCTGCTTGAGCAGAAGAAAATTAAGTATACGCCGCACGAATATCCGCACGGCGACGATGCCGTTGACGGAGCAACGGTCGCCGCGATATGCGGGCTTGACCCGTCGCAGGTGTTCAAAACTCTTGTTGCGCGCGGCGCGAGCAAGAGTATATATGTCTTTGACGTTCCAGTTACAGGCGAGCTTGACCTCAAAAAGGCCGCAAAGGCGGCAGGGGAGAAGTCGATAGCAATGATCCACGTCAGCGAGATCAATGCGCTCACGGGCTATGTCCGAGGCGGCTGCTCGCCGATAGGCATGAAAAAGCAGTACAAGACCTTTATAGACATAAGCGCGCAGGATAAAAAGACGATAATGGTAAGCGCAGGCAAGATCGGCTATCAGGTCGAGCTTGACCCAAACGCGCTTGCGGATATGATACGCGCAAAATTTGCAGATCTGGTAAGCGAAAATGAATGATTATATAAGAATTAAGGGCGCAAGAGCCAATAACCTGAAAAATGTTGATATCGAGATACCGAGAAACAAGCTCGTTGTAATGACCGGCGTTTCCGGCAGCGGTAAATCAAGCCTTGCGTTCGATACCATTTATGCCGAAGGACAGCGCCGCTATGTCGAGAGCCTGTCGTCATATGCTCGGCAGTTCCTCGGCCAGATGGATAAGCCCGATCTCGACTACATTCAGGGCCTTTCCCCGGCAATATCCATCGATCAGAAAACCGGCTCGCGCAATCCGCGCTCGACCGTCGGCACGGTAACGGAATTATACGACTATATGCGTCTTCTCTGGGCGCGCATAGGCAAGCCCCATTGCCCCAAGTGCGGCAAGGAGATCCGGCAGCAGACGATAGATCAGATAATCGACCAGCTCATGCTGCTTCCCGAGGGAACAAAGCTCATGATACTTGCGCCCGTAGTTCGTGCGCGCAAGGGCGAGTATGTCAAGGTGTTCGAGGATGCGCACCGCTCGGGCTATGTCCGCGTGCGCGTTGACGGCAGCATGTACGAGCTTTCCGAGGAGATCAAGCTCGATAAGAACAAAAAGCACACCATCGAGGTCGTTGTCGACCGCGTTGTTATAAAAGACGGCATTATGCGCCGTCTTGCTGATTCCGTGGAAACGGCGGCCTCGCTTGCAAACGGCCTTGTCATTGCCGACGTTGTCAGCGAAAACCGGCAGATACTCTTCTCGCAGAACTATGCCTGCCCCGACTGCGGCATATCCATCGAAGAGCTGACTCCGCGCATGTTCTCGTTCAACACGCCTTACGGCGCATGCCCCAAGTGCGACGGGCTGGGAATGCAGCTTCTTGTCGATCCGGATCTCATCATCCCCGATGACAGCCTGAGCATCAACGGCGGAGCCATAAAAGCCACCGGTTGGGGCTCGGGCGCGGACTCCATTGCGGCAATGTATTATAACGCGCTTGCCGAAAAATACGGCTTTACGCTTGATACGCCCATATCCGAACTGCCCGATGGCGTGAAGGACATTCTCCTTTACGGCAGCAAGGGCGAAAAGCTTGACCTCAGCTACGAGCGTGAGCGGAAAAACAGCTCGTTTGCAGGCAAATTCTCGCGCCCGTTCGAGGGTATATGCAAAAACCTTGAGCGCCGGTATTTCGAGACGCAAAGCCCTGCCATGCGCGCCGAGATAGAAGAGTGCATGTCCGAGGTCACCTGCCCGGAATGCCATGGTCAGCGTCTGCGCAAGGAGGCGCTTGCCGTCACGGTCGGAGGCATTAACATCGCGCGCATGGGCGACATGTCCGTGACCGAAGCGATAGAATTTGTCGAGTCGCTCGAGCTTAGCGAAAAGGAGCATATAATTGCCGACAGGATCCTTAAAGAGATCAAGGCGCGCCTCGGCTTTCTCAAAAATGTCGGACTTCAGTATCTTAGCCTCTCGCGCGGCGCGGCGACGCTCTCGGGCGGCGAGAGCCAGCGCATAAGGCTTGCAACGCAGATCGGCGCTGCGCTCACGGGTGTGCTGTATATCCTCGATGAGCCGAGCATCGGCCTGCACCAGCGCGATAACGAGAAGCTTTTGAAAACGCTTGAGGATCTGCGCGATCTCGGCAATACGCTCATAGTCGTCGAGCACGATGAGGACACCATGCGCGCTGCCGACTATATCGTTGATATAGGCCCCGGAGCGGGCGTTCACGGCGGTAATGTCGTCGCGGCAGGAACGGTCGAGGATATCTGTGCCTGCCCGGACTCGCTCACCGGCCAGTACCTGAGCGGAAAGAGGAAAATCCCCGTTCCGGCCGAGCGCCGCAAGACCGATAAGGGCTTTATACACATAAGCGGTGCGGCCGAGCACAACCTTAAAAACGTTGATATAGATATCCCCAAGGGCGTTATGACCTGCGTCACCGGTGTTTCCGGCAGCGGCAAATCGAGCCTTGTAAACGAGATACTGTACAAAACGCTTGCACTCAAGAAAAACCGCGCAAAGGTAAAGCCCGGCAAGTGCGCCGGAATAAGCGGAATTGACGATATCGACAAGGTCATAGACATTGACCAAAGCCCTATCGGCAGAACGCCGCGCTCAAACCCGGCGACGTATACAGGGCTGTTTAACGATATCCGCGAGCTTTTTGCCTCCACCGAGGACGCAAGACTGCGCGGCTATAACTCCGGGCGGTTTTCCTTTAACGTCAAGGGCGGCAGATGCGAGGCCTGCAAGGGCGACGGTGTGCAGAAGATAGAAATGCACTTTCTGCCGGATGTGTATGTACCCTGCGACGTGTGCAAGGGCAAGCGCTACAACCGCGAAACGCTGGAGGTCCGCTACAAGGGCAAGAACATAAACGACGTTCTCAACATGACCGTTGAGGAGGCCTGCACTTTTTTTGAAAACCTCCCGAAGCTCAAAACAAAGCTCGATACGCTTTATGAGGTCGGCCTCGGCTATGTCACGCTCGGCCAGTCGAGCACGACGCTCTCCGGCGGCGAGGCTCAGCGCGTGAAGCTTGCAACCGAGCTTTCGCGCCGCAGCACAGGCTCAACGGTGTATATCCTCGACGAGCCGACCACCGGTCTGCATATGGCCGACGTTCACAAGCTTATAAGCATAATCGACAGGCTTGCCGACGCCGGAAACACCGTCGTTATAATCGAGCATAACCTCGATGTTATCAAAACGGCAGACTATATAATCGACCTCGGCCCCGAGGGCGGCGACGGCGGCGGAACGCTTGTGTTTGCAGGCACTCCCGAGGAATGCGCCGCCTGCACGGACAGCTACACGGGGCAGTTTCTCAAGAAAATGCTTTAACACATCCGCACCTTTCCCGTAAAATGAAACGGGAGGGGATCGCATGACGGTATACATAGCCGTGGGCTTTGCCGCGGCAGCGGTGCTGTGGCTGATAATTTGGTCTGTAAAGGGACTTCTGCTCACGCCGGTGAAGCTCGGCAGGAGCACAAGAGCAAGCGTGCTGCTGACGGTGAGCGGAGCCGAGCCGATGCTGGAGTACACTCTGCGCAGTCTTGTGTGGCTGCGCGAGAACGGAACGCTGAAAGCGGAGATAGACATAAAAGCAATTGACACGGACGACGAAACGCGCAGCATTCTGCGGCGCTTTGAGGCACAGTACAGATTCGTAAACTACACAGAGGAAATAAGTGACGATGCAGGAATTAAGCGAAATTAACGGAACGGTTGCCGCCGTTATATTCAGAAACGACGAAAACGGCTACGGCGTTGTGAAGCTCGAGCTTGATAACGGCGAGACGACCACGGCGGTCGGCTGCCTGCCGTATGTCGCCCCGGGCGAAATGATATCGGCAGAAGGCTCATGGATGACCCATGCGCAGCACGGCAGGCAGTTCAAGATCGAGCAGTGCAGCCGCATGCTGCCGACCTCGGCCGAGGCAATATACGAGTACCTTGCCGGCGGCACCGTGCGCGGCGTCGGGCCGGCAACGGCGGCGATGATAGTTGACCGCTTCGGCGACAAGGCGCTGGACGTTCTGGAGATGCAGCCGGATAAGCTTGCCGAAATCAAGGGCATAAGTGCAACCAAGGCAAAGGACATAAGCGCAGGCTTCAAAAAGCAGGCCGGCGTGCGAAGACTTACCGAGTTTTTGTGCTCCTACGGTATCCAGCCGATATTCGCCCTGCGCATGTTCAAATTTTACGGTAATTCCGCAATAGAGGTCGTTCACGAAAATCCGTACATACTCGCATCGTCACACATCGGTGCGAGCTTTGCCGAGGCAGACTCCCTGGCGCTCGCCCTCGGCCTTGACGGCGACAGCTTAAACCGCGTATGCGCCGCCGTTGTTTTTGAGCTTGTGCATAACTCCGGAAACGGGCATTGCTTTATTCCGCGCGGAAAGCTCACGGCGGCAACCTCGCAGCTGATAGGCGTTGCACAGGACCTTGCAGAGGATGCGGTAGATAAGCTTTGCGAGACAGGCGAGATAGTCTGCTGCACCGTCGCAGGGCTTGACGCCTGCTATCTTTCGCACCTTTACGAGGCCGAGACTTATACCGCCGACAGGATCAAAGCCATGTGCCGCGCAAAGGACGGCGGCAGGGTGAACATTGACGCGCTTATTGACCGCCTTGAAACGGCAAACGGCATTAAATATGCCCCCATGCAGCGCGAGGCGATAGCTCTGGCGGCAAAAAACCGCATGCTGGTCATAACAGGCGGCCCCGGCACGGGAAAAACGACCATACTCAAAGCCGTGCTTGCCATGTACGACGAGCTTGAGCTTGAAACATACCTTGCAGCCCCCACCGGGCGCGCGGCAAAGCGCATGAGTGAGCTGTGCGGCATGGAGGCATCCACCATCCACCGCATGCTCGGCGCGAAAATGTCCGAGGACGGCGAGACCGTCGTTTTCGGCAAGGACGAGGAGGATAAGCTCGCCTGCGACGCGCTTATCATTGACGAGTGCTCGATGGTTGACATAACGCTCATGCACGCCATACTCAAGGCACTAAAATCCGATTGCCGCATACTCCTTGTGGGCGACGCCGACCAGCTCCCGTCGGTCGGCCCCGGCAACGTTTTTTCGGATATCATCCGCAGCGGCGTTGTTCCGACCGTGCGCCTGACGGAAATTTTCCGCCAGAAGGCCGACAGCCGCATTGTGCGCAACGCGCACATGATAAACAGGGGAGAGCATCCCGACTTCAACGAAAACAGCGGAGATTTCTTCCGGCTCAGACGCATGCAGGGCGGCTCCTGCGTTGAAACGATAGTAGAGCTGTGCAAACGCCGTCTGCCGGAGAATATGAAGATACCCTCCAATCAGATCCAGGTGCTTTCGCCCAGCCGCAAGGGAGAAACGGGAACGGCAAACCTCAATAAATGCCTCCAAGCCGCGCTCAATCCGCCCGATGAGAGCAAAAAGGAAAAGCTCTTCGGCGAGACCGTGTTCCGTACCGGCGACAGGGTCATTCAGATAAAAAACAACTACGATATCGTGTGGAAGGACAAGCTCGGCAAAAGCGGCATGGGCGTGTACAACGGCGATATCGGAACGATCGTTGAGATCGACACGGCCTCGGAATATCTCAAGGTCGATTACGAGGACAAGATCGCCCTTTACGGCTTTGAGATGCTAAACGAGCTTGAGCACGCATGGGCGCTTACGGTTCACAAGTCCCAGGGCAGCGAATACCGCGCCGTGATACTTTCGCTCAACCCCGTTGCCCAGATGCTGCTGACGCGCGGTGTGCTCTATACGGCCGTTACGCGCGCAAAGGAGCTGCTCATCATGGTCGGCGATGACAGCGTTGCCCACAGAATGATAGACAATCACAAGCAGTCGCGCAGATACAGCGCGCTGAGGATCAGACTTGCCGATGAAAATACTTGATCTGATCACCCATCTGCTGTATCCGTGGAAATGTGTTTTCTGCGAAAGCGTCCTGAAGGACACGGACATATGTCACGAATGCGAGAAAAAGCTGCCGTATACGGTGGGCGACAGTGTGGCGCAGAAGTTCCCGTTTATAGATAAATGCGTCTCGCCGCTTTATTATAAGGACAAGGTGCGCACCTCCGTTCACCGCTACAAATTCGGCGGCTGCTCGGCCTACAGCCGGCGTTACGGGATCCTTATGTCCGATTGCGTCGAAAATAATCTTGATTGCCGCAGTATTGATGTGATATCATGGATACCGCTGAGCAAAAAGCGCCTGCGCCAAAGAGGCTACGATCAGGCGCGGCTCATTGCCGAGGAGATATCGTCAAAAACGGGGCTGCCATGCCGTCAGCTGCTGCAAAAGGTGAAAAACAACGGTGCGCAGTCGCTCACGCGCGACGCAAAGCAGCGCCGTGAAAACGTCGCCGGAGTGTACGCTCTGTGTGGGCAGACGGATGTTTCCGGCCTGCGCATCCTGCTCGTTGACGATGTTGTGACCACTGGTGCAACAATGAGCGAGGCAGCAAGGATCCTGCGCAAGGCAGGCGCAAAAGCGGTTTATGGCGCTGCTCTTGCGCGGCATGAAGATTAGCATAATTGGATAGAATTATAGAAAAACTCAGCCGCGAGGCATTTTCGCGGCGGATCGGAGCATTTTATGGTCATATACGAAAGAGATATAGCAGTTGATATGGGAACATCGAACACACTTGTTTTCTCGCAGGGCAAGGGACTTGTTTTGCGCGAGCCTACGGTCGTTGCGGTCGATAAGGTCAAGGACAAAATGCTCAAGATAGGCGAGGAGGCGAAAAAAACGCTTGGCCGCACTCCGGCAAACGTTATCGCCATCCACCCGATAAGAGCGGGCGTTATCTCCGATTACGATATGTCCGCGCTCATGCTGCGTGAGCTTGTCAGCAGAATAACCTCGTTCAGCCTGTTCAAGCCGAGGATACTCATGTGCGTTCCCAGCAGCATAACCGGCGTTGAAGAGCGCGCGGTGATCGACGCTGCCATCGAGGCCGGTGCGCGCAGAGTGTATCTTGTCGAGACCGCTGTTGCGACGGCTATCGGCGCCGGCGTTGACATCAAAAAGCCCGACGGACACATGGTCGTGGATATCGGCGGCGGCACGACCGAGATCGCGGTCGTCTCCATGGGCGGCGTTGCCGAATGCGAGTCCATAAAAACCGCGGGCAGCACCTTTGACGAGGCGATAATCCGCTATATCAAGAAAAAGCACAATATGCTCATCGGCGCAATGACCGCCGAAGATGTGAAGATAAACATCGGCGGCGTGTATCCGCGCTCGGATGCGCCCGAGAGCATGGAGGTCAAGGGTCGCGATCTTATCAATGGCCTGCCCAAAACGGTCAGCGTCACTGCTGAGGAGCTTGTCGATGTTCTGCGCGAGCCTGCGCGACTGATCCTCGAAAATGTCCACGCCGTGCTTGAGCGCACGCCGCCCGAGCTTATCGGCGACCTCGGCGTAAACGGCATGATCCTCTCCGGCGGCGGCAGCCTGCTGTACGGCATCGACCGCATGATAGAGGACAGCACGCATATAAGAACCATGATCGTTGACGATCCTCTCGCCTGCGCCGCCCACGGCGCCGGAAAGCTGCTCACAAAGCTCGACTCCATGCAGGACGGTATGATGAACTTCCTGCGCAACCGCGAAATGAGGAATTGAATGTAGATATTTAATGCCCACGATTGTGCTATTAGTACAATCGTGGGCAAATTTTATGTACTTTTACTCTGCATAAATGACAAAGTGCACAAGAGATGGCGTAACTATTTATTAACTATGACTATTTAAGAGTTGCGTGATATGTGATATAATACTTTACGGAAGAGGGCAATTGACGGTCGCATCCCACCCTGCCGGCGCGAAAGCGCCGCGCCGTGACCTTCAATTTGGGAGAATATGCCCCGCAAAATACACAATGCACCGCACGGTTATCCCCCGTGCGGTGCAACTTTTTTGCCATTTTTAACTCTCAAAACTATCAAAAAGTGTACTTTTTGATAGTAAACCTCTTGCATAAAAAACGAGTTTGAAAGTGCTAACGACTGGCAAAAATGCAAGTATTTTTAGACAAATAGATGGTAGAGTGTTGCATTTCTGTGAATACTCTGCTATCATGATATATAATGACAGTATGTATCAAAAATCACAATTTTTATACATGCTTATGTAAAAATTGAAATTTTGGGAGGAAAAGATGAAAAAACGAGTATTAAGTCTGCTGCTTGTGATGCTTATGGTCGTGAGTCTGGTGCCTATGAGCGCACTGGCGGCAACAAACGGACATACGGCAAATGAAGCCATAGGGTGGGTGCAATCACAAGTTGGCAAGGCGCTCGACTATGACGGAGTTTATGGCGCCCAGTGTGTAGACCTTATTAAATACTATTATGATTACCTCGGATGTGCCTCGTATGCAAGGGGCAACGGCTCGGACTATGCAACAAATGCCCTGCCGAGTGGATGGACACGCCTTAAAGGCGCTCAACCCCGACTTGGCGACATTCTCGTATATACCGGAGGATACAATAATTACGGTCATGTTGCGATATATGAATCCGATTATGTTTCCTACCATCAGAATTTTAACGGAAAGCAATATGTTGTACGAGCGACATGCAAGTATAATGCCCTAAACAATCCGTATTGGGGAGTTATCAGACCGGACTTCGGAGGATCAGCGCCGGTATCGGCGGCGTCATGGGAAGGACCGAGCGCAACAAATATTACGGAAAGCAACGCATATCTGTCCGGCAAGGTCAATTTCAGCCAGACAATGAACACGACACAGGTTGGTGTTCGGATATACGACAGCAGCAATACCCGCATAGCATTAAAAGACGAATATGTCAATTACAATACTACATATGTGAATATATGGTATGATGTCACGGGAGAGCTTGGAATATATCTCAAATCCGGACAAAACTATAAATTCCAGTTTTATACTATCTCGAACGGGAAAGAATACTGGTCTCCGATTATAAGCTTTGCTACGGCTCATACTCATAACTATGCAAGCAAGGTTGTGCAGCCGACATGCACAGCTCAGGGCTATACCATGCACACCTGCTCATGTGGAAACAGCTACAAAGACAGCTATGTCAATGCCCTTGGGCATAGCTATTCAGGCGGAGCATGCACACGCTGCGGTGTGAAAGACCCCAACTATACACAAACAAGCGGAGTCAGCTATGTGCTTTCCGACGGAGTCCTGACAGTGTCTGGATCTGGTGAGTGTACAAATGCATGGATGAATAATTATAGTCCGAATAATGTCAAGAAAATAGTTATAGGCAGCGGAATAACGAGCATCGGCAGAGCGGCTTTTCAGGGCTGCGCTTATGTCAAATCGGTTGATATAGCAAACGGAGTAACAAAAATTTGCAGAGGCGCATTCACTCAGTGCTGGGCTCTTGAATCTGTAATTATTCCGACCAGCGTTAATACGATAGAAATGACGGCTTTTGGTAATGCAATATCAGGGTCGACTATGAATGATGTCTATTATTGCGGCAGCGCTGCACAATGGGGAAGAATAAGTATCGGCGAGCATAATGACAGCCTGTTAAAAGCCTCATTCCATTATAATTATGATCCGAATATGAGCTTCACCGACGTAGCGGCCGGTTCGTACTGCTATGACGCGGTGCAGTGGGCAGTGGCAAACGGCATAACCAACGGCACGGATGCGACGCACTTCTCGCCGAACGCAGGCTGCACTCGCGGCCAGGTCGTGACCTTCCTCTGGCGCGCAGCCGGTGAGCCGGTTGTCGGCGGAAACGTCGGATTTGTTGACGTGGCGCCAGGCTCTTACTGCTACGAGGCCGTCAAATGGGCAGTCGCAAACGGCATAACCAAGGGCACCGACGCAACGCATTTCTCGCCGAACGCGACCTGCACTCGCGGCCAAGTGGTAACGTTCATGTACCGCGCCGAAGGTGAACCGGCAGTCGGCGGAAGCAACGGCTTTGTTGACGTAGCCGCCGGCTCGTATTGCTACAACGCCGTGCAGTGGGCAGTCGCAAACGGCATAACCAAGGGAACCGATACGACGCACTTCTCGCCGAACGCGACCTGCACTCGCGGCCAGGTCGTAACATTCCTGTACAGAGGACAGTAAATAAAAAAATAGCACCCCTCGGGGTGCTATTTTTGGCTTTATTACTCTTCCCAGTTGTGCCACACGTTCTGCACGTCGTCGTTATCTTCGAACATGTCGAGCATTTTCTGCATGTTCTTGATATCGTCCTCGTTGGTGAGCTTTATGTAGCCGTTCTGGGGCAGCATTTCGACCTGAGCAGACAGAAGCTTGTAGCCTGCTGCGCTGATCTTCTCGGCAACGGGGGAAACATCGTCGGGAGCGGTGTAGACAACGAAGGTCTCGCCGTCGGGCTCAAAATCGTCAGCGCCGGCATCGAGAACTTCCATCATCACTTCATCTTCGTCAAGCTCTTCATCCTCGTTGTCGATGACGATGACGCCCTTCTTATCGAACGACCAGGAAACGCAGTTTGCAGCGCCCATGTTTCCGCCGTACTTATCGAAGTAGTGGCGGATCTCGCCTGCGGTGCGGTTGCGGTTATCGGTCATGGTCTCGACAATGACTGCAACGCCGGAGGGGCCGTAGCCTTCATAGACGATCTTCTCATAGTTATCGGTGTTGCCTGCGCCCAGCGCCTTGTCGATCGTGCGCTTTATGTTATCGTTGGGCATGTTCGCGGCCTTTGCTTTGGTTATTACCGCGGCCAGGCGCGAGTTGTTGTTGGGATCGCCGCTGCCGCCCTCTTTAACGGCAACGATCATTTCACGGGCGATCTTTGTGAAAGCCTGCGCACGCTTTGCGTCGGCTGCGCCCTTAGTTTTCTGTATATTATGCCATTTGGAATGTCCGGACATATAAAACAGCTCCTCTAATAGTATTATTGCGAATTAACGGCAATTATTTTACCACAATTTCTTGCCCATTACAAGGGCAAATTACCTGATTTCGCGGCACTCAAGGTAGTAGCGCTTATCATTGCCGTGGCCGATGGAAAAGCTTTTCTTCGGGAACGGACCGCTTTTCATGACGGATGAAAACAGCTCCGATTTTTCCATGCGCGGCAAGAGAATGCCGGCGCAGCCGAAGCGCTGCGACATTTCAACGCACTCGCAGTCGCCGTGGATATAGTCGATATATCCGCCGTGGCGCTCGGTGAATGCCCTGCAGAAGTCCTCGCATTTTCCGATAAGCTCGCCGATCGTAAGCCCCGATATATTAAGCCGCTCGATGCCCTCGCCGGTGACAAGATCAATGCTCCGGCCTTCGCCGATATTATCGGCGAAAAAGGCCTTGGCCTCGGCAAAAAAGGTCTCCGGCTCCGTGTCGAACACGACCTTGTGTATAGGCTCAAAGGTAATTGCCGCATCGTGGATGTTAACAAGCTCGGCAAGCGCATAGCGCGCAGGTGCGGTTTCGTATTCCGACTCCGGCAGAGTTTTTTTGACCTTTTCCCAGTGCCGCTTTGCGGCGGCAAGACTGTGATTTCCGTCGCCCATGGCAAAGATTATCGCGTTATCCGCCGAGCCGTACTTGCGCTGCAAAACGGCTTCGTCGCCGAGCTTTTCGGCAGCCTTTGCAAGCTTTTCGGTGTCGGCTACGAGCCAGCCGGTGATGCTGCCGCCGTCCTGCATCAGCTCAAAGTCATAGACCTTTTCGCCTTTCGTGACGGAGGAGAAAACGATGTTATCCGCATCATCCATGAATATCATGATGTGCGGCATCTCAAGCGGCGCGTTGCGGCGGATACGGATGCGCGGCGGCAGCCTGTCCTCAACGGTGTGCTCGGTAGCGCGTATCGGGCTGTGCGTACCCTCGACCCAGTCATAGGCCTCAAGATCGAACATGCCCATTATGCCGCGGCGCACCGCACCGTTTTTGAGCGTGCGCTCAAGGTAAATATAGCTGTTGCGGTATGTTTTGAAAACGCCCTCGTCGATATAGCGCTGCATCGCTGCGTTTATCTTAACGCTTTCGGCTTCGGGGTCCTTTAAGCCAAGCTCGGCCTCGGGCAGCATCATATGAAGCGTTGACGAAGCATCGCCGACTATGCTGCGCACCTGCTGCCAGTATTCCGGCTCGGAGGTGAACTGATCGCAGGCAACGACGCTCCAGCGATGCATGTCACAGCTCGGCAGCATTATATCCGCCGGTTTGAATATCTTCATATCACAGCACCTCCAGTGCGATCTGCGTCCATGTTTCCATACTGTCGTAATTATCTTTCAGCTCGGCCTTGGTCATCCACAGACCCTCGAGCTTTTCGGTCTCCTTAACGGAGACCTCGCCCTCGACGGGGAGGGTAAAGCATGCGCCGAGGTGAACGCTGCCGACGGCGTTCGAGTCGTCGTTTATAAATCCGCAGGGGCTAAGCTCGCCGTGCTTGTCAAGCTCGACCTCCTCATGGATCTCGCGCCAAAGACCACGCATGAGAAGATCGCCCTGCTCGTCAACGGGGTTTATATGTCCGCCGATGCCGATAGAAATTTTGCCGTGCAGGCGCGCCTCTCCGCCCTTGTTGAGCCTGCGCGTGACGAAAACTTCATCGCCGCGGCGCAGGATGACGTAGGGGATTATCTGCTTATAGTCCGGGCGCTGCTCGGCCTCGGGACGCGGCATGAACTCGTGCTCGGCTTTTATGATCTCAAAGAGCTCATTGGGGTGATCGGTTATAAGGCCGTTTCTGCCGGATACGTATTGTTCGATTTTTTTGCGCTCTACAACTAATACCTGTTCCATTATTCTTCCCACTTTGCTGCTCTTTCAACTGCGCGCAGCCACATTTTGTGCAGCGCGGTCGCTTCCTCGGCCTCCATCTGGGGCGTAAACACACGGTCAGATTCGCGGATATCGGCAATGTCGCCGATATCTTTCCACACTCCTACTGCGAGTCCGGCGAGGAACGCCGCGCCGAAGGCCGTGGTCTCGACCATCTTGGGACGGTCGATGGGCTTACGGAGAATATCCGACTGGAACTGCATCATAAAATTGTTTACAGATGCGCCGCCGTCAACGCGCAGAACACTCAGCGGTTCGCCGGCGTCTTTCTCCATTGCGTCTAGCAGATCCTTGACCTGATAGGCGATCCCCTCGAGTGCCGCGCGGACGATATGCGCCTTAGTTGAGCCTCGAGTCAGGCCGACTATCGCACCGCGCGCGTACATATCCCAGCGCGGTGCGCCAAGACCGGTGAACGCCGAAACGAGATACACGCCGCCGTTATCGGGAACGGAGGTGGCAAGCGTTTCGCACTCGGAGCTTGTGCTCAAAAGCCCGACCTCGTCGCGCAGCCACTGAATGGAGCTGCCGGCGTTGAATACGCTGCCCTCAAGCGCATAGGTGGTTTTGCCGCCGATCGACCAGGCAACGCTCGTAACAAGGCCGCTTGCGCTGCGAACGGACTGGCTTCCGGTGTTAAGGAGAGTAAAGCAGCCTGTTCCGTAGGTGTTCTTGGCCTGACCCTTTTCGATGCAGCCCTGGCCGATGAGCGCTGCCGCCTGGTCGCCTGCGCTGCCGCAAACGGGAACGCCTGCAAGCATCTCAAGCCCGGTTATTCCGGGTGCGACCTTGCCGTAGATCATCGAGGACGGTACGGGCGTCGGGAGCATCGACATGGGGATGCCGAGCTTTTCGCAAAGGATCTCGTCCCATTTGAGCTCGTTTATGTCAAACAGCATCGTGCGCGAGCAGTTGGAGTAGTCGGAAACATGCGCCTTGCCGCCGGTGAGGTTCCAGATAAGCCACGAATCAACGTTGCCGAACAGCAGCTCGCCGCGCTCGGCGCGCTCGCGCGCACCCTCGACGTTGTCGAGTATCCACTTTATTTTCGTGCCTGAAAAATATGCGTCTATGAGAAGGCCGGTTTTGTCGCGGACATAGTCGCCGATGCCGTCGGCCGCGAGCTTATCGCAGATAGGAGCCGTGCGCCTGCACTGCCAGACGATGGCGTTATACACGGGCTTGCCTGTGTTTTTATCCCAAACGATCGTAGTCTCACGCTGGTTTGTTATGCCTATGCCGGCTATGTCCGTAGGGGAAAGCTCGCTTTTTTCAAACGCCTCGGCGAGGGCGCGCAGCTGAGTTTCCAGTATCACCATCGGGTCGTGTTCGACCCAGCCGGGCTTGGGATATATCTGTGGAAAAGGATACTGCGCTATAGTTACAGGCTTACCCTTTGCATCAAAAATTATCGCTCTTGAGCTGGTCGTTCCCTGATCGAGTGCGACAACATAACCGTTCATATGATTACCTCCATACTGATTTTGCTAATTCCGTTGCATTTTGCTGCAAGTATGCTATAATTCATATAATAACATATACGGAGGTCGTTTTCCATGCCTAGTTTCAATGATTTTTATTTTAATTCAAGCACGGGCAAAAACCGCATCCATGTTCGCAGATGTGTTCCCGACGGGCAGGTGCGAGCGGTCGTGCAGATAATGCACGGTATTGCCGAGCACATAAGCCGCTATGATGATTTTATGGCGTTTCTTGCGTCTAACGGTTTCGTTGCCGTCGGTACAGACCATCTCGGCCACGGTCAGAGCATTGAAAAGCCCGAGCAGATGGGCTTTTTCGCCGAGAAAAACGGTTGGGATTATATCATAAAGGACGAGGAGATACTTCGTCTTGCAATGAAGCAGACCTATCCGAACGTTCCGTTTGTCCTGTTCGGACACAGCATGGGCAGCTTCATGGCGCGCACGCATCTTATCCGCTATCCCGGCGGCTTTGACGCTGCGATAATAAGCGGCACTGGCAATCAGGGCGCAGCACTCGTAAACGGCGGCCTTTTCATGGGAAATCTCGTCACGGCTCTCAAGGGCGCGCATCATTACAGCAAGTTCCTCAATAACCTCGCCTTCGGAAGCTATAATAAGATATATGAAAATCCGCGCACCGAGTATGATTGGCTCACGCGCGACACTGACGTTGTTGATAAATACATTGCCGATCCGCTTTGCGGCTTTATACCGACATGCAGCCTGTTCAGGGATATGATGACCGGAGTTAAGTTCATTACAAACGTCAACAATCTCAAGTCGATGAAGAAGGATATGCCGGTTTACTTTATGTCCGGCGATAAGGATCCCGTCGGGGAATGCGGCAAGGGCGTAAAGCTTGCGTATGAAAACTTCAAAAAAGCCGGCATGAAGGACGTTTCCATAAAGCTGTATAAGGACGGCCGCCACGAAATGCTCAACGAGATAAACAAGGCTGAAGTCTATGCCGATATCCTCGCTTGGATAAACAGCAGGATCTGATATTTTATTATAATTAATATGCAAACACCGCACGGTTCATTTTCCGTGCGGTGTGTTTTTTACTTTCTGCGTCTGTTTCTGCGCTTTCTGATCTTCCTCGGATCGGGGATTAGCACGCCCACTGCAACATAGCCTATAACAAACAGCAGTATGACTGATATAACAAGAACAACACTTTCAATGTCCATAACGGCACCTCATCTCTTGGTCCAAAGCTGCGGCGACAGCAGCAGAAGCAGGGGGTATATCTCAAGCCTGCCGAGAAGCATGGCAAATGACAGAACAAGCTTTGAAAACGCCGAATAATCGGCATAACTCAGGCTCGGGCCGACTTGCCCGAAGCCGGGGCCAATGTTGTTCACGCAGCTCACGGTAGCCGAGAAATTGGTCTCTATCCCGAACGGCTCAAAGCTTATGAGCAAAAACACGGCTCCGATAACCGCAATATACAGTGCAAAGTAAGAAAGAATCTGCCTTTCGCCCTGTGCGTCAACGCGTCGGCCGTTTAAAATGACTGTGCTTACCTCGCGCGGACGCAGAGCGTGACGCAGGTCGTTGCGCGCTATCTGCGCAAGCACTGTAACGCGGCTCATTTTAAGACCGCCTGCCGTTGAACCCATGCAGCCGCCGAAGAACATGAGAATGAGCAAAACGGCCTTGGCAAGACTCGGCCAGGCATCAAAATCCGCGGTGGCGTAGCCTGTCGTCGTGACGATGGAGGATACCTGAAAAGCGGAAAGCCTGACTGCGTCGGCGATGCTGCCGTACAGGGGCATGATGCTCAGCACGATGATTATCATTGCTGCAAGGCTTATGCCCAGGTAGCATTTAAGCTCGTTTGATTTGAGCACCTCGCGCCATCTTTTGATAAGCAGCAGATAGTACATGTTAAAGCTCACGCCAAACAGCAGCATAAACACGGTTATCACCCATTGACAGAAGTGTGAGTACGATGCGATGCTGTCGGCCTTTATTCCGAAGCCTCCCGTGCCGGCTGTGCCGAGCGCGTGAACAATGCTGTCAAACAGCGGCATGCCGCCGCACAAAAGGAGTACGGTCTCGAGCACGGTAAGGGCAAGGTATATGTAATACAGGATCTTTGCCGTTCCGCTTGCCCTGGGAGTGAGCTTATCCACATTGTGCCCCGGCATTTCAGCGCGAAGAATGTTCACCGAGCGCTCGGGCGTTTTTTCCATGACGGCCATTATGAACACAAGCACACCCATGCCGCCGACCCAATGCGTGAAGCTGCGCCAGAACAACAGACCGTGGCTGAGCGCTTCAACATCCGTGAGGATAGATGCGCCCGTTGTCGTAAAGCCGGAAACGGTTTCGAAGAACGCATCTATAAACGAAGGTATACTGCCGCTTATGACAAACGGCAGAGCGCCGAACAGCGATATTCCGATCCACGACAGAGCCACTATCGCAAGCCCGTCGCGAGTGTACAGATTTTTGCTGTCACTGCGGCAGAAAAACTTGAGGGCGGCCCCCACAGCGGCAGCCGCAGCAGCCGATATCACAAAAGAAAGCGAGCAGCTTTCGCCGTAGATAAGCGAAACGGCAAGCGGAAGCAGCATAAGTGCGGCTTCCAGAAGAAGCACTCTTCCTACTGTATGAAAAACGAGCTTTATCTTCATTTTGCTATCACATCCGAAAGATCGTACAGCTTTCTGCCGGCGGCGATTATTATAACGCGGTCGTCGGGCAGTATAACGTCGTCGCCGCATGGGATGATGTTTTTGCCGCCGCGGATTATTCCTGCCAGCAGAATGTCGGGCTTGAGGTCAAGCTGTTTTACGGGAATGCCCGTGTAGCCGAAATCCGGAGAAACGATAAACTCAAGCGCCTCGACCTTGCCGTTCATGAGGCTGTAGAGCGTTTCGACCCTGCTGCCCATGGAGTTTTGCAGCGCGCGGGCGTATCTTAAAAGAACATCGGCGGTTATATGCTTTGGCGATACGGTGCATTCAACGCCCAGATGCTCCGAAAGCTCATGGTAGGCGTCCTGATTGAGCTTGGCGATGACCTTCGGCACACCGCGGTCGAGCGCATAGTACGAAAGCAGCAGATTTTCCTCGTCCATTCCGGTGAGTGCCACGAAAGCATCGGCGCCGTCAAGCCCCTCCTCATCAAGAAGCTCGTGCTGCGAACCGTCGCCGTGAATGACAACAGCGCTGCCGCCGAGTGCGGCGGATATATCATCGCAGCGCTTTGCATCCTTTTCGATTATTTTTACGCCGTTTCCGCTGCGGATAAGCTCATCGCTCAAATATTCCGCTATGCGGCTTGCACCGAGCAGCATCACGTGCTTTGTGCGCTTTTGCAGTATGCCCATGTTGCCGAGCAGCTTCTGCATATCCTCGGGCGCGGCTATAAGGCCGAGTTTATCTCCTGCACGCAGAACAAAGCTTCCGCGAGGAATGTACGCGGTCTTGTCACGCAGCACTGCGCACACAAGAAATGATGCCCCGCTTTTTGCTCTCAGCGCCGAAAGCTCAACTCCATCGAGCGCAGAGCCGGGTTTGACGCTCATTTCGGCCATCTCAAAGCGGCTTCGCGTAAAGCTCTCGGATTTTACGGCAGACGGAAACTTTAGAATGTTATATATGGCCTTTGCCGTAAGTCTTTCGGGATTGATGACCATCGAAAGCTCAAGCTGATTTTTAATAAAGTCAAGGTTTTCGCTTGTGTATTCGCTGCCGCGTATGCGCGCAACGGTGTGCTTTGCACCCATGCGCTTTGCAAGAAAGCAGCTGAGCATGTTTATCTCGTCCGAGCCTGTTGCCGCGATGAAAAGCTCGGCGCTGTCGGCGCCTGCGTCCGACAGAGTTTTAAAATGCGTGCCGGCGGCGCATATGCCCATGACATCGTAGTTTGTGCTGACACTGTCTATGACCTCACGATTGGAGTCAACAACAACGATCTCATGTCCCTCGCTTATAAGGCTTTGCAGAATGCTTTGGCCAATTTTACCGCAGCCGACTATAATGATTTTCATAAATCGCGCCTCGTTTGATCTTTTTATGATTAGACTATAATACCGATTAGACTATAGCACCGGCGGCATTATAATGGGATTAGAGGATCGCCCAAAACATTAAAGTTTCATTAAAACACAGACTAAAAATGGGAAAACGGTTTTCTGGCACCGTTTAATATGCTATAATTGCGGCAGAAATGAGGTGGAAGAATGCAGCGCGAGGAAAAAATACTTGTATGCCTGTCCGGTTCGCCGACGAATGCGCGTGTCGTCAGAGCGGCTGCCAAAATAGCCGAGGCATTCCACGGAACGCTCACGGCGCTTTTTGTTGAGCCTGCAAATTATGCTGCCGAGCCTGACAGCCGCCTTGCGGAAAATATTCGCCTTGCAAAGCAGCTCGGAGCACAGATCAGAACGCTTTACGGAGATGATGCCGCGGCAGTCATAGCCGAGTATGCGCGTGTTTCAGGCTCAACAAAGATAGTGATAGGACGAAGCCCGGGTAAGCGCGGCTTTTTTTCAAAAAAGAGCATAGTCGATCGCTTGGGTGAGCTTGCGTCCGATATAGACATATATATAATCCCCGACAAAAGCGAGACCTCGGATACGCCGCGCGGCTCGGCACGCAGTCAGGAGCGGCTCAGTCTTCGCGATGCGCTTATAACCGCCGTTATGCTTGCTTTCTGCACAGGCATAGGCTATTTGTTCTCCGATCTTGGATTTTCTACGGCAAACGTTATAGTCATTTATATAATCGGCGTTCTCGGCATTGCCATGCTCACCGCCGGACGCAGCTACAGTCTTGCCGCGTCAATACTCTCGGTCCTGATATGCAACTTCTTTTTCACGGAACCGTATTTTTCGCTGTTTTCGGACCCGAGCCATATTATGACGTTCATCGTCATGTTTGCAGCGGCGTTTTTCATATCGTCTATAACGGCAAGAATAAAGCGCCAGACGCATCAGACGGCGCTGAGAGTGTACAGAACCGAAATACTTCTCGAAACAAGCCAGAAGCTTCAGCAGGCGATCGGCACAGAGCAAATACTTACGGTGACTGCCGGGCAGCTTGTCAAGCTGCTTGAGCGCAGCGTTCTGATATACCCGGTCGAAAACGGCGCATTGAGCGAGCCTATGCTGTTTCCCGTGAACGAAAACGCCGGCTTTGACGATTATCTTACGCAGTATGACCGCGACAGCGCGCGCTGGGTGCTCGAAAACGACCGCCGCGCCGGAAACGGAACTGACACGCGGCAGAAGTCAAACGGCATCTACATGGCAATTCACGCAAACGGCAGAGTGTTTGCCGTTGCAGGTGTAGCAATGAAAGCCTCCCCGATGCTTGAAAGCTTTGAAAAGACATTGACTGTTGCGATACTTGACGAGTGCGGCCTTGTGCTTGAAAATGAGTATAATCGCATCGAAAAGCGCAGGATCGAAGAAAAAGCCAGAGCCGAGGAGCTGAGATCAAACCTTCTGCGAGCCATATCTCACGATCTGCGCACGCCGCTGACGAATATATCCGGCACTGCGGCGCTGCTTATGGAAAACGAACTTCCCGAGGAAAAGCGCAGACAGATGTATGTATCGGTATACGATGACGCGCACTGGCTCATAGACCTTGTTGAGAATCTTCTTTCAATAACTCGCATGGAGGGCGGCAGCAGAATCGAGGATCTGCAGCCGGAGCTTCTGGACGATATCTTCCGCGAGGCGGTTTCGCATTCGGACAGGCTGCTGTCGGAGCACGAGCTGGAAATCAGACTTGACGATGAGTTGCTGATGGCGCATATGGACGCAAGGCTTATAGTTCAGGTCGTAATTAATCTTATAAACAACGCAGTGAAATACACGCCTCGAGGCTCACATATCTGCCTTGAAGCGTCGGCACGGGATGACAGAGTGCTCATAAGTGTTGCCGACGACGGAAACGGCATAAGTGACGAGGCAAAAGAAAAGATATTTGATATGTTTTACACAGGAAACAAAGCAAGCAGCGACGCAAGACGCGGCCTCGGACTCGGGCTTGCACTGTGCAAGAGCATTGTCCAAGCGCACGGCGGCAGCATAGCGGTTTCCGACAACACACCGCACGGAGCAGTGTTTACATTTGATCTTAAAAGGGCGGAGGTGCAGCCTGATGAATAAACCGCAGATACTTATAGTTGAGGATGATAATGCCGTTGCAAATCTTATCTCGGCAACTCTTGAAACGCAGGACTACGCCTATAAGCGCGCAGCCACCGGAGCGGGCGCTGTTATGGAGGCACTGTCGTGCAAGCCGGATGTTGTTCTGCTTGACCTCGGCCTGCCGGATATGGACGGGGTCGAGATAATAAAAAAGATCCGCTCGTGGAGCAATATGCCGATCATAGTGGTCTCGGCGCGCAGTGAGGATTTTGACAAGGTCTCGGCGCTCGACGCCGGAGCGGACGATTATCTGACAAAGCCGTTTTCCGTCGATGAGCTGCTTGCGCGCCTGCGCGTTGCGCTCAGACGTGTCCGGTACGACGGTGACAGGCTCGGCGAGGAGTCCAGCACATACGAAAACGGCGATATGCGTATCGACTATTCGGCCGGCTGCGTGTATATATCCGACGCCGAAATACACCTGACCCCGATAGAGTACAAGCTCCTGTGTCTTCTTGCGAAAAACACCGGCAAGGTGCTCACGCACAATTACATTTTAAAAGAGGTATGGGGAAGCCCCACTGCGTCGGACGTATCCTCGCTTCGTGTTTATATGGCAACACTGCGCCGAAAGCTTGAAAAAAACTCAAACGGCGTTCAGTATATCCAGACGCATGTCGGCATCGGATACAGAATGCTCAGGATAACGAACAAATAATCAAATAGCGTATGCTAATGCATAAAACTATTAACAAAAATTTCGTGAAATATTGCTGCCTGCGGTGTTAAACTATACACAATATATATTTTGATGGGAGTAAAATACATGAACGAAGTTAAATCCCCCAAAAAGCCGCTGATGTATTACTATACGATAGTGCTCATCCTTTTGCTGGTGTTCAATTTTGTCGCAATGCCGTGGATAAGCGAGCATCAGATCAAGGAAGTTGACTACAACACTTTTATCAATATGGTAGATAACGGCGAGGTCAGCACAGTTGAGATCCAGCAGCAGAACAACCGCATTCTTTTCCAGGGAAATGACAACAGAAAAATTTACAAGACTGCCATGCTGCCTGATAACGACCTCGTTTCGCATCTGCTTGACGCCAATGTTTCCACGACCGGCGAGGAGATCGAGCAGACCTCGGCATTGGTGAGCATCCTTGCGTGGGTGCTGCCGATCATACTGTTTGTCGCTCTCGGGCAGTTTATGTCACGCAAGATGATGGAAAAGATGGGCGGTGGGAACTCCATGATGTTCAACATGGGAAAGTCCAACGCCAGGGTCTATGTAAAATCTGCGGAAGGCATTAAATTTGCCGATGTCGCAGGTGAAGACGAGGCAAAGGAAAATCTCTCCGAGATAGTTGACTATCTGCACGATCCCGGCAAATACCGCGAGATCGGTGCATCGATGCCAAAAGGTATACTGCTTGTCGGCCCTCCGGGAACGGGTAAAACCATGCTCGCAAAGGCCGTCGCCGGCGAAGCGGATGTTCCGTTCTTCTCAATGTCCGGCTCTGAGTTTGTCGAGATGTTCGTCGGTATGGGTGCAAGCAAGGTGCGCGATCTGTTCAAACAGGCGAAGGAAAAAGCGCCCTGCATAGTTTTCATCGACGAGATCGACGCTATCGGCAAAAAGCGTGACGGTCAGCTCGGAGGAAACGACGAGCGCGAGCAGACATTGAACCAACTTTTGACCGAAATGGACGGCTTTGAGGGCAATAACGGCGTAATAATCCTTGCCGCAACAAACCGCCCCGAGTCGCTTGACCCGGCGCTTACGCGCCCAGGCCGCTTTGACCGCCGCGTTCCGGTTGAGCTTCCCGACCTCAAGGGCAGGGAGGAGATACTCAAGGTCCACGCCAAAAAGATAAGAATAGCCGAGGACGTTGACTTTAACAAGATCGCGCGCATGGCCTCCGGCGCATCGGGCGCCGAGCTTGCAAATATCGTCAATGAAGCGGCTCTGCGCGCCGTGCGCGACGGACGGCGCTTTGCGACTCAGGCAGACCTTGAGGAGAGCATCGAGGTCGTCATAGCCGGCTACCAGAAGAAAAATGCTATTATGACCGACCACGAAAAGCACATAGTTGCATATCACGAGATAGGCCATGCCCTTGTCGCCGCAAAGCAGACAAATTCCGCGCCCGTGCAGAAGATCACCATCGTTCCGCGCACCTCCGGCGCGCTGGGCTACACCATGCAGGTCGAAGAGGGCAACCATTATCTTATGAGCAAGTCGGAGATAGAAAATAAGATAGCGACCTTTACAGGCGGCCGCGCTGCCGAGGAGGTAGTATTCGGCTCTGTAACGACCGGTGCATCTAACGATATTGAGCAGGCGACAAAGCTCGCCAGAGCTATGATAACGCGCTACGGCATGAGTGATGATTTCGATATGGTCGCAATGGAAACCGTCAATAACCAGTATCTCGGCGGCGACACATCGCTTGCATGCTCTGCCGATACTCAGGCCGAAATTGACCGGCAGGTCGTTGCGCTTATCAAAAAGCAGCATGACAAGGCCATAAAGATCCTCACCGATAACCGCGATAAGCTCGATGAGCTTGCAAAATTCCTCTATGAGAAGGAAACCATAACCGGCGAGGAGTTTATGGAGATATTAAATAAGTAAACAGCGCATGAAAACGTAAGAAGCCGGGAAGCCCGGCTCCTTGCGTTTTCACCGTTTATCAGGCATGCGATGCTAATGCATGGCAAATGCAAAATGCCGAAACGATGCTGAAATGGAAACCGACAATCACGCAGAAATTGTACAATTATTAAAAAATGCTTAAAAACGCTCAAAAACACGTTGCATTTCGCGTTAATTTGTTGTTAAATAATAATGTTATAAAATAGTTTGACCTGTTGCTTAAATGAGGAAGGCTTATGAACCTTACGGACATTTTATCGGTGCTCGGCGGTGCGGTGCTCGGCGCTGCGGTGGCATATATCAATATGCGCATAAGCAAAGCAAACCTGAATGCGTCGAATATGGCGGCTGTAATGGGCGTTAATATGCTGCGGCTGTTGCTTGACGCGGCTGCTCTTGCCATTTGCTTCTTTGTTTGTAAGACATATGATCTTCCGATGACGGCAACGCTCATTGCGGCGGCCGTCGGTCTGTCCGGCGGCGGAATGCTGTTTTTGAAGATGATGGTCAACAAAACTCAGCCGCAAAGTAAAGATACGGCGGACGGAGGTGAAAAATAATTGAAAGAATTCTTTGAAAACTTTTTGATGCCGACCAAGACTATCTATTCTATGTGGGTGATAATGGCGGTCATTTTGCTGTTTAGCATAATAGCGACGCGCAAGATGAAAGACGTGCCCGGCCCGCTGCAAAATATTGCGGAAATGGCTGTGGGCGGACTTTTGAACTTCTTTGCCGGAGTCCTGGGAGAGAAGAAGGCACGGCACTATTTCCCGATGCTGGGCTCATTTTTTGTCCTTATCATCGTGTGTAACTATTCCGGACTTATTCCCGGATCGGGAGATCTGTTCACGGTCCCTACATCGGTGCTGACGGTAACGGCGGCGCTGTCGACCATATCTTTTGTCGCCATCCAGTCGTCCGGCATAAAAAAGCGCGGCCTCGGCAAATACCTCGGCACGTTCTTCAAGCCATTTGCGTTCCTGTTCCCGATCCTGATCCTCGAACAGTTTACGCGTCCGCTTTCCATGGCATTGCGACTTTACGGCAATATCTACGGCGAAGAGCTTGCAGCGGAAACGCTGTTTGAACTGTTCCCGGTAGGATTGCCTATAGTCATGCACATACTTAGTCTTCTGTTCTGCTTCATTCAGGCAATGGTATTTACCATGCTGCTTGCAGTATTCATCAATGAAGCGACCGAAGACGAAGAATAAACAAGTAAACACATACACAATTATAGGAGGAAACACAAATGTCAATAGCACAGGGTCTTATCGCAATAGGCGTTGCACTGGCCATCGGCCTGAGCACGATCGGCGTCGGTATCGGCCAGGGTCTTGCAGCCTCGAAGGCACTTGAGGGTATGGCACGTCAGCCGGATATGAAAGGTCAGCTTCAGTCTGTCATGATCCTTGCAATGGGCTTTATGGAAGCGCTGGCCATCTATGGTCTGGTCATCGCATTCATGCTTATTGCCAAGATGTAAGAATAGAAATAGCATCTTGAAAGGGGGAGACCAGATTGATTTTAGACATAGTTGGACTGCAGATCAGCGTACCTGAGTTCATACTTACTATTATCAGCTTCTTCCTGTTTATGTTCCTGTTGAACAAATTCCTTTTCAAGCCCGTTCTCAGCTTTATGGACGCGCGCAAGGCACGCATTGACGAAGGCCTTGCCGAGGGAAAGAAAGCCGAGACCGCACTTGAAGAGAACAAGGCACAGCTTGCACAGGAGCTTGCTCAGACCGGCGCTGAAGCCCGCGGCGTTATAAACGCGGCGCGCAGCGATGCCGAAAAGGCAAAGGGCGAGGTGCTCAATGCCGCCCATGCCGAGGCCGAGCAGCTTCATAAAAACGTCCGTGAGCGAGTGAAAAGCGAGGAAAAGGCCGCCGTCGGCGAAATTGACGGCAGCATGCCCGAGCTTGTCGCTCTGCTGTCCGACCGTCTTGTCGGCAGCGGTGCGCAGGATAACAAGGCGCTCATCGACGATTGTGTCAGCAAAACCAAGGAATGATCCCGATGTATAACAGGAATTACGGGAAAGGAGGGATAGTTCTCAAGTGGATATCATATGGAAAATAGTTAACTTTATCATACTGTTCGGCGCTTTGTATCTCATCTGCCGAAAGATGAATCTTTTCGACAAGATGTTCGGCAGCCGCAGACGCGGCATAGGCGAGGAGATCGAAAACTCCGAAAAAGCCAAGGCTCAGGCCAAAGCCCTCGGAGAGGATATCGAAAAAGCCAGAGCCGAAAACGAAGAGCGCAAGCAGCAGCTTCTTAAGGATGCCGAGGCCCAGGCCGAAGCTGACGGAGCGGCAATAGCGGCTGCCGGAGAACAAGAGGCAAAAAGCCTTGTCGAGAATGCCGAAAAGAGCGAAGGCCAGCTTATGGCTCAGATGCGTGACAGAGTGTCGTCCGACGCTGTGCGCCGCGTAGCCGAGATAACCGCAGAGGTACTTCGCAACGGCAATTTTGAGGACTCCAAGCAGGCGCTGAATGATAAGTTTATCGAACAAATTAAAGAATTGGTATCGGCAATGCCGAGTGACATTTTGAACATGAACGAACTTAAAAAACTTGACATTTCAATAAAGAGCGCGCAGCCGCTGAGCGACGAGGAAATGAAGAAGCTCACGCAGATAATATGCGAGACCTTTATCTCATGCCACAATGAGGTCGATTCCGATGTTATAGGCGGCGTGCGTATGCAGGTGGGCGATACCGTTTATGACGGCACCCTTGCCCACACGCTCGACAGGCTCAGCCAGGATGTTGAAGACAACACCCGCCAGAGCGACAGTCAGATGAGATCTATCGCCGACGGAATCAAGCAGCAGCTTGAGAAGGTCAACGGCGATATAGACGTATTCCAGACCGGCGAGGTCCTCACCCTCGGCGACGGTATCTGCCGCGTATCCGGCCTTGCCGACGTTATGGCAGGTGAGATGCTCGAGTTCCCCGGCGGACTCAAGGGCATGGTGCAGGATCTGGATAAGAACAATGTCGGCGTAGTCCTGCTCGGGCCGTTCGGCCATCTTCAGGAGGGCGACAGCGTCCGCCGCACAGGCAGGATCGTTGAAGTTCCTGTCGGTGACGCGCTCATCGGCCGCGTTGTTGACGCAATGGGCAGCCCCATCGACGGCAAAGGCCCCATCAAGACAGACTCCTTCCGCCCGGTCGAGAGCCCCGCTCCGAGCGTGCTTTCAAGGCAGCCGGTTTCAGTGCCTCTGCAGACCGGCCTGAAGGCTATCGACGCGCTTGTTCCTATCGGCCGCGGCCAGCGTGAGCTTATCATCGGCGACCGCCAGACCGGTAAGACCGCGATCGCGCTCGACGCTATCATCAACCAGAAGGGCAAGAATGTTATATGCATCTATGTTGCCATCGGCCAGAAGGAATCTACCGTATCGAGCGTTGTCGAAAAGCTGCGCAGTCACGGCGCTATGGATTACACGATCGTTGTTGCCGCAACGGCATCCGAGCCTGCTCCCATGCTGTATATCGCTCCTTATGCCGGTGCTGCAATGGGCGAGTACTTCATGTACAACGGCAAGGATGTTCTTATCGTATACGACGACCTGAGCAAGCAGGCCACCGCTTACCGCGAGATCTCTCTGCTGCTCCAGAGACCGCCCGGACGCGAAGCATACCCCGGCGATGTTTTCTATCTGCACTCCAGACTGCTTGAAAGAGCGGCTCGACTCAACGCAGAATCCGGCGGCGGCAGCATGACCGCACTGCCGATCATCGAAACCCAGGCAGGCGACATCTCCGCTTACATCCCGACAAACGTCATTTCCATCACCGACGGTCAGATCTTCCTCGAGAGCGATCTGTTCCATTCCGGTGTCCGTCCGGCAATAAACGTAGGCCTCTCGGTATCCCGTGTCGGCGGTGCAGCCCAGCTCGGCGCCATGAAGCAGGTCGCAGGCCGCCTGCGCGTTGACCTCGCTCAGTATCGCGAGCTTGCATCGTTTGCACAGTTCGGATCGGATCTTGACAAGTCCACCCGCGATACGCTGCATCGCGGCGCACGTATGACCGAAGTTCTCAAGCAGGGACAGTATGTTCCTATGAGCGCTGCCGATCAGGTAATTGCGATCTTCGCAGTTTCCGAGGGCTACGCCGACGACCTTGAGCTTTCGGATGTTGCACGTTTCGAGTCTGAGCTTATTGATTATGTAAACCGCAGCTACCCTGAATTCCAGGGTGAAGTGCTCAGCGGCAAGAAGCTGAGTGCAGATCAGCAGGCAAAGCTTAAAGAATGTATCGTAAATTTCAAGAAGACTTTCTGATAAACGGAGAAGGGAGGGGCATTAATGGCTAATATGCGCGCCATTCGCACGCGAATAAAAAGCGTGAAGAACACCGAGCAGATAACCAAGGCTATGAAGATGGTCGCGGTGTCCAAACTGCGCAGAACGCAGAGCAGCATGCAGGCAATGCGCCCCTTCTCTGAAAAGAGTCAAGAGGTCATGGACACGCTGCTGTCGGCTTCGTCGGGACTGGAGAATCGCTTCATAAAGCCCCATAAGGAAGTCAAAAAGGTCTGCTATGTCCTGTTTTTGGGCAATCGTGGACTCTGCGGAGCGTACAACAGCTCGATACTGCACTATGCAAATTCGGTCATCAAGCAGGCCGGTAAGGAATATGGCCTTGTTGTCTGCGGCCGCTGGGGCAAGGATGTTCTTGCAAACAGCAAGCTCAATGTTATAAAAACCTTTGCCGAGCTGAGTGATACGCCGAATATTGACGAGGCACTTGAGGTCGCAGATTATCTCAAGAGTCTGTACACAAGCGGCGAATACGACGAGGTCCACCTTGTCTACCAGCACTATGTCACGGCGCTGAGACAGGATGCTACCTGTGTGCAGTACCTTCCGGCTGTGCCGGAAAAGAGCGAAAATCAGGGACACGGCCGGATATTCATCTTCGAGCCGGACACGAACAGCGTCCTTGAAAGCGTAATGCAGCTTTATCTTAATAACAAAATAATGAGCGTTCTGCTTGATGCTAAGTGCGGCGAGCACTCGGCTAGAATGACCGCAATGACCGCCGCTGCCGACAGCACCAAGAGCCTTATTTCCGAGCTTGATCTCAAGCTCAACCGCGCGCGCCAGGCCGCGATCACGACCGAGATATCCGAGATCGTCGGCGGTGCATCCGCGCTTAAAAAGAAAAAGTAATCATCCCTTTAAAACCCCTTAAACAGGAGGTATGTCAATGGAAAACGGAATAATCAGAAGGGTCATAGGCCCCGTTGTTGACGTCCAGTTTCCCTCCGGCAAGCTGCCGGATATCTATAATGCTATCGAGGTAAACCTCGATGACCATAAGATCGTCATGGAGGCTGTTCAGCACATCGGCGATAACAGCGTAAGATGCATCTCGCTGTTTTCGACCGACGGACTGTCCCGCGGCTGCCCTGCGGTCGATACGGGAGCACCCATTAAAATGCCTGTCGGCGAGGCAACGCTCGGCCGCATGTTCAATGTCGTCGGCGAGCCTATCGACGGTAAGGGTCCTGTAAACGCCGAAGAGTATATGCCCATTCACAGGCAGGCACCTGCGTTTACGGATATTGCCCCATCCACCGAAATACTCGAAACCGGCATCAAGGTCGTTGACCTGCTCGCACCTTACTCCAAGGGCGGCAAGATCGGCCTGTTCGGCGGCGCAGGCGTCGGCAAGACCGTGCTTATCATGGAGCTTATCCGCAACGTAGCTTACGAGCACGGCGGCTACTCCGTTTTTGCCGGCGTCGGCGAACGCAGCCGTGAGGGTAATGACCTCTGGCACGAAATGACCGAATCCGGCGTTATCAATAAGACTGCGCTTGTATTCGGACAGATGAACGAGCCGCCCGGAGCGCGTCTGCGCGTTCCTCTGTCGGGACTTACCATTGCGGAGAACTTCCGTGATGAGTCCGGCCAGGACGTGCTGCTGTTTATCGACAACATATTCAGATTCACTCAGGCAGGCTCCGAGGTTTCGGCGCTGCTCGGACGTATGCCCTCCGCCGTCGGCTATCAGCCGACTCTGGCGACCGAAATGGGCTCGCTGCAGGAGCGTATAACCTCCACGCGCAACGGCTCTGTAACCTCGGTTCAGGCGATCTACGTTCCTGCCGACGACCTTACCGACCCTGCTCCGGCAACGGCGTTTGCTCACCTTGACGCGACCACAGTTCTGTCAAGAAGCATCTCAGAGCTCGGTATTTACCCGGCCGTCGATCCTCTGGAATCCACCTCAAGAATTCTCGATCCGAACATCCTCGGCAAGGAGCATTACGAGACCGCACGCGCGGTTCAGGCTGTGCTCCAGAAGTATAAGGAGCTGCAGGATATCATCGCAGTTCTCGGTATGGACGAGCTGAGCGTTGAGGATAAGGCTACCGTCAGCCGCGCAAGAAGGATCCAGCGATTTCTCTCGCAGCCATTCCACGTTGCCGAAAACTTCACCGGCGTCAAGGGCGCATATGTCAAGATGGAGGATACTATCCGCGGCTTCCAGGCTATTCTGGGCGGCGAGTGCGATGACCTTCCCGAGCAGGCGTTCCTCATGTGCGGAACGATAGATGAAGTGCTCGCAAAGCGCGATCAGTTCAGGTAAGAGCCATGGCAGATAAGATCCATTTTCAGATTGCAACGGCAGACGGTGTGGTCTGCGATTCAATGGTATGCTATGCGCTTGTACCGCTGTCAGACGGCGACGTAGGCGTGCTTTCCGACCATGCTCCCATGATCGGTGCGCTCAAGGAAGGCGTCGTGAAGTATGTCAGCGAGGGTGAGGACCATTTTGCCGCAATAAGCGGCGGAGTTCTCAGCGTAGCCGATAACGAAGTTATCCTGCTTGCACGCACGGCAGAGAGAGCCGAGACCATTGACCTTGCCCGCGCCCAGGCGTCCGAGCGCAGAGCGCGTCAGCGTCTTGAGAGCAGAGCAGCCAATGTTGACCTTAAGCGCGCAGAGCTTTCGCTCCAGCGTGCCATCGCCCGAGAAAAAGCATATACAATGCTTCATAAGTAAACAAAAAAGCCGCCGGCAGGCGGCTTTTTCGTGCCTGAAAAATCCCACGTTCCGATCGGAACGTGGGATTTTGATTTTATTCGGTTCGCAGGGCGACGACGGGATCCTTGTTTGCCGCAACGCGGGATGGGATAAGTCCGGCAACGACAGTCAGCAGCATGCTGATCGCAATCAGCGCAATGGCTGCAAGCGGCGGCAGCACGGCGTTTATTGAGTAAATGCCGGTCAGATGATGGACGACGGCGTTTATCGGGATGCACAGAAGTATGGTAGCCAAAATTCCGATAAGTCCTGCTCCAAAGCCGACGATGACGGTCTCGGCGTTAAATACGCTCGAGATATCCTTCTTCGAAGCGCCGATAGCGCGCAGAATGCCGATCTCTTTCGTACGCTCAAGGACGCTGATATAGGTTATGATGCCGATCATAATGCTCGAAACAATAAGGCTTATAGCAACAAATGCTATGAGAACATAGGATATGACGTCGATTATCGTAGTCACTGAGCTCATTATAAGCGCTACATAGTCGGTGTAGTTTATCTGATCTTCGGGGTCGACTGTCGAGTTATAATCCTCTATGACCTCCGCAACGGCGTCCTTGGCGGCGAACGTCGCAACATAGATGTTGACGCCGGAGGGTGAGTCGAGATCAACATAGCCCAGTGTGCGCAGATTTTTCTCATAGCTTGAATCGGAGAATGTCTCCGGCATAAGCTCATCGTATATGAGCTTGTAGCCTTCATCGGTGAGATAGCAGTTATCAAACGCCTCGGCAAGGGAAGCGGTCGAGAGCTGGCTCATCTGCTTTTTCAACTCGTCGGCATAGGCGGTTTTTATCTGCTCGGTCATCATTTCGCGCATGTAGCTGAACAGCGTCTCGTCGTCCATTGCCGAAAGCATATCGGCATACTCGGGATAGCTTTCAACGACCTGCTTTTCGATATCCTCGCGTGATACGCCGTCAAGCTTTTCGTCGATCATTGAGCTTACATACGAATCCGGAGCAAGTGACATATAAGCTGTATAAAGCTCGGCCTTTTTTGCCTGATCTATGCCGGCGCAGTAGTCCTGCACAGCCTTTTTAATGTCGTCCAAGGATAGCGTTTTGTCGTTTTCTTTAAACGGCAGCCCGGTGAACACATCGTGCTGCGCATCGTCAAGCTGCTGCTTAACAAGCTCCTTCTGCGCCGTCTGCTCGACGACATATTTGGTCAGCGCGTTCGTATAGCCTATCGCACCGTTCATCATGCCGGTTACGGCATCCGCGCTCTGGCGCACAACGCCGACTATTTTAAGCTCTATACCGTTGGCGTACAGCGTTTTAAGTCCAAGCTCATCGCTGCTGATGTCCTTGTATTTGCCCGTTTCGGGATCCTTTTGCCAGCAGTCGGCAGGGAGAATGAGGCTGAAGGTCTTTTTGCAGACATCGGCATAGCTCCAGCTTTCAAGCTTTGTTGTGTCAACTTCCTCGCCGCTCATGTAGCCCGTCATGGCCGACAGCATGTCGTTTGATGACTTCAGTCCCAGCGCATACAGCACCATGTCCGATACCTCGTTGTTTTCGTCAACGATCAGAACAACCTCGTCATAGTTTTTCGGCCAGCTGCCGTACAGTACATCGTACTGATTTTGCAGCATGGGGCTTATAAGTCCGTCATCTCCGGGCAGCATCTCCTGCCAAACGACAAACTGGCTTTGCGTGCTGCTCATGCCGGAGGAGGAGAACATGTTGTTCATCGACTGGTTCACCGATTGCTCAGCCTCGTCGCCGATCACGCCGGCGCGCATTTTGCTCATAAGGCTCATGACGTCGGATTTGACGATCTTACCGTCGTCATCCTTCGTGTAAAGGTTCATCGGCAGATTGTAGGTGTACTGGATGTTAGTCGCGTTTTGGCTGAGCTTTGAGTCCTTACTCATTTGCTCGTCGAGAAACACCTTGAGATCTGTTACGTTGTTTTCCTGGATCTCGGCGCTGGTCATGGCATTCATCATTTCGTACATGATGGTGTTGCCGTAAACCGCGTCCTTGTCGTGTTTATTCTCCGCATTTTCGGAGTTTATGCCCATGAGCGTCGTCATGAGCGACGACATGTCAACCGACTCTGCCTGTATCGAGATCGGGTAGGACGACAAGGTGTCCTCCTGAACCCGGTCAATATAGTTGTTGACACCGGTCGATATCGACAGTATCAGCGCAATGCCGATTATGCCGATGCTGCCTGCAAAGGCTGTGAGTATCGTGCGCCCCTTTTTGGTCATGAGGTTATTCAGCGACAGCGAGAGCGCTGTAATATAGCTCATTGCGGTCTTGCGCTGCACAGGCTCCGAAACCTCATCAACCTGCGCCGAATACGGCATCGTATCGCCGGTTATCAGTCCGTCCTTAAGCCTGATTGTGCGCGAAGCGTAGCTGTCGGCAAGCTCGGGATTGTGCGTGACCATGATGATGAGCTTATCCTTGGATATCTCCTTGAGTATCTCCATGATCTGCACGCTCGTTTCCGAATCAAGAGCGCCCGTAGGCTCGTCGGCCAGCAGAATGTCCGGGTCGTTAACAAGTGCACGGGCGATTGCAACGCGCTGCATTTGGCCTCCGGACATCTGGTTCGGCTTCTTGCCGAGCTGATCGCCAAGTCCGACCTGCTCAAGCGCTTTGACTGCACGCTCGCGCCGCTCTGCTTTGCTAACGCCCGATAGGGTGAGGGCAAGCTCAACATTTGCAAGCACCGTCTGATGAGGTATGAGGTTATACGACTGAAAAACAAAGCCGATCGAATGATTGCGGTAGGTGTCCCAATCGCGGTCGGTGTATTCCTTGGTCGAGCGGCCGTTGATCACAAGGTCGCCGTCGGTGTACTGATCCAGACCGCCGATAATGTTCAGCAGCGTTGTTTTGCCGCAGCCCGAGTGGCCGAGCACGGCGACAAACTCGGATTTTCTGAACTCAAGATCGATCCCCTTGAGCGCATGCACAGTCTCGTCGCCGACAGCATAGTCCTTGGTTATGCCTTTTAGTTTGAGCATTCAGCACTTCTCCTATTTTAAATGTATAATGGAATGATTATCGGCTTTTTTGAAATCAAAGTCAAGGGCTGTAACAAAAAGTTCAGAAAAAGGCCGCTAATGGATGCATTTTTGCGGTGTTGACATTTATGACACCATGGGTTAAAATAACCCTGTTATGCCTCCGTAGCTCACCAGGATAGAGCGTGCGCCTCCTAAGAGAACCAAGAGCGTTCCCCGCCAGAGGGGCGGTCGCCCTTAAAATTAAATATGCGCCAGTAGCTCAGTTGGATAGAGCGTCCGCCTCCTAAGCGGAAGGTCGGGGATTCGAGTTCCTTCTGGCGCGCCACAAACAACGCCGAAAGCCTTTGTTTTCAAGGGTTTTCGGCTTTCCTTATTTGCTGCTGTGTTTGGCTGCTTGCTAATTGCTAATCGCAGGATTTGCATTTCGTGTTCAAGACCAATCACCTTTTTCTTATTTCCACAGCTGGCATTTTGCTAATACGCACCGCATTATCGACGGCATTTTCATTCGGTTTTCAGCCCGTTTGCTAATACGGTGCGTTTTGCTAATTTGCTCTCTGCTAATAAAATCAGGTGTTATTAGCAAGCTGGACAGGCTCCAAAGCCTTTTTGAGTAGTTCAGGATTGCTGGCAAGCAGGCTCGCAAGAGCTTCTGCATCAAGTGCGGGTGCGGCAGTAACGGGTGCTTCTTCTGTCTTGCCTTTGTAAAAGGATTGCTCCATCTCATCAGCAAGGCGACGGCGATCCTCGTCAAGAATGTGCGCATAGCGCTTGGTCACCATATCGGGAGAGTTCCATCCGCCATCACCCTGTACCGCTTTTAGATCGCCCTTGGAGAGCCGAAGTTTTACGCCCGTACTCGTATGCCGTAAACTGTGAAACACGACATTATCGACATTGATTGTCGGGTCGTTCAGACCAATAAGGACTTCCTTGAATCGTTTATTCAGATGCTCGGTCATAATCGGTCGGCCGTTGGCTTGGCAGATAATCAGGCCATAATCCATATAGCCGTCGTCGCCAAGCTCCAGTTTCAGCTTCATTTGCATCTCTCTGAGCTTTTCGAGCTTCTTTGCAACGGTTTCGGGAATGTAGACAGTACGAATACTGCCCTCCGTTTTCGGCTGCTTTAAGACAATCACCGTCCGTGTGCCCGGATAGAGGTTTGGAAAGCGGAAAAGGATGTCCATTTTGGGTAGCTTTTCAATCAGTTTCTTATCAACACGGTCAATCACACGGTCGATGTATAGCACCTGATCACTCCGGCTAAAGCGCTCCCACTGCGTTCCACCGACCTCACCGCCGCGCATACAACAAGCAAACGCCAGTTGTATCGCACAGTGCATCACATATAAGTCGTAGATGTCGGTGCGGTCGGTAAAGTCCAATACTCTTTGCAGTTGTTCGGGAGTCAAGGCATCCCGTTTAGCCTCCTTGTGCTCCGGCAGTGTCGCATCCAAAAACGGATTTTTCGCAATGTACTCCCACTTTTTCGCCTGATTGAAAGCACATCGCAGAACCTTGTGGATGTCATGAATGGTTGAGGGGCTGATATGCTCCCGCTTTGGTTTGCCCATATTGGTTGCCGGCTCTGCTTCGTTCAACAGAAAATGATAAAAGTCATCGACGGTCTTGGTGCGGATGCTGCGAAGTTTTTTGTCGCCCCAATAGGGATGGACATAATTTTCAAGCAAGCCTACATTTCCGTCATAGGTTGATGCCACCCATTTTTTCTCACCGTATTTTTCGATGAACTCATACAAGAACTCGCTTACGGTAATATCATTGTGATCCACATGGGTGTTCTGTTCTTTCTCATATTCAATCGTTGCTTTGCGGGATTTGGCTGCCGAATAGCTCAGCCCCGATTCCCATACCTGATGACGATTTGAACCCTCGCCCTCATAATAAACGACAGAATATGTTTTGCCTCTCTTTACGATTGAAGCCATATCAAATACCTCCGTTATCTGTGATATTATCAAGCCACTCATCGAAAGAGAGTTTTGAAATTCTTATGGTTCTGCCGATACGGACGATTTTGAACTCTCCCGAATTGCACAGTTCATATGCTTTTCTACGCCCGATATTCAGTATGGAGCGTATCTCATCGACAGAGTATGTCCGTTTTCCGACAGAGTATTTCGGTACAATCTGTTCCAACCACATAACTCCTTTCTCACAAGCGACTTGATTGTACCTGCTTGTCCTGTAAGACAAGAAGATTATATCACCCGAAAGACGGAGCGTCACTTGTGCAAATTCAGCTTTTTCCGATAAAACATCTGCTATTTGCGGACAATCTCATAATCCAGCCCTTTTCTGCTGTTGCAGTAGGTGCAAGTGTCTTTTGCCATTTGGTTCGGGTCGATCCTGCGTAAATAATAAGCACCCGTGCCGTAGAAATTATCGGCGCAGGTGCTGCAAAGGCAGAGGATCAGTTTTTTCGGGACGCTCTCGATCAGACCGATGCTGACCGCCAGCGAATGGTTGATGCCGCAAATGTGCTTTTCGGACAGATGCCCGATGAAGTTGCCCAAGCGGCGCTTATCGACGGTGCGCAACTGTTCCAGCAGGACGATAGAGGGCAGCTCCAAGCCGTCCTCGGCGTCGATGTAGTAGTGGGTGGGAAGTTTGGCTTTCACGCCGGTTTTGCTCGTAATGGAAGCGATAATGACTGTGGGGCTGTGTTTGTTCCCAACATTGTTCTGGATAATCACGACGGGGCGGTAGCCCTCCTGCTCAGAGCCGATGCCACGGCCCAGATCGGCGTAATACATATCGCCGCGCAAATATGTGTGGTTCATTCTGTGATGACCTCCTTTGTGTATTTAGGCGTTTCCGCCTATGTAGAGGTCAAGCGGCAGAACAGAATTAAGGTCGGTGAGAGATAAAACATTCTCCGTTTCGTCTGACCCGTCCCGCCGCTTGACCGTAGTATTTTGAAGAAAATCAATTTGTCCTCGACACCCCGATTTTCTATTGGGAAGTCACCAAGCGGCCGATGGCTGTCGGCTCCACGGGAATTTCACCCTCACGAGGTTCTCTCATGACCGCCCCCATTGCCTGCGACGGCTTCACGGTCGAAATGCCGCTTATCACGCTCGGACTGTGGCTGGACGGGAGTATCGTTAGCCCTATTGCCGGTCGTCGCCGGGGCGGGAGCCACCCGCCCGTGATAGCCGACTGTTTCTCGCTCCCTGCAATGCAGATCGTGGCGCGGCCGCTAATGTGGCTCATGCTTTCGCAATGGCAATAGGAATGTGCTTGATGAATGGGTATTCGGTTGTCAAGGATCACACCCGTTTGCCAAAAAGGAAAACAGGCAGAGAGTTTTCGTACCTCTCCACCTGTTTCCTCACTTAAAGGCTATTTTTCAACCGCCTATTTCAAAAAATTTTTCAATCTTTTTTCGGCGGCCGCAACCGATTTTGCAACGGCCTGAAAAGTGCATCCCTCCATTTCTGCGATCTGCTCATAGGTCAGGCCTTGAAAGTAGTAGAGGATCAGCCTCCGTTTTTGTATTTCGGGCAGTTCGGAGATCGCCCTATGTAACTGCGCATATTCTATGCTCTGCAAGGTACTTTCTTCGACCGTCGCCGGACGATGCACGGCCCGGTCATACAACGATGCCTCCGTGAGCTCCGATTGTTCATAGTGGCGATCCACTTCGTTCAGATAGGAGAGATCGTCCAACTCAAAGGAATCAAACAGCGTAAACACGGCAGCACTGATCTCGAAATGATGCCGATTGCCTTGTCCGTCCGAAAAGGTCAGCCAGTGGCGGCCGTCCTCAGTCGTGCCGATGGTATAGGGATTATATTTGTCCTTTCTTCGTTTCGGATGGTGTCCATCCATGATATTTTCCTCCGTTTCGATTTGAATTTTTGAATGATCCAAATCGGACGGGGGACTGCGGCAGCCGACACTGCCACGCAAAAGGCGTAGACATAGCAAAACGCACCTGCAAAGCGGCAGAAGCCGCAAAGCAGGTGCGTTTAATTCATCATTATAGTGGTCTACCAGTTCAGTGTCCGAGCCATAATATCCCGATGACGAAAACAGACTTTTTTTGACGGTTCACCGGGTAGATGATTCGTTATGCGAGCGAATCAAATTGGTGGCTTCTGACGGGCAGAGCTGCCGAATGTCGAGTCCAACGCATAAAAAATCCCTCCAATCCAAAAACTCGGATTTGAGGGATATGGGCGTGTTTTTAGACCCCGCCAAAACCTCGCTTTTTTATTTGGCGGGGCGGTGTCTTTATTTAGTTCAGTTTTCACCGTACTGTTCGTTCACCAATAATTGAACGGCTGTGCCATTATCAGCATGAACGAAATCCATATAATTATATATGGAGGTGAACGCACAGTGCAGAAACAACCTGAAACGCCAAGTGAGATCATCAAAGCGGCACGGGATAAGTCCGATTTGACCGTCGAGGAACTGACCGACCGCGTTGGTATCACGGAGCGATACTTATATAGGATTGAGAACGAGGGCAAAGTACCAACATTTGAAGTTCTCAAGAAAATCGTCCGAGAATTAGCCATTGACGGGAACTTGATCTTCTACCCAGAGAAGCCGGTCAAAGATTCAGAAGTAGAGGATCTTGTCCGTATGCTTTACAGCTGCGATGATCGTTCTCTGAAAATTATTAGAGCAACTATAAAAGCCGCATTGGAAAGCCAAACAGAAAAGGAATAAAAACAGAGCCGATAACTTACCTTCCCATTGTAGGGAGAGGGTTATCGGCTCTGCGTCTTAGCGTCTGGCACTTCTGCTTTTGTGATATTCAGTTGCTTTGCATTTATCAAGGTCTGCTTGTGGCATTTAGGGCAGAATAGTGGGAAGTTCTTTAGCTCTGTATCCTCCCGTATCTGTACCCTTGTTTTGTTGCCGCAGACGGGGCATAGTATAAACTTTTCTTTTTGCATTAGGCATATTTCCTCCGACTCACAAACGCAAGATTGCCTTAGCTATTGTTGCCAAGGAAAGCCGCAAGTCCCTTTTGCACTTCTGCTGGGTCTTTGACACTATATGTGAAAGAAAGTGTTGCGTTTGTTTCAATCCAAATCTTAGAATAATCAGAAGTGAAGCTGATTACGGAGTCCATAGAATTGTCTGCTCGGTAAAATGTAATCTTGTTATTTCCCTCGCTGTCATTCCAAGAGCCTCTCTTGACTTCTTTCGTGTTGACCTCAATGCCTTCTATGAAATTCAGCAGTTGATTGAAGCCTTCACTGTCTGTAATAGTCGTATTTCCATCGGCAGTCTTTATTGCGGCATAAGTTGCGGACTGCGTAGCTATTGCGGGAATGCCTGTAATAGCATCCTTTGCCGTCGCATACTGCGGACGGTTAGGAATAAGGCATATTGCAATTACCACAATTAAAATTACCGCCCCTAAACCTGCAAATCCAATTATTTTTTTCGTGTTTGATTTCATAACATTCTTTATCCTTTCTTTGGGATTTCCCTCGGCAAACGCCATCGGTACGCCAAGTGTGCTTTTTTCAATAGAAAGCTCTAAAAGCGACCGGCTGTATTCTTTGCGAATATCCTCCTTTGAATTTCTGATTACACTTTCATCGCAGGACATTTCCATATCGGTAACAAACAGCTTGAACGCAAGCCATACAAGAGGGTTAAACCAATGCAGGATAAGAACCACATATCCCAATATTTTTGCAAGGTTATCACGCCGAGCGAGATGCGTCTGTTCGTGGGCAATTACATATTCCTGTGCGTCAGCCAAATTGCTCGGCAAGTATATTTTTGGATTTTGCAATCCAAGCGCAAAGGGCGTGCAGATTACTTGCGAAATATAAATATTATCCCGAAGAAGGACGGCACTCTGTAATTTCTTTTTGAGTTTGGAATATGAGCGTATGCTATACAGGCAAAACGACAAAACGCCGATGAGCCAGATAATCTTCCCCCAAAAGGTAAATATCTGATATACATTTGCGGTAGAACCGAAAACCTCAGTTGCTACAACAGGGTTGATTACGCTGTCTATTGCTTTTATACCCGTTTCCACATAAGGGGTTTCAATATATAGCATATCCGTAGACAGCGGCGTTGTGTTGAACGGCAATATGCTCAAAACGCTTTCAAAGGAAACGGGTACAAGCAGACGGAAAAAGGCAACAAACCACAATGCGTAGGAGAAAACCTTTGGAGCTTTTTTCAGCAGCAACCGTGCCAGTATAATAATTAAGATGGCGAAGCTGCCCGTAATACTCATATTTACAATATCGAGAAATACTTTGTCGCTCATAGTCATTCCTCTGCATTTTGGTCGATGATTTTCTGTATCTCAGCGATTTCCTGCTTTGAGAGCTTTTTGCGGCGGGTAAACGCCACTAAGAATTGTGGCAGAGAACCGTTGAATGTTTCTTCCACGAAGCCCTCACTTTGCTTCGTAAACCACTCCTGCTTTGAAAGGACAGAAACGACATTGCCCGAATTGTTTTGAAAAATGCCCTTATCACAAAGACGCTTCAGCATCGTATATGTGGTGGATTTCTTCCAAGAGAATTTCTGCTCACAAAGCTGAACCAAGCCTCCAGAGGAAATAGGCTCATTCTCCCAAATTAAGTTGGCAAACTCCAGTTCCATATCTCCAAGTTTGTAATTTTTCATTATAATCCTCCTTGCGGGTCTACAAGCATTAGACCTTTGCTTATAGTCTAACACTTGTAGACCCGTTTTGTCAAGAGGAAAACAAAAAGTTCACAAACTCTTTGCTGCCAATACTCAGACAGCATTCAACTACTTTGGATTTATCAAGGTTAGTTTTTCGTTTCGGTTTCCTTGTCTGGCGTTGCCCGATATGCGTGGTTCTCCACATATACCATCATACGGTTATACAGTACCACATAGAAAAGTATAGCAAGCATACTGCCTATTGCACCCAAAAGCGCATAAGAGTCGCTGCCTCGTAATTTCAGCGCAGTCCATATTATAATACCTATCCACGCTACAACGCACAGGACGATAGTTGAAATATGTTCGTGCAGCCATTTCTTCTTAAAAAATACTATCTTTTCTTTCAGCGTAAAGGTGCTGTTGTTCAGCGCCGTAACAAGGTTATCGTCGGCGGCTTTCTTAAAGTCCTCCGCCCAAAGCCGTTCGCCGCTTATAAGTTCGTTAATACTTACGCCGAATTCCTTTGAAAGCAGCGACAGCATTTCAACATCGGGCATATAATTGCCGTTCTCCCAACGGGAAATGGTTTTGTTGGTCACACCAAGCTTTTCTCCGAGCTGCTCCTGCGTCAAGCCTTTATCTTTTCGCAGGGCGGCAATAAATTTTCCAATCTTTATTTGATCCATTTTTGTGTACCTCCGAAGAAAAGTATAGCACGGCTTTCGCAAAAACTCTTCCCCACAAACAGCGAATGTGTTGCCCACAAGCAGCGAAACACATTTTTGTGTTTTCCGACCGAAACAAGTTAATTCTATTTGCACATTGCCACTATTGTCATTATGACAGTCACGCCGTTTCCAAAAACATTTACGATAAAATGCGCCGTCATTGGCACATACACATTTTTTGTTCTAATATAAGAAATCGTTAATGGCAACGCCCATATCGCCGTTAAAAAAATGCCCCATGGCTTCAGTGAATGCTCCGCAGCATAAAGCAACATCCCAAATACAGCGCTCAAAACAAGTGCGGGTTTGCTGCGAAAGGATATGATGCTCTTACGGTAAAAAGATTCTTCTGTGATTGCAGGAAGAAACATCGTAGAAATTGCAAAAGCAATCAAACGCGCTGGTGTATCCCTTTTCAGCATAATCATTCCGGTGTCTAAATTGGGGAAAAAGCTCTCTAAGGCAGTAGTCAATCCGAAAACAATCAGAAAAAACACCGTTGTTACAATTACTTGTTTCCAAAATGTTTTCCCGCCTTTTAGGTTTTTCACCCATTTCCGAAAGGAAAACTCACGCTTCACATAAAAGTCTGCAAAAAGCAGCAGATAAAAAAGTAGGTTTGAATAAATATAGTATTCCTGTGGCACAAAGAAACAGGATACGACAAATATAATCTCTATGAAAATCGGTAGAGCGTTTTTTCTCAAATATATACTCATTTTCTTACTCCAACATAATACTCTTGACCGAAAGCCTTTTTATGCTGCGAGAATACAGATACATAACCAGTTCATAGGTAAACACGAATATTATCAAAGTGATAGTGAGCGCCCTAAAATCGAAACTATATTCTGGTACATTTTCAATGTCCGAAAACACTACCGATACCATCAGCCGCAGTAGCCCGTATTGATATACCGTGCCTATTGCAAAACCAAGATAGGAAATCGGACGGTAAGCTCCCAATATGTATCGGCTGCAAGTAGTATCGTCATAGCCGAACACCCTCATCATAGCAATCGTCTTTGTATTACCCTTGACAACGCTTGAAAGCGAAAGAAACAGCGTCACAAATGCTAAAATCAGCCCTATGGATAAAACCATAACTGCAAAGGTTTCGCTTGCAAGCTCGTCCATCGAAAAGGACATCTGCACCATTGCTGAAAAGCAGAACGCCGAAAACGCCACGAAGAAAACCAGTGACTTTTTGCTTCTGAGCGTTACACCACGCAAATCCTTCAAGAAAGGCGTGTCCTCTTTTCCGTCCCCTCCGATTTTAGACTTGTAATGTTGTCTTTCACGAAGCAAATCCAACACTGGACTTTTCAGTTTCAGATAAGCAAACAACACAGATATTACGGCAAAGGCAATCGTCGGCGCACCAACCAAGGCGAATGTCAACAACGGATGAAATTGCACTTTGAGTTCTGGAATTAGAGTTTGTAAGCTCGGAGCTTGTTTTTGATAAAATGTCGGAAGGTAAAAATACCCGACAACAAATCCAATGGTACTGCCAACAAATACAGAAAGCCCGAATACCCAAAAATGCCTTGCAATTTTAATATTGGAGTAGCCGAGTGCCTTGAGAATGCCAAGCTCCTTTCCGTGTGTACCGATATAGTTTTTAACATAGAACAACAGCATTACGACGGAAGTAGCAATCAGACAGCCGCCCGAAACGGCGGCAATCACTTTGCCCATAAGTACCTGTGCGTTATACATCGCCATTCCCGCTTCTGTTGTTATCACATCCTTTATTGCCGCAAGGTCGATATTGTAGCTCAGAAACAGCGTACAGACAAAAACGGCACAACAAGCAATAATCGTTATCCCGAACAGCTTAGCAGTATCCTTTAATCTAATTACCATAGCGTTACCACCCAATCTCATAAGCGGATTTCTGCACAGTGTTTACATAGATTTCAGCAATTTCACCGCTGTTCATTCTGATAACCGTATTTGCCATTTCCGCAATATTGGCGTTGTGCGTTACCATTACAATAGTAAAACCGTATTCGGTATGTAACTTACAGATATAATCAAGTACCTGCCGTCCTGTCTTTTCGTCGAGTGCGCCTGTCGGCTCATCCAGAAACAAAACCTTCGGCTTTTTGGCAAGCGCACGGGCGACCGATACTCTCTGCTGTTCGCCGCCCGAAAGCTCGGACGGATATTTGGCGGCTTTCGCTTCAAGCCCCACCGCCTTTATGATTTCTCTATAATCTGAGTTTCCTGCAAGGTCTGCGCCCATACGGACATTTTTATCAACGGTCATATCGGGAAGAAGATAATACTGCTGAAAGATAAACCCGATATTTTCCTTGCGGAATTTGGTCAGCGCTTTATCGGAAAGCTCCGCAATATTCAAGCCGTCGTATTCAATGCTTCCGCCATCAACCCGTTCAAGCCCCGACAGACAATTCAGAAGCGTCGATTTTCCCGAACCCGACGCCCCTAAAATCACGGCAAAATCACCATCCGAAATTTGCAGGTCAATGCCTTTCAATACATCAGTTTTGCTTCCACCCAAGCCGTAAGACTTGATAACACCATTTGCTTCAATCATTGCGGACACCTCCGTTTTTATAGCGATGCTTTAATCCTTCGTACACATCCGTCAAGGCTCGACTGGCAAGCGGCTCATCCCATTCATAGAAACCCGTTGCAATCATCGATGCGATGCCGTGTGTGTATGCCCACATTTCAAGATAAAAAAATCTTGCTGCTTCCTTGTCGATGTTGACCTGTTTGGCAATCAGCCCAATCAGCGCTTCCATTTCTTCGGGATTTTCTTTGATTTGCTCTCCCGAACGGTCACGCATAAAGAGCAGCTTGAATAACTCTTTTTCTTCTTTGGCGAAACGGATATATGCCATTCCGCTTGCTTTGTACGGGACATACTTTCCGCTTGCTATTTCTTCTTCTCGGAAGGATTGATAAAGTTTATTCGCCGCACCAATAATTCCTTTCTGCACATCTGCCATATTCTCAAAGTGGCTGAAAATCGGGCGGGAAGTCGTGCCGAGCTGCTCACCGAGTGACCGTGCCGAAACAGCAGAAAACCCTTTCTCTCGTGTCAGCTCGATTGCGGCATCAAGCACCTGTTCTTTTGTAAACATATAGCTTCGGGGCATAACCGTACTCCTTTTCCTTGTGAATACATCCGTAGCGTTACGGGCGTATTTTTATTATAGCATAGGAGTAGAGGAAATGCAATAGGTTCCTCAAAAGAGGCTTAAACAGCCAAGCCTCTTTTCTGTAAAATATATAGGATACGATTTTACAGACACAAGGTGGTGAGCTTATGGACGAAAGAAACAATAGTTATGTAAGGCAAAAGAGCAAACAGAGGAAAGAAAACCTCTGTTTCTCCTTTGCCATTTTTTAATATGACGGGACACCGTATCCAAGAATTTCATAATGTCCCACGGGATATTGGTTCTGTCGGCAGCTATCGCCGGAATTGCCCTCTATGGTGTAGACAATGCCGTTTTCGCATTTCTCCACGATGCCGACATGATCGGACTGCCCATCCTGCGGGCCGGAGCTGCCTTTGTTGTCCCAATCAAAGAAGATGATTTGACCGGCGGACGGTTCAAAGCTGCCATCCTGCCATTGTCCACGATCTTTGAACCATTGCACCCCATTGACACAGCCTGCGAACTTCGGGATAACGCCGCTGTCGATATAGCCACACTCATTGGCACACCAGCTTACAAAGCAGGCGCACCATTCCACACGGGAGTCAAAGCCGTACCACGACCAATAGGGTTGACCGCCCACATTGCCGATTTGCGACAAGGCCACAGTGACGATAGCATCGTCCTCGGAATAGATGCCGTAAAGGACGGCCGACCACATACTGCGGTTTTCCTCGGCAAGCAGTTCCGAGAGCTGCTGCCGCTGGTCGGCGGTGAAGTTAAAATGCTCTGCCATTTCCTCGGCTGTCTTGTGGCTGACCGTGATATAGAGATAGGTGTGCGTGACCGTCGTGGTGGTTTCCACGATGTTCCCATGGCCGTCATCGGTTTCGGTGATGACTTCCTCGGTCTTGCTCTCGGTGCGGGAAGATAGCTCGTTCATCCGCCAGAAAATATCTTTGAGGATGGCTTTCTTGCTGTCGTCCACCGTGGCGACCTCCTGTGGATCATCGGGGTCGGTGGTAGTTTTCACCGCATACACCGCCAGCACCTCCGGCCACACTGCACGGGAGCCGGACATTTCCAGCTCGTCATAAGCGATATTTGCCCTTGTGGTGTCGATCTGCGATTGATAATCGGCATTGATCTCCTGCACGGCCTGCCGCATGGTCTGTCCCGTGCCGCTGTCCTCTCCGGAGAAAAAGATGCCGAAGCAAGATCCGACGATCAGCCCAATCAGACAGATAATGATAATCACAACAACGGCAATCCATCCACCAGCAGCAATGGCGGCAATCAGTGCCTTTGTTCCGGCTATGATCGCCTTGACGGCGGCAGCGGTAGCCTTGACCGCCGCCTTGATGCCTGCCGCAGTTGCCTTTGCTGCTGCACGGGCGGTCTGTGCCGCAGTTTTGGCGGCTTTTGCCGTGGCCTGTGCGGTTTTCTGTGCCGTTTTTGCCGCAGCCTGCGTCGTTTTTACGGTCGTCCGGACGGTCTGCTCGGCGGTCTTGATGGTTTTCTGCGTGGTTTTGACCGCTGCTTTGCCCGTGGATTTTGCCGTCTGTTTGATGGTCTTACCGCTGCGGTCTACCGTTTTGATCGTCTTTTGCGTGGCATCGGCAGAGCGGCGCACTGGCCGCATGGCATCCTTCGCCTGCTTTTTCGGCAAGTCGGTCTTTCTCCGCTGAAAATAGTCCTTTGCCTTGGAGATATTCTCCTTGGTGGTTTTCACACCCTTGCGGCCGGCCTTATCTAATCCATGAACAGCTTCGTGTGCCGCCGTTTCCGTCCCGGTCAAAGTGCGGTCGGCAGCGTATTCTTCGGGAGAGGATTCCGCTGCAAAAATGCCGTGCTCCGCTTTGTCCTTAGTGCGGACATAGGCATCCTTCATCCGCTCGGCGGCCACCGCCGACTTGTCGATCACCTTTACCGTTCCCTTGACCACATCTCTCGTTTTGATGTCAGGCATCACTGCCCACCTCCGCAGAGGGTGCGGCGATCCGCTTGGCGACAACGACCATGCGCCCGTTTTTGCGGCTGTATTCGCAGGTGGAGAGCGTGATCAGCCTGTCGCCGTATTCCACCGTTACGCCGGTGTCGTAGAGGGAAAGAGCCTTGCATTGGACGATATAGGCATCAAAATCCTCCGCCGATTCCGCACGGGTGAAGTGATAATACTTGAAGCCCTGCTCGGAATAGGCGACCGTCTTGAACACCGCCACGACCTCATATTCACCAAAGCCGGACAGCGTATCAAAGCGGACGGTCTTGTGCTCCTGATAGAAGTCCTCGCTTTCGTATTTGCAGAGATCGGCAAACATTGTCCCGTTGTTCATGTGATGGCCGTAGATCACACAGTTGTCAGACAGTGCAAGGTCGCAGTTTTCCTGCACATAGGGCACGCCGTAATCGCTGTGCTGTTTGTCAAAGCCCCGTTTCAGATAGAAATTTGGATTGTCCACGGTCTGCATCACGGGATAGTCAATGTTCGTGCCGGGGACGGAGAGCCAGCCAACAAAATCGCTGTTCTGCTCCTGCACCGCCCGGTACTTTTCAAACGCCGTCAACTCCGGCAGCAGCTCGGTTTCCTGCGGCGTGTCGGTGGGAGCAGGTTCGGTTTCCACCAGCGCGGCGACCTGTTCAAAGGCTTCGGCGCTCTGCTTTTCATCCGCATACTGCCGCCAGAGCATGATGCCGGAGAAAAGGAAAAGGGCGGCACATACGGCCGCCCCGATCATCAGATATTTGCTTTTCATATATGGCCTCCTTTAAGATGCGTTTCCGCTGCCGAACACACCCTCGCCGGGGCGCGTCGTCATCAAGCGGTAAAGCTCGGTATCTTTGGGAAAACGGTTGATAAACGGCACCAGCGCCGAGCCGTACTTGATCAGCCCGCAGCCTGCGTCGGCGTTGGTGACATAGCTCATCTGCTCGTCGGAGATGTTCAGGAGCTTCGAGAGCTTGGCACGGTCAGAGAACGCCTGATTGAGCATGACCACGAACTCGGAGTTGGAGAGCATCGTGCTGGCCTGCACGGAGTCCAGCAGGTATTCCACATTCTGTGTGATGGCGGTGGGATAACCGTTGCGCTTACGGAACTGCCGCCATGCGGAATTGAAGAAAATGCCGCTCTGCTCGTTTTCAAAAACGACATGAAATTCGTCGATAAAGATGTGGGTGCGCTTGCCCTTCTTCCAGTTGAGGGTGACACGGTTTAGAATGGTGTCGGTGATCACCAGCAGCCCCGTCGGCTTCAGCTGCTCGCCAAGGCCGTGAATATCGAATACGACGATGCGCTTATCAAGGTCAACGGTGCTTTCGTGACCGAAAATATCCAGTGAGCCGGTGGTGAACAGCTCCAGCGACAAGGCAATCTCCTTTGCCTTTTCTTCGGGCTGTTCCAGCAGTTTGTTTCGCAGGTCGCAGAGCGTGGCAGGCTTGCCCGTCCGCTCGGCATCCTGATACACCAGCGCCGTGCAGCGGTCGATGATGGATTTCTGCTGCGGGCCGACGCCGGCCTTGTCGATCTGCTCCACAAGGGACATGATGAACTGCGATTTCTCCACGATGGGGTTGTTTTCGCCGTAGCCGTCCACCATATACATGGCGTTCAAGCGGTCTTTGCCGCCAGCCGCCATATGAATGACGGTCGCCGTTTCCTTACCCAGAGCCGCCGCCAGCGCACCAAATTCGTTTTCCGGATCGCAGACCAGCACATCATCGGTGGTGTTGAGAATGAGAAAAGCGATCAACTCCTTGGCGCTGAACGATTTGCCCGAACCGGGCACGCCCAGCAGAAACGCCGACTGGTTCAGAAGATTTGCCTTGTTGCACATGATGAGGTTGTGGGAGATGGCGTTCTCTCCGAAGTAAATGCCGCCCTTGTCCTGCACCTCCTGCACCTTAAAGGGCATGAACACCGCAAGGCTTTCGGTGGCGAGGGTGCGGAACGCATTGATTCTCCGTGTGCCGATAGGAAGAACGGTGTTCAGCCCATCGAACTGTTGGAATTTCAGCACGGCAAGCTGGCACATATGCTTTCGTGCCACGGCGAGCACCGTTTCGGTGTCGCTGTCAAGCTGCTTTTTGTCGGCGGCGGTAATGACCATCGTAATGACGGCCAGCATCATCCGCTGATCTCTCGTGGTCAGGTCGTCCAGAAATTCCTTGCTCTCCTTGCGTTGGAGCTCCATATCATAGGGGACGACGGCGGAGAAATTGTTGTTAGCATTCTGCCTGCGCTGCCAGTTGGTGATGTTGGTTTCGATGCCGAGCAGACGGTTTTCCACCTCCCGCACGGCTTCATCTGTGGGGATCGGCACAACATCAATCGACAGCATCATATTTCGGTTGAAATCGGTCAACTCCGTGACCATGCTGTCCTTGATATACGAAGCGTAGTCTTTCAGAAACAAGACACGGCAGTATTTCTCGCCCAGCTTCAGGCAGTCGCTGCTTTTCTCCATTGAGTCGGGGCAGATATAGTCCTTGAAATCGTGCCCCTTGCGCATCATATCCTGCGGGTCAAAGTGAAACGCCGCTTCTTCACCCTGACGGTAGAAGTCGTGGAGCACCCGTAGCTTTTCGGCGGCATCCAGATCGGTACACTTGGAGCCAAGGGCGGCAAAATGGTCGATCAGGTCTGCGCCGATCCGGGCAAAGTAGGTGCGGGCTTCTTCGATGTCCTTCTTGCAGACCGACACCGTGATATATTTCTCCTGAATGATACCGTTGGCGCCGGTAGCCTTGTCAAGCAGCATTTGATTGTATTCCCTGCGGTACACATCGCAGGCATCGCCCCGCATGGGCATCAAGATCGACTGCTCGAAATTTGCCCGGTTCAGTCTGCGGTTGTTGATGGTGATTTTCGTCGTCGCCCCGGAATCCAGACTGTTCAGCAGCTCCGAATAGGCAAGGAACATCTGCTCCTTGTCCTCACGGCTTGCCACAAGGTAGTTGATGTCGGTAAACTGATAGGTCTTGGAAAAGCGGCTGCCCACCTGAAAAATGCCGTCCTTCCAGATGCGGCGGACGGGGATCACATCCTGCACCTTGCGGGGCACGGTGTACCGCTCCTTGTCCTGTTTCAGCAGGTTTTTCAGCGTCTTGATCATGATTTTCCTCCCTCCAATTTGTCTTTGAGCGCTTCATAGTAGAGGTTCGATGCTTCAAAGCAAAGCTCTTTCGGCTCTAACAGCTCCGAGCGCAGCCATGCCCAGAGGAATTGCTCAGCGGTCATGCCGTGATAAGTGATAAATCCCAGCGCCGCAAAGGGTGCGGCACCGAGAATACACATCCAACTGACGGTTTCCGTCCCGAAGTGGGGTTTCAGCAGAAAGTACAGCCCCACGGCGACGAGGATCGCCAAGACAGAAAAAACGAACTGCCGCATGGACAGTCCGAAAAACATGGATTCCGTATAGTTGCGGATCTCCCGATTGATTTTCACTTCCAAATTTCTTCCTCCTTTACAATCCCATCATTTCACGCACAACACGGTCTGCCATTTTAACTGCGCCGACAAGCACCAGCATATTGAAAACCAGCTCGCCCACATACGACCACACCTGCGTTACCGCCGCAGCGTCGGGATCGACGACGGGCGGGCTGGATGCAAACAGCGAAAAAATGATGCAGGCCAGTACGATGATCGCACCTTCCAAGCACACGGCGGCATAACTCTTGATAAAGCTCTTTCCGATGTTCTGCGACGGCTCGCCCGCAAAGGCAGAGAGTGGGACCGGTGCAATGGCCGTGTAGAGATAGAGTTTGAAAAATCTGCCGTACACGGTCATGATCATGATAAACGACAAAACCGTAATAAACAGCCCGCCGATCAAGGTCACTGCCCACAATGGGATGCTTTCAAAAAAGCCGCAGTCCTCCACGGCGGTCACGATCTCGGCAGGCAGCACGGTTTCCTGCACTGTGCCGAAGCCTGCGGCGTTCATTATGGTAGAGATCAGCCCCTGCACGATATTGAACAGGGCGATCATCAACTCCAAGCCGTATGTGACGGCGGCTTTGGCGAGAGCGAAGCGGATAAACACTTTGAGGGCGTGCTCCGGCCGTTTCAGTTCCGCAAAGCTGCCACAGGTTTTCATTACGCCCACCACAAAGAACAGAACAAGCAGCGCAAGCCCGATGGCCTGTACCGCACCGTGGATGCCGACGATCACATTCCAGATCGTGCCGCCCTTGAACTGTTCCGGCGACTGCGTAATGAGCTGCCATATCTCCGCCAGCTTTTCATTCCATGTTTCAAGCGCATTTCCCAAATTCTGCACGACCCAGTTATCCGACATTTGGCTCACCTCCCGTCAACGCAACATCGCAGGCGACCTCATTGCCCCAAACATCCCAGCCGTCCGCTTTCTGACGGGCAAACAGTTCAATGCGGGGCAGATCGCCCATCAGCTCAACAATGCGCCGCCTTGCTTCTTCCGGCTTTTTGCTGTGTTCCTCAATGTGGGAGAGGATGACTTGATGCACCCCGGCCGAGCGGCGTTTCGGGTGGCCTTTGGTGGCAAGCATACAGAACTCCGCATTGGCTCTCGTCCAGTGTCCCATGCCCCAAAACAGGCTGTCGGACTTGCGGTTCTGCTTGATCCATACAAACGCCACCGTCTTATACGAAAAGCCCCATGCACGCATGACCGAAAAGCAGTCGTGCATCAGCGGGATCGTTGTCCACATAAACAGTACGCAGTCGTCAGCGGCAAGCGAGCCGACCGGCAGCGCCCGTATATCATCCAGTTCCATTGTCGGGTAGTGGGATTCGGCAGAGCGTCCAAGCCCTTTTTTAGAGTAGACCTTGTACCGCCAAGGCGGATCGGCGTAAATAATGCTGTATTTCTTCACAGCTTCCTCCTTTCCGGCAAATAGGGGCAGGCCGAAGTGAGCTGCCCCATGCACCGTATCATTTATCTGCTGTCCCGGTCGGGCGAACTGCGGATCACGCCGTACACATCATCCACAAAGTAGCGTCCGGCAAAGGGATTGAATATGGCGTGGCACTTCACGCCGTTGTATTCGGCAAGGTAGTCGTTGTCCCCGATGCGTTTGAGGATCGTCGCCTCACCGAGCACATGGGTTTCTCCCTGCTTCAGAGAGTGGATATAGCACTCGCACTTTTCCATCTTCGGCCTCCTTTCAGCCCGTGATCAGGTTCAGAATCTCTTTGGCAAAGGTGATGTCAATGCCGCCCGCAAGGGTGAGAAAGCCGTTGCTGCGCTGGCTGGGGTCGTGGGACTGAAACGAAAGTCCCACCTGCACGATGCCCCAGCCGAGCAGGATCAGGCCGACCGCACGGATCAGCCCGAAAATGAAATCGCTCAGGTTGTTCACGACGGCGATCGGGTCATTGGCGGCAAAGGCCGTGACGGAGCAGCCGAGCACAAGGGCAACCGACAGCACATCGGCGCAGTAGAAACGGAAGCCTTTTCTGACCTTGTAGGGCTCTGGCAGCTTGTTTGCGGTCTTTTTGGTGTTCTTCATGGGTTCATCCTCCTTGAATTGAATTAAAAAAGAGCCTCTATATCCTCGTCGGAAAGAAGCTCATAATCGGGTATGGGTTCACTTAGTTCAGACAGCGTTTCGGCGGCAGCGCCTGCAAACGAGAGCGTTGCAACGGCATTTTCCGTCCCGCCGTGTTCATAGGGCGCTGCGCCGCCGTCCTCGGTCAGTGCAATGTTCGGGTGTTTCAGAATGTCGTATTTCTCGTCCATCACCGGACGCTCACCACGGATAAACAAAAGGGCGTAACGGTTGTCCAGCATACGCACCTCGTCCGGCGTCAGAAGTTCTCTGCCGCTGATCTGATAGTTCGTGCTGTAATTGCCGTTGCGCCCGGATGATTTGCCGTAGGTGTTGGTATCGATGGTGGATTTGCCGAGATAGGATTCCGAGATCAGCTTGTGGGTCGATGTTTCGTTGCCGCCGAGGTAAAGAAACTCATCGCAGTTGCCGAGGATTGACTCCCATTCCTTTTCAAACAGCGCTTTGAGTGCCGCTACATTTTGCAGAATGATCGATACATACACATTGCGGGAACGCATGACCGCAAGGATCTTGGAGAAATCCTCCGGCAGGCTGACATTGCTGAACTCGTCCATCAAGAAGTGTACGGGAACGGGCAGACTGCCGCCGTATTTGTGGTCGGCCAAATAGAATAGCTGCTGAAAAAGCTGGGTGTACAAAATGCTGACCAAAAAGTTAAAGCTGGTGTCATTGTCGGGGATCAGGGCAAATAGCGCCACTTTCTTTTCTCCGAGGGATGGAAGATCCAGCTCATCCGTAGCGGTCAGCGCCGCCAGCGAGGACAGATTGAATTTCTCTAACCTTGCCGCCAAAGTGATCTGAATGGATTTCAGCGTTTTGGCGCTGCCGGAGTGATAGTCCTTGTAATACTTCACGGCGATATGGTCAGGCTCCCGCATTTCCAGCCGTTCAAACAGTTCGTCCAGCGGCGAGGTGTATTCGTCGCAGTCCTCCCGCACATCTGCCGCACGCAGCATCTCCATGACCATCGGAAAGTTCTGTTCGTCGGGCGGTGCTTCGTATTTCAAATAGAAGATCAGTGCCAGCAGGAGCATAGACGCAGCCGTGTCCCAAAAGGGATCATTGGACTGACTGCCTTTCGGCGTGGTGCTTTTGAACAGATTGGTCACAAGCCGCTGCACATCGTTGTCGTCCCGCAGGTACACAAACGGGTTGTAGCAGTAGCTTTTCTCCATGTTCAGAAGATCCAGCACACGCACCTCATAGCCCTTTTGCCACAGCAGGTGTCCCGTACTGCGCAGCAGCTCGCCCTTTGGGTCCAGCACGGTAAAGCTCGTGTTGGCTTGGCACAGATTCGGTTTTGCGTAAAATCTCGTTTTGCCTGCGCCGCTGCCGCCGACCACGACCGTGTTGAGGTTGCGGCGGTGCTTCCGCCCGTCCAGACCCATACGGACATTCTGCGTGAAGATCTTGTTGGCCTCCGGTGCGGTTGCCCGGTATTTTCGGTTGACGGTTCGAGCTGAGCCCCACTTGGCCGAACCGTGTTCCTCGCCTCGGCGGTAATTGTGGCGGGACGACAGAATGACACTCACCGTAAGCCCGTAGGCACAGAGCAAAATGAGGACAGTTTTCAAGCTGTCCCCGCAAAACTCGATATGAAACGGGTCGTTCATCACCGCCGGAAACCGGGCGACGATCTCCGGCAGACCGCCGTGGGCGGCGGGGGCGATCAGCAGCCCCAGCCACACCACGGAGAGAATCCCGAATAGACAGAGGATAAGGGGGTTATTCTCTCGCTTCATCGCTTCGGCACCTTACCTTCTTTGCGGGGGCATCGATCACCTTCAAAAGCACTTCGTCTACAATGTCGGTGGGGCGTTCTTCCTCCAGCAGATCGTTCCGCATTTCATTGAGGGCGTTGACCACAACACCGTGCTCATAGCGGTCAAGGGTCAATACCCGTTTTTCCTGTTTTCCCATGGTCATCGCTCCTGTTCACTCTGACGGGGCGCTTTGCTCTGTTCCAGCGACCGCATCATTCTTGCGGAAATGTCATAGGCAGTGTCACGGATGTCGGTCAGCTCAGCACGGATCGTCTGCGGGTCATCGGTGCGCAGAAAATCGGCAGGTGCATCAAAGGCATATCCGCTCACATCTATACCGAATTCTTTGCCGAGGATATAGGAAACGCACTTCGCCTTGAACCCGGCGTTTTCCTCGGTGTATTCCTCGCCGGTCCGGGCAAGCTCCGCCTGCACCAACGCCTTGGACAGACCGCAGAACAGGTCGTTTGCCGAAAGCCCACGTCGGACAAAAACGGTGTTCTGCTCACGGTCGTACACGGCATCCATGCCGTTCGGCAGCTCGTCCACGGACTGCACCGGCGCAGGGCGCTTGTAAATCAAGGCGTTCAGCAGCGCCCGTGCGTCATGGGAAACCGCTTGCGGTGCTCTCGTTCGGGCGGTAGTCTGCGAGATGTCATAGACACGCTTGATGTTGTAGGACACGCCGATGCTGCCGTCGTCACGGGTGTACTCACCGTTGGACTCGACGATCTTGATGGGGCGGCCGAACTCCTGCCGCTTGATATACACGCCCTGATCGCGCCAAAAATCCTTATCGCCAAGTTTGCTGGCATTTTTGTTGTCATGCAGAATTAAAAGGGCGTTAGTAGCGGAGTAGCGATGAAATTTTGCCTGCACATCCAGATAGTCACGGAACTTGCCGCCGTCTGTGCAGATTTCTTCGGCGGTGGCGTCGGCAGTAGCATACCTCTCGTCACGCTCTGCCTTTTTCTTTGCCGCCCAAGCCTCTTTGTCAAAATCTTCGGCTTGCGGGGCGGGTTCAAAAATATCGTCAAAATTGCTCATCGGTCATCGCTCCTTTGCTTTCTTCGGTTTCTTTCGGGAGGGCTGCTTGTGGGTAGTGGCCGGCTGCTTTTTCGGCTCTTTCGCCGGGGTGGGTTCGGAAATACCCGGTTCTTCCGCCTCTTTCTGCCTGCTCTCCCGGATTTCCCGCAGTTCCTCACGGACAGAGGGGCGTTCTTCGGGAGATTTAGCAGTACCCTCGGCGGTTCTGTTTTGCTTCTCGGAGGTAGGCGCGGACGGACGGGATTTCTCCGTCTTTGCCGCCGCAGGGTTTGGGGATGTGTGTTCCTCCTTTTGAACGGGTGCGCCCAACAGGTCATCCAGCAGGCGGTCGTCTGCCGCCTTGTCGGGCTTCTCCTGCTCAGGCGCAGACGGGGCGGTTTTGTCTGCCTTGGACTGCTCGATGTCCCGCTTGATGGAAACGGTATCGACCGTCGCCAGCTTGAAGCGCTCCACGATGCGGTTAATTTTGGACGCATCCTCGGCACGCACCATAATGTCTACCATACCGTCGGCGGATTTTTCTTTCCCGCGCAGAGCGCAGTAAACAACGCCGTACCGCTTGGCTTCGGCGGCAAACTGTTTCAAATGTTCCTCGCTGACGGTGAACACTTTGAGTTCCTTGCCGCTTTTGAGCATAGCGGTCAAACGCTGCCTGCCTTTGGTCTTGTTCTTGTCCCTGTTTTTCAGAACAGTATAAATCATAGCGGCGATATTTTTCGCCGCAGAGCCGGTCAGCTTTAAGGCAACTTCCGTACCCTCTAAACTGATCCTTACAATCTGTTCCGCTGCGTCACCGGAATTGTACATGGTCGGTTTTCTCCTTTCCTTTGATATGCTCATCCTCTCGGACGGCTTTGATTTTCTCTTTGATAACGCCGGAGCGTTCGGCTATATCGTCACATAAAGACACCTCCTTTCGCAGAGTGGCAAGCTCTTTTGACAATGCGGATATTCGGTCTTTGATTTCCGCTGACTTTTCGGGATCGGCTTTGACTGCCGCCGTCCGCTGCAATTTGTAAAGCTGTTTTCGCTCAGCGGTCAGAGCGGCAATTTTGTCTTGCGCCTCGTCACGGTATGAAAAAAGCTGTTCGGCGGTATCAATACGATTTCGCACAAGCAGCCTTGTTTCGGCGGTGATGTCGTCCAGCTTTCGCAAATCCTCACGCAAGAGAAAATGAAGTCGCCGCCTATTTTGTTTCGGTTTGTTTTTCGGGAAGATCCCCAGCAGGTAGCAGTAGTGAAAATACAGCGCCCGAAACCCTGTGATTTTGCGGGTCTTTTTCAAGCTGCCGAACAAGCGAATCCGTATGACTTGACGGGTCGGTTCGGACGGTTTCTTTTCAGCTCGTGTCTGCGACAGAATCCGTCTGCGGATTTGTTCAATGGAATAGTCCTCACCGAAATTCCGTATCAGCCTTACAAAGCGTTCCTTGCCCGGCGGCCGTACAGAAATATCCTTGCCGATCTTGACCTCATAACCTTTCTTCCGCAGGTTATCGAAAAACTGCCGTTCAGTCATAGACTGCCGTATGGCTTCGTCAATATCGGCGCGTATTAGTCCCCGCCAAGTGGGGCGCTGTTCCTGCTCGGCGCGCCATTCGCCGTATTGCTTGGCTTTCCCGTACTGTGGGTTTTCAATCACCGATAAACGGTACTCACGGCAAAGCTCATCGGAAACAGTCTGCATATCGTGATAATCCTTTTTGGTGCGGTGGTATTTGATTCCGTCCACAAAGGACACCGTATTCAGCACAAAATGATTATGCAGGTGATTTTCTTTGTCAAGGTGGGTCGCCACAATCACCTGATAACGGTCGCCCCACAAACGGGCGGCGAGCTTCATCCCGATTTCGTGCGCCATTTCGGGGGTAGCCTCGCCGGGAGCAAAGGATTGATACCCGTGGTAGGCAACCGTCCCGTTTTCTTTGCCGAACCGTTTTTTCACGGCAAGCATTTCATCACGGGCGGTCGAGGGGGAGCAGTTGATACCCGACACAAAACGGTGAACCACGGCGCAGTCCTCGTTATCCGCTTTCTGCGTTTTTCGGGAATTGACCGCATAGCGGATGACATCGGAAAGCTCCTGCCCGTCCTGTTCGGTCATATCCTCGTCCGTGTAAAATTTCGGGTTCGTTGTTTTATCGGGGTTCTCCACATAGACGACCACCTTGCCGAGCCAGCCTTTCACACGCCAGATTGAAGTTGTCGCCATACCGTTATTTCATCGGGCGCGGCAGGATAACCGCCTCGGTGATTTTCTTGACAGCAGTATCAATCTTGCGGCAGGCCTCGTCGTATCTTTGCACATCGAGAACATTCAGGGTGTGCGCTTTGACGGCAATCTGATTGAGATTGTTGCCGATCCCGTGAAGCTCCCTCATCATGGCGTAGTAGTCGGGCGGCGGGGCGTCCTGCGGTTCAAGCCCATTTACCAAGTGCCGCAAATACGCCTCACGGGAAAGACCGCTGCGCTTCACTTTCTTTTGAAACGCCTCGGCTTCCTTTTTGTCGAGCCAGAATTGAATGTGAACATTGCGTTTTCTCATATTTTCACCTCCGAATTGAGTTCGTTTTGAATTTCAACAATACGCTTGCCGACCGCATACACAACGGGAATCGTCACGCCGTTTCCGGCCTGCTTGTAAAGCTGGGCGTCGGAATTGACGGCGGCCGCTTTATCAAACATTTCATCGGAAAAGCCTTGCAGCCTCCAGCACTCACGGGGCGTCAGCTTGCGGATTCGTCCGCATCCAAGCGGAATTTCCGATTTGTTTTCGGATTTGTCTTTATTAAAGTCAGCCGCCTGTTTGACAGGCAATGCGTGTTCGCAGGAATCGCAGGCGCAGAGATAAACGCCGTGTTTGTCCTGCGTGTTCAGACAAAAAGCGGGTTCGCCGCACTCTTTGAAACGGCGTCCGTTCTGCCTCTTGTTTTCACGGTCGGGGGTCAGTACGGCGCGGCAGCCATAAAAAACGCCGGAGCTTTCGCCCCGGTTGCTTACCCCGATTTTGTTGTAGCCTGCAATCAGGCATTTGGTGTAATCCTGTTCCCAAATTTTCGCCTCGCCCCGTTTTAGCTGAATCAGCGCCGTTTCCTCGGTACGGTCGGGACAATCTGCGCCCATACAGAGCACGCCGCTTTTGTCACCGCTGTGGTTGGTAATGCCGCTGTCATATCTTGCTTTGATACAGCGGGCGTGCTCGGTCAGCCTCGGTTCGCCTTTGCACAGGTCGATGAAATACATCCCCGTGCGTCCGGCAAAGCCGCCGCCCTCGCTCATCAGCGTACAGCTTATACCTGCGGGGTCGTAAACGCGCTTGCCCTGCGTGCCGCCGATTAGCTGTATAAGAGCCTTGCCGTCGCTTGCGGTGACAGGAAATATTTTTCGTCCACCGTCGGCTCTAAAATGTCGATAAGCGACAAGATAGATTCGCTCCCTGTTTTGCGGAACGCCGTGGAAGCGTGAATTAAGCAGTCCGTATTCGATATGATAGCCGATTTCGGCCAACGAATTGAGAACGGTCGCAAAGTCCCATCCTCGATTAACGGAGAGCAGATTTTTAACATTTTCAAGGACAAGCCATTCGGGTCTATCTTCGGTAGGCGTGCCTTTGAGCAATCTAACAATTTCAAAAAAGAGAGAGCTTCGCTTGCCTGCAAGCCCTCGTTGCCGGCCAGATACAGAAATGTCCTGACACGGGAATCCGCCTGCCCAGAGGTTGACTCTCGGCAGATCGGCGGGGTTGGTTTTGGTGATGTCCTCGCCATACCATTCATCCTCCTTTACATCGTGGACCGCACGGTAGCTGCGGTCTGCAAATTTGTCGATCTCGCAGTGGCCTTTGCAGACCATACCGCAAAGCTCAAAGCCCTTGCGGAAACCGCCGACACCGCTGAAAAAGTCCAAAAAGGTCATGGGTTCGTTCACCGGCTGTGACCTCCTTTCGGGTATAAAATTATCGTCCGCCATTCAGACGGGGACGAAAGGGTTTCAGGGGCTACCCCTGACAAGTGCCGTTGTGGTATCACAACGGCGATGCTTGCTGGTACAGTGCATGGCGTTCGTCCCATAGGCCGAACATTTTGCCACCGACCGAAAAATATCACCGCTCCTGCTCCGGCTGCGGACGATACGGGATGCCGAGCAGCGTGCCGTTCACCCGCGCAAGGTGTTCAGGATAGCGGAACATCTTGCCGTAGCGGTCGATCTGCTCGTCTGAAAGACTGTCCAGATTTTCGCCTCGGCAGTCGCAGACAAAGGCGGGGCCGAAGATGAAATCCACCATCACGCCGTCGTCGTTCTTCACACTGCGGTTCGGGCGCATCCCGTTGATCTTGCTTTCTTCATTGCAGACGATGCAAACCTGCTCCTCAAAGGGATAGAACGGCTCGATCAGACCGCCCACCGTTTTCTGCATTCCGGCAAGGGATGCGTCAATCTCGGTCGCACGGGCGAGCTTGCCCGGCTCCAGCAGAACTACTTTGATTTTCTTTTCATTTTCCATTGCAAATGCTCCTTTCGTTGTTTTCCGTAATCGTGACCGTCAGCCCGTATTCATCCTCCAGCGCAAGCAGCAGTTGGTTCAGCACCTCACGGCTTTTTATGTGGGGAATGTCCAGCGCCGAGGGGAGAACACCCAACGCATCCGCCAGCGCACAGAGCAGAGCGTGTTTCGGTGTTCTTGCACCGGATTCATACTGTGCGATGCGGATGTCAGCGGTTTCGGGTGGAAAGCCTGCGGCGATGCCCAGCGCCTTTTGCGTCATGCCCCGCAGCATACGATAGTGCCGGATGCGCCGTCCCGGACTCATAAAGTCACTCACCGTTCTTTGCTCCTTTCTCTGCGCTTGGTAATGGGCAATCCCAGCCGCATACAAAGGCAGTCGTTGTAGTCCTTGCCCTGCGGGGGCGGCTGGATGTCTACTGTGACCGCATACTTTCTCGGCAGCAGGGTCTTGATGGTTTCTGCGGCGATCCGTCCCGTGGCGTCGTTGTCGAGCCGCAGCACCACACGGCGGATATGGGGATGCTCGGAAAGATACCGTACCAGTGCGGCGGGCAGACTGCTTTCCTCGATTTTTGCCCTTGGTTTGTAGACCCCGGCGAGGGAGAGCAGGTTTTCACTGCGCCAGTCCTTACTGTCCAGCTTTTGCAGCGTCCCGTAGGACAGCAGATCCACCGCCGACTCAAACATGTGGAGTGTGTCGCTTGCAGCCACCGCAGGAATCCCAAAGGAATAATGCTTGTCGCTGCCGTTGGCATCCCCGATGAAGTCCGAGCCGATCCCTCGCTGATTGGCGTAGCGGGGCTTGCCGTCCGCATCCATCCCGACGAACACCACATTATGATAGGGGTAGCTTTCATAAAGGCGGCCGGTCTTGATGCAGAAATCGATCAGCTCATAATCGATTCCTCTGCGGTGCAGGTATTCGACGGCATGGGTGGCGCTGCGGTTGACCTGCGGCAAAAGGAGCACCTTTTCTTTCGGTGCTTTCGGAGCCGGGGCAAAGGCGGGCGGTGCCGCCGCAAGATTTCCCATGATGGTTTCAACTGCCTGCGTAAAGGGCATCTCTTTGACCTTGATGAGATAGTCCAGCGCAGAATAGCCGCCGATCCCACGGGAAAACCAGCACCATTTGCCGTTGGAGATTTTTAAGCTGTCGTGCTCACGGGTGCAGTAGGTGCTGCCCCCGAAATGCACCAACTCCTGCGGCTCATAAGTCCGCAGATAGGTCAGCAAGTCCATCTCACGAGCTCTTGCCACCACCTCCGGCGGGATATATGGCATATGTTTCACCTCCGTTCTGACATAAAAATAGCCGAGGGGTTTTCAGACTGAAAACCTCTCGGCTATGTAGTTATCTGCATATACTTTGACCTTTTATATGCAGATAACAGAACTGTATATGCAGAAAACGGCACAGGTTTCCGTGCCGTCTGCGTTAGATCGCTTTGATTTTTTGAGGTAGGCCACGACAATATGCTGCCGTTTCATAGCAACCTCCGACCTTTCAGAAGATGAACACACATTTTTCCGGCCTTTTCTATTGCAAATTCGCACATTTTTCCGAACGGTGAGGACAGCGGCCTGCTATAACACCCCATTATAAAAAATACGCCGGATGGCTCTCACATGGATGAAAGCCGTCCGGCTATGCGATTATCTGCATATATCTCGACCGTTTTATATGCAGAAAGCGTTTAATAGTCCTTGCTCAGCAGAAAATCCGCCAGATGCACGATCTTGACACCGTTGATGTTGCCTGCGGCCAGTTCGTCCAGCGTTACTACATATTTCGGGTAATGGTCTTTGATCTCCAGCAAGTTGGCAACCTCCCGGTCGGATTCCTCCGGCAGATTGCGGCATACCTGCACATAGATCCGCTCGTCCCGCCGCACGGCCACGAAGTCGATCTCCTTGGTGGCGTTTTTGCCGATGTAAACATCATAGCCCTTCCGCCGAAGCTCAAAGTACACGATGTTTTCCAGCATAGCGGCAACGGATTTCGGATTAAAGCCCATCATGCAGTATTTGAGGGAAGCATCCGCAAGGTAGAACTTCTCCTGCGTTTTCAGGACGGTCTTGCCCTGCATATCGTACCGCTGGCATCGGTAAATCACGAAAGCCTTTTCCAGCCATTCCAGATAATTATAGACTGCTTCCACCGAGAGGGAGCGTCCTTCGCCTTTCATGAATTTCACGATAGCATTGGCGGAAAAAGTCTTGCCGACATTCTCTACGACATACTTCACCACACGGTTGAACAGGTCAAAGTTCGTGATATTATGCCGCTTGGTGATGTCACTGGTGATAACGGAATTGTAGATACCCTCGACGATCTGATAGGACGAACGCTCGTCAAAGTTTCCGAGCGCAACGATGGGAAAGCCGCCCATGCGGATATATTCGTTCAAAAGCTCTTTCGGCGTGCGGCCGCTGTCCTTCTTAAACTCCAAATATTCAGCAAAGGACAGCGTAAAAACGGGAATGGAGATATACCGCCCTGTCAGATAGGTGGAGATCTCGCTGGACATCAGTTTGGAGTTGGAGCCGGTCACATAGATGTCGGTATTGGAATCCTCCAGCAGGCTGTTGACAGCCTTTTCCCAGCCGTCCACCTCCTGCACCTCGTCCAGCAGAAGATAGTAGCGTTCGCCGTCGGTCATTTTCTCTTTGATGTCACGGTACATCTGCTTGGCGGTCATGCCATCGTCCAGCTCTTCCGAGGTATAACGCAGATGAATCACATGGTTTGCCGCAATGCCGCTGCCGAGCAGGTCGTCTTTCAGCATATCCAAAATGGTCGATTTCCCGCAGCGGCGAATCCCGGCAAGGATCTTCACCAGCGGAACATCCCGATAGGTTTTCAATATATCCAAATAGTAGGGTCTAACGATCATGGTATCGCCTCCTTGCTATTAGTATAGCCAAAAACGCCGTTTTGGTCAATAGTTTTTACTTAAAATTCAGAAAAACTTTTTATACAGAGCATCTTTTTCGACTCGCTTTGCATTTCTGCCAACAAAAAAGCGGCGCAGATCTCTCTGCACCGCTTTCGTCGTACTTATATTGCTTTGATTTTCTTGAGGTAGGCCACGGCGTCGGTATGTCCGCAGAAGTAGATGTGCTGTCGCTCCATGTCCTCCATTTGCCGGGCAAGGTTCAGATAGTCCACATACGCCCGATGCTCCTCTGCGGTCATGCGGATCTCGCCGCTGCCCTCGTTCATTTTGTCGATGACGGGGTACTGCGTTTTCAGCTTGTCCATACGGTCGGAAAGCTCTGCGTAGTCCTCGTCGGTATTCAGCAGATCCATCACAATATCACTGTCGATCTCCGCAAAAGCATCCTCAATGCGGGATGGCAGATCAAAATAGCTGTCGCTCATGGTGCTCACTTCCTTATCGTTTTTATTATACTATACCCAAACCGCAAGACAATATCAAAGGTGCAAATTTTATCGTTCAGGCTGCTCCGTCTGCCGTGGGGCTGCGGAGCGGACGGGAACGGCGGGTGAACTGATCCGATATTCTTCGGGGATGTTCTCAATGTCGCCGTCGTAGATGTCCACAAAGCGGCTGCCGTTTGACCGCACATAGCCGTTATCCCCAAACACGCCGCCTTCTTCGTACCGAATGTCCCGCCCGAAGCCCTCATAGTCGATATAGTTTGCCAGTGCGCCAAGGTTGCTTGTGTCATAGCAGCCGCTTTCCTCGATCCAGTAATAGCCGAGGTCATAGTCATTCCGCACGCCGGGCAGGTAATCAAAGCAGTCCAAGTTTTCGGTCAGGTTGATCACCTCCTGCACACTGCCGGTGTTCTCGCCCAAATCCAAAACCGCCTGCCAGAAATCGTCGCTCTCCCGCAGTTCCATGATCTGCCCGGCGAGATAATTCAGCTCACTCAGGCTCTCATATTCTCCGAGCACCTTGCCGATGGCTGCGTCCGGGCAGTCATAGTCGGTGATGAACCATTCCTCATAGCGCCGCCCGATGCCGATGCGCCGGAAAACCGCCTGCATTTCTTCATTGGTCACGGGAAACTTCACCCATTCGCCCACCAAAAAGCCCTCGTTGTATTTGCCGAGGTTGGTAATAAAGGCTTCAAAGGCGCAGTCCCTTGTATCTGATATATTCATCATAGCTGCCTCCATTATCGCTCCTGTACCGGCACCCACCTGCGGGGAATGGGAAAACCGTAAACATGGGCGATCTCGTCGCCCAGCTTGCGGGTCACTCTTGTAATGTCCGCACGGGTCGCAATGCCCCGGTAGAGTTTTTCTTTCAGATTCTCGATCTGCGTGTCGCTCACACTGTCCTTGTAGGCACGGTAAAGATAATGGTTCGTACCGTCGTGATGGATGGCATCACAGCGGAAGTCGCCGTTTTTATCCACATACCATGTGCTGTAATCCATGTCTCGTTCGCTGTAAAGGCAGTCCCGGATATTGCCGCTCGGAATCTCCTTATATCCCATGCGGCGGCCGTGCCAAAGCCCCAGATCACCGACAACGAGAATGGGACGGGAAAGCTGAATGTCCAGATTGGAGCGCTTGTCGTCCAGATAGTCGCCGTTCATCTCATACATCAGCTCCATACGCTCGGTTTCGGTGAGGTCGGGGTACTGCTCCTCCAAGTCCTCCCGCCAGTCGTCGTAGTCAATGTCATTGCTCCAAATAATGTGTCTGCCGTTCTTCATTGCGTCCGTCCCTCGCTTTCCGTCATCAGGAATTGTCCGAACTCGGTAAAGGCGTACCAGTTCGTGCGGTCAAAACGGCTCTCGTTGAACTGTCCCTTGGTGAGCACCCGCCCCTTGACCAGCCGTTTCAGGGCATAGCGGATCTCATCGTAGGACAGAAACAGGAAAAAGCCGGTCATCATCTGCACCGAACAGCGTACCCAAACCTTGCCCTCATGGAGCTGCGGCGATTCGGTGCTTTTCTGCTCAATACAATCCCAAAGGAAGCAGGCCAGCACCGCCGCATTGACTCCGTATTTTTTCGCTATGTCCGCATCAAAGAAATGAACCATAATTTTTGCCTCCTTTTCTGTTTTCGGGATATGTAAAAGGGGCAGCGGTTTTCGCTGCCCCAAGGCTTACTTCTTCTTGGCTCTGATCTTCAGGAAGATCAAAGCGCCGACGATAAATACGACCAGTCCGATCGCCAGAATGGTTTTCAGCTCCATTACTCCGCGTCCTCCTTTCTGCGTTTTCTGAATCCGACCACGCCCAGCGTGGCAGCGCCCGCAGCGGAAACGCCAAGCAGGGCAAGCCAGCGGGCGGGGTTGCTGTCATCCCCGGTTTTCGGCGTGTCACGAAGCTCGTTGTGCATCTCCACTTTCGTCACCGCACCTTCAAACACGGATGCCGTCTTGTCGGCGGGCAGCACATAGGCGGAAGATGCGCCGTCCGACACCTCGGACACCACATACTCACCAATGCGGAGATTTTCGATAATGATCTCGCCGTTTTTGTCGGTAGTGAATACGCCGACATATCCGTTCGGTCCGGTGACACGGAACGAGAAGCCCTCAATTTTGCCGTTCGAGGAAGTCTTGATGATTTTCAGAGAGCCGACCTGCGGCGCATTGACAAAGCCCTTTCCGGCCTCGTTCTCCACGGGCACGATCTTGCCGTCCTCGACGATTTCAAAATAGTAGGCGTTATCGTCCAAATAGAAACCCTCCGGCGCTTTCGTTTCTTTGACGAAATAGCCGCCGTAGAGCAGGTCGGACATTTCATAAACGCCGATGCCGGTTTCGGTCAGCGTGCCGACCAGTTCATCGTCCGCATCCAGTTCCTTGTTGCTGTTGCTGTCACAGTAAATAGTGAACTCCGCACCCGTCAGCTTGCTGTCGGGATAGTCCCGGTCGGTCTTGGTGAGCTGCACCGTGCCACGGATACGGGTATTTTCGATCTCTACCTCGATCACCGCACCGTCCGCATCGACGGTCACAGGATGGGTTTTCTCCGACAGCACGAAACCGGTCGGAGCTTCGATCTCCCGCACGATCCAGTTGCCGTAAGGCACACGGGCAAAAGAAAAACTGCCGTCCTCGGCAGAGGTGGCAGTCAGGATGGCGTTTTCCGTCGTAAACTCGGTACAGTCGGCACGGAACAGCCCGATCAGCGCACCGGCAAGGCCGATGCCGTTCTCGTCCTTTTTCAGTCCGTGAATTTCTCCGTAGAGCAGCTTGTTTTCGATGGGTGCGCCGCTGTTTGCCTTGATGTCCACCAGCGCCGTGTCCTGCCCGGCGTACTCAAATACGATGGGGTATTTTTCGTCGGAGAGGATATAGTGTCCGTCTGTGGACAGCTCTTTGAGATAGTAGCTGCCAAACGGCAGATCGGTCTTGCAGACGGCATGACCGTTTTTGTCCACCGACACGATCTCCAGCAGACCGTCGGCGGGAATGATGCTGCCGTCAGCGGCGGTCAGCTTCTCGGCGGCAAACAGTCCAAAGGTCACGGCGGAAAGCTCATCGCTCTTGCCGATACTGAAACGCTCGTCCTGTTCCAAGACCTTATCCAGAGAAACGGCGGCTTTCTGCCGCTCGTTGCAGAAGTCGGCGGCGGTTTCGGTGATCTCGACCTCCTGCCCGGCATAGACAAGCTCTGCCGTGTGGACTTCGGTATTCAGTACATAGCCGGTGGGGGCTGTGATCTCCCTGACCTCGTATTTGCCGAGATACAGCGGCTTGCTTTCGGCAAGTCCCGTTTCATCGGTGGTCACGGTATCAACGACCTCTCCGGCCGCATAGCGGAGCGTGCCGTCCGGCGTGATGATGTCCTCGGCAGCGGTGATCTCATAGACTGCGCCCGCAAGCCCCTTGACCGCAAACACCGGCTGGTAGATGCTGTCCGCCTCGGTGACGGAAGAAAAGGCCTCGCCGCTCTTGCTGATCCGGATCACGCCCTTTTGCGCCGTGTTCGGTTTCATGACCTCGACCACCGTAACGGCATTTTCCTCCGTGGCGTTGTCGGCGGTCACATCAAAATAGACCGGCTCACTGTTCAGCGTGTAGCCGTAGGGAGCGGAAACCTCCACCAACGAATAGCCCGTGCCGTATTCCAGCTTTTCGGGCGTAATGAGATAGCCGTCGCTGTTCGTGTAAAAGGTGTCGATGGTGGTGACTTCGGGATAGGTGAAAGTCTGCGTAATGAGCGACCCGTCCGGGCGGTAGAGTCGGAAGCCTGCACCTGCCAGCGGAATGACCTTTCCCGTTTCGGCGTCCACCTTGACGATCTTGATATAACTCTCAAAGTTGCGGTTGTTGGCAAGGTAGCGATAGGTCTGCCCGTCCTTGGAGATATACACATCGAAATCGGAAAGCAGCTCACGGCCGTCCCAGCCCTTGGTCTGATGCACCGTGTAGATGCCGTAGGGCAGGTCTTTTGTGACCGCATAGCCGTTTTCGTCGCAGATCAGGTAGTCACGCTCGGATGTCTTGGCACTGTCATAAGAGCCTGCGGCTTTCAGGAAAACCGCAAACTCCGCTCCGGCCTCCGGTGTTTCAAGCTGCGTTTCGCCGTCGTCGGTGTGCTTGATGATGGCGATTCTGCCCTTGATGATCTGCTCGGTCACATCGTTTGCCGTGGTGTTGTATTCCACGGCATAGTTCTTCGCCTCTGCGCCAATGGGATAAACGCTGCTGTCCAGCAGATAGCCCTCCGAGGGCGTGATCTCACGGATGGTCCAGTCGTCCCCGCAGACATAGTATTTTGTAGTGAACTGCCCGTTGGCGTCGGTGGTGTAGGTGTCTACAAGCTGGTCGCCCTTATAGATGCCGTAGACGGCACCGGCAAGAGTGGCGTCACCCTGCGGCAGACCCATTTCGGCATCGCTCTTGGTGACAGTGACATTCCACTTTTTCAGAATGTTCGTGAAGCTCTTGTTCGTGACGGTGTTCCATTCCACCGCCGCCGTCTGATTTGCGGGGACGACATAGCGGATCGCCGTATCGACTTCCTCCAGCGTGTAGCCCGTGCCGATCAGCACATCGGAAAACACGGCTTTGCCCGTGCTGTCGGTCACGGCGTATTCGTCCACCGCAAGCCCCGAAAGCGAAGTGCCGTAGAGGTGGAACTTCATGCCCTCGTTCAAGCCGTCCTCGGAGGTCTTGGTCACGATGAGCGTGCCGCGCTTCAAGGTATTATTGAAATTGACCGTTGCCACCTGACCGCTGACGACGGTGACACGGCGCACCTCCTGCGGCTCGTATTTGTCGTAGCTCTGCTCGGTAACGGTGTAAACACCGGGGGCGAGGTTGTCGATCTGAATGACACCGCCTGCGCCCGTCGTAACAGTCTTGTTCACTCCATTGCCGGTGATCGTAAAGGAAATGCCCTCTACCTTGCCGTCCTCACTGGTCTTGACGATCTTGGTGCTGCCGTAGCTGACCTTGATGTTCAGATAGCCCTTTACGGGGTCATTCACCGCCTGCGCATAGGTGACGGTATCTTGCAGCTTCCCGTTCGGGCCGTACACGCCGTCCGTCCAAGTGATGACACCGCGCCGCTGCGAATTTCTCTTTTCGGCTGTAATGGTGACGGTATCACTCGGCGCATTGTCCGCCGTGATGGTCAGCGTGTTTCCGCTGACAGAAAAGCGGATGCCAGAAGCGTTTGCGGAGAAGGCATAGTCGGAAAGCACACCGTTTGTGTCGGTCAGCGTGGCGGTGTAGGCTTCGCCGTTCCATTCAAGCTCAATATTCTGAGCTTTTCCCACAGACTTTGCAAGAAAGCTCGGCACCTTGGAATGGCGCTGAACGCTTGCCGCAATGGAATTGTAATAGCTCATGATCTGACTGTACAGCGGGTGGTTCGTGCTGATCTGCTCCACGATGGCGCTTTTGCCGCCCGTGCTGACCTTGTTGAAATCGGCATCACGCTCACCAACGACCGTTTCCCAAATCAAAAGCTGGGTTGCAACGGCATGAGCCAGCTTGTCGCCGCCCTCGTTCTGTGAGCGCCAAGAGGTCGAGATCGTCCCCGTATAGCCGTACTGAAAGATACGGCCGATAAACAGCTTAATATCGTCGGGAGAAATGGTGCTGTTGTAGGACGACGGGTATTCGTCCCAGAAGTCCTCGCCCTTTTTCGTAAAGGTGTTGCCCGTCTGCTGCGGCACGCCGGGTTCGATGCAGTAGCAGATATTGCCCTCATACGACCCCATTGCACGGATCGTCGTGAAACGGGATGTTGCCGTAGACCAGCCGTTCATAAAGCTCAGGCTGTCGTGTCCCCATTCTCCGCCGTAGTTGGCATCGCCGTCACGGGGATAGGAGATAAGATATACTTCGTCGGTTTCTTCTGCGGCAAATGCGGTCGTTCCCATGCCAAACAGCGTGGTAACGCACATCAGCATCGCAAGAAGCAGCGACACCGTTCGTTTGAATTTCTGCGTTTTCATTGAGTGACCTCCTTAAAATGAAAAAACGCACCGTGTTTCTCGGTGCGTTCCTCGGTAAATATTTGGTTTTCAGGCATAGCCGATATACAGGTCGTACTTCCCGTCGGAGCGTGCCTCCGCCCATATCCACACATCGGTTATATCCTCGTCACGGGCGTATCGGTTCAGCCTGCTTTGAATGTCCCGTCCCAGATAGGAACAGTGCGTACCTGCCGAAATAGGGTTATCCCAGCAATCCACCGCTGAGCTTTCCAGCCGCAGCCCTACGCTTTCGGCGTAGGCTTTGGCGTAGTCGATCCAAGTCTGAATGTCAAACACCGGCTCTGTGGGTTCTTCTGCGGCGGGCAGTTCAGGCTCCTGCGGCGGTGTTTCCGCAGGTTCTTCCTGTGGCTCGGGTTCGGATACTTTCGGCGGGGTAGTTTCCGTGGGGCTGCTGACGGTCGGCGGCGCTTTCTCTTTGGCAGGTGCTGAAATCTCCGGCTTTGTTTCTACGGGGTTGGGTTCTGCTATGCGCTCTGCGGGAATCTCTGTACTTTCCGAAACAGAAACCGCCGTGCTCTCCTGCGGCACGGTGCTTTGTGCTGGCTCAGTCGTGACCGTTTCCTGTGAAGATGGCGCAGACACCTCAAAGCGTTCTGCATTTGCACAGCCCGAAAGAGAAAATGTCAGCAGCACTAAAGCGACGATGATCTTTGCTTTTTTCATACTCGCAAACCTCCTTTGCCTTTTCATTGTACGGATCACTGCCAGAAACTGCAAAGCTGTGAGCGCTGCCGCCGTAATATCTCTTTTTTCGGGAAGTACAGGTAGTTTCGAGGGGGTGAGGTGTGGAGAGGGGGAACACGCCGACACGGCCGTACACACATCGAAAATGGGTATGGCTGCCCCTTGGTAGTGGCTATCGTTCCATATCCCGCTGGCGCTCCCGCCTGCGGTACAATTCCAATGCCTTGATGATGGTATCTTCAATTTTCTGTGCGGGCGTCCCCGGAGCAAAATACTTGCTGATACGCTCTTTCGGCATTTTGAACTGCTCTCGCTGGTTCGGTTTTTCCTCCTGCATAATGGAGAGGATGACTTCCACGGTCAGCTTCCCGTCCCGGCTGAACTCTTTCATTTTGATGGCCTGCGCCAGCGACGGCGTGCAGTCCTCGCATTCCATCGTGTCGTATAGGCTCTGCTGCTGTTCTTTGGAGAGGTAGGAAAGCTCCACGGCGGGACGGAAAGCGATCTTGCCGCTGTCCACCATGTCAAGCACCGGCGGGATCAGCTCGGTCAGACGGATATACCGCTGAATTTGTGAACGGCTGTCCGGGCTGCTTGCAGCCAATTCCTCATTAGAACGGCTACCCTTTAACTTCGGCTCCAGTGGGGTCGAAGTTAAATCTGACCTTTGCCCTTGCCGTTTCATGGCTTCCAGCTTCATCTTGTAGGCGAATGCCTTTTCGGACGGCAAGATCGTTTCTCGCTGCAAATTGCTGTCCACCATGATGATCGTCGCTTCATCATCGGTGAGGTTGCGGACGATGCAGGGCATTTCGGTGATCCCCGCCAGCGTCGCCGCGCATTTTCGCCTATGACCGGCTACCATTTCATAGCCGCCGTCAGCCTTGGGGCGGACAAGGGCGGGTGCCAACACGCCATACAGCTTTACGCTGTCTACCATCTCCGCCATAGCCTCGTCCTGCTTGACCTTGAACGGATGGTTGGGAAAGTCGGAGATGTCGGCGGGGTTCAGCGTAACGACCTTTTCAAGCTGCGCTTCCGCACGGCTCTCGTCGGTGGAGAACAGGTCATCGAGCGGTGTCATCCCTAAATCTCTCGGTTTTGCGCTCAAGCTCCAACACCTCCTTCGTCAGCGAGCGGTATGCGGCGGCGACCTTGCCGTTCTTGTCGTGGGCAAAAATGCTCTTGCCCCGGCCGCTGGTTTCTGCGGCTCGGACGGAAAAGGGGATCTCCGTCCCGAATACCCGGATCTTTTCGCCGTAGTGGGCACGCAGAGATGCGATGATCTCCTTGGCCTCGTTGGTACGGCTGTCCACCATCGTGAACAGGATGCCGTCGATTTTCAGTTTCGGGTTGATCTGCCTCTTGACCTTTGCGATGGACTGCATCAGCAGGTCAAGCCCTTTGGCCGAGAGATACGACGGCTGGGACGGGATGATCACGCTGTCCGCTGCGGCCAGTGAATTGATCGGCATCATACCAAGCGACGGCATACAGTCAACGAGGATATAGTCGTAATGGGGCTTGACCGCATTGATATATGTCCGCAGTACGCTTTCCCGGCTCATGGCGTTGATCAGCCGGATCTCCATGCCGGACAGCTCAATGTTTGCAGGGAGCAGGTCAACGCCCTCACCGTGATGCAAAATACCGCAGCCGTCCGGGATGGGGGTATCGTCGATCACATTCTGCATGATGTCCGCCAGCGTAACGGGCAGCTCATCCGGCTTCGGATAGCCGAGGGAGAGAGTCAAAGAGCCTTGCGCATCTGCATCAATAAGCAGCACCCGCTTGTTCTGATGGGCAAGCCCGATGCCGAGGTTAGCGGTGGTCGTAGTTTTGCCCACGCCGCCCTTTTGGTTCGTCACTGCGATCACTTTGCAATTTGCCATATGGGTTTCCTCCTTTGCATAAATTTAGCCGCCTGCGGCGACGCAGACGGCTATGTAGAGAAGCAAAACGACCGCTTGCTTTTACACAGACGGTCGTTTTACGGTAGGACACAAGAGGACACACGGTTCACATTTTCAGTTGAACGCTTTTCCATCCCCAAATTATTCTGCTAATACTTTTGCAATATGGCGCGAAAATTAGCAGGATATTGAGGGAAACGCACTGATTTTCAAAGGAACTCAAATCATCCAGAATCCTTGATATTCCAAGGCTTTTCGGACATTACAGAACACACAGGTACACGGTTAAAAACGAGATTTTTTGAACTCCTAAGCGCAAGGTAGTGAGTTCGAGTCTCGCCGGGGGTGCCATGTCGGAGCAAGCACGGTGTTGCTTGCTCTGATTTTTTAGTATATTATAGTGTAGCATCAACCGAATATAAGGAGGGGCAGGATGAAAACCGCAGCAATAATACTGGCAGCAGGGAAGCCCTCGGATATAAAAACTCCGAAGCCGCTTATCCACATCGGCGGAAAAAGCATGTTGGCCTATGAGATTGAGATGCTCAAAGCCGTACCCGTAGACGAGATCGCAGTTGTAGTCGGTTATAAGGACAGTGTTGTCAAGAAGCACCTTGAGAACTATAGGGTCACAATTGCGGCAAACCGGCATTTCAGCGAGACCGAGATGCTTGACTCCGTCCTGCTCGGCGTTGAAAAGCTCGGCATTAAGCCGGACAGACTGCTTGTTCTGCCGGCCGACACGCCGCTTGTCAGCGAGAAAACGTGCAGCACGCTTATGGAGGCCGACTGCACGATCGCTGCTATACCAAGATATAACGGTCTGTCGGGCCACCCGATAATGTTCACGGCCAAGGCGCTCAGGCTCCTTGCCGATTACGACGGAAGCAACGGTATGCGCGGCTTTGTCGCAAATAATGCCGACGGAATTGCTTATATCGACGTACCCGATCCGGCAATATGCATGCGCGCCAGGGGAGATAAGTTCATCGAGCAGCTTACCGCTTACGAGATCGAACGCCGTACCGATGGCCGACTGCATGCCGAGATCGAGGCAAATCTTGCACTCGGCGTTACCGTTATGAACGCCGAACTCAGCCGCGTTTTAAACCTCGTTGAGAGCACCGGATCGCTGCAAATGGCGAGCGACTGCGTCGGAATTTCCTACTCAAAGAGCTGGAAGAGTATCAAAAATCTCGAGCTTGCGCTGGGCGTCAGCATAATCGAAAGCACCGTTGGCGGCAAAAGCGGAGGCAACTCGCAGCTGACTGCGGCTGGGAAGTACTTTTTGCGTCAATACGACGAAATGCTCAAAGATGCCGAAAAACTGGGTAAATGGCTGTTTTCTCAGTATTTTTCTGACGAAACTATGCAAAAGATACAAAAACTCGGCTGATTTTTCTACACTCTTTACCTGCCTAAACTGCGCTCTGTTTTTAAAAATATAACGAGTGGAGCAGCAATTTATATTAATTATTGATAAATAATTAATTTATATCGCGAAATATTAGAATCGTGAGGAACGAAAGTTTTCGATCCTCACGATTTTTGCTATTTTTATGACAAAAACGGCGAAGCTGTTTAATCACTGAGATTTATCAATCAGCACGACACAATTTGTTTATTTTTAAACGATTAATAATTGCAAAATAGCACCTGTCCGAATCAGTCATAAAAATACCAATTTCACGAGTTTTTCGCGGTTTTTAGTCCTTGACTTTGCTCAAAAGTTAGTTTACTTTTTAACTTGTCAGCAGGAGGGTACAGCAAGTATTAACCCTCTCTGCACTCAGATCGGCCATCTGTGAATCAGAAAAGAAAAAAGGTGATCCGATGGAAAAAACAAATAAGATCCAGCTTTCCACAGCCCTGAAACTAGGCGGAGCCTTTATGGGCACCTGCATCGGCTCCGGCTTCGCAACCGGCTCGGAATGTCTGTCGTTCTTCATAACCTATGGGATCAAGGGCGCGATCGGTGCGCTGATCATTTCCTTCGTCATCTACTTCCTGTTCACGAGGGAACTGTTCAACAAGGGTCAGGAGCTTTCGGAAGAGCAGTGCACGTCGCTGTTCACCTATTATTTCGGAAAAACGGTCGGCTCGATACTCGACTGGTTCTGTGCCATCCTCGTCGGCGGCTGCTATCTGATCATGCTCTCCGGCGCGGGCACAACGCTCCACCAGTACTTCGGCATCCCCGTTGTCGCAGGCTCTGCGATAATGGCAGCGGCGGCGATAGTGACGGTCTGGTTCGGACTTCGCAAGCTCACCTCCGTGATCGGCTTCATATCTCCGTTCATGGCTGCGCTGACCATCATCATCGGTGCAATGGCGCTTTTCAAAGCGGACTTTTCGGTAACGGCCTCCACTCTTGAGCAGCTGCATCTTTCCAAGGCAGCGCCCACATGGTGGATCGCAGGCATCCTTTATCCCTGCTTCTGCATGCTGACCCTGACTCCGGCGCTGCCCTCGATGGGCGCAACGGCGCCGAATAAAAAGACCACGACCTTCGCGGCAGCCTTCGGCGTAACCTTTTTCCACACGGCGCTTGCAGTCGTTGTAATGGCCATCTTCGGAAACCTCGCCGTTGTCGGCACATCACAGGTGCCGAACCTCGAGCTTGCCGGACTGTTCAGCCCGGCGGTGCGGACGCTGTTCATGGTAGTGATCGTCATGGCGATCTACACCACGGCCTGCCCTATGGCATGGGGCTTCTGCGGCAAGATCGCAAAGGACGAAAAATCCACCAAGTACAGAGTGTGCATTCTGGCGCTTACAATCGTCGGTATGGTATGCTCGTATCTTTTCCCGCTGTCAACGCTCATCAACTTCATGTACGGCATTTCCGGATATGTCGGAGCCGTTGTTTCGGTTGGAATGATAATCAGCAACATCGTCAGAAAAAGAAAGTCTAAAAAAGACTTGGACGCAAGCAAATAACAAACAGGGGAGGCAACAGTAAATGAGATTTGTAAAAAGCATTTATGCGGTTGATTCTCACACAATGGGTGAGCCCACTCGCGTTGTAGTCGGCGGTATTCCGAATGTGCCCGGCAACACCATGATGGAGAAAAAGCACTATCTTGAAGAGCACTACGACAATATTCGAACGGCGCTGATGCTTGAGCCTCGCGGCCATAGAGACATGTTCGGCTCGATCATTCTCCCACCATGTGACCCCGAAGCCGATTTGGGTATCGTATTTATGGAAGGTGACGGATTTGTAAACATGTGCGGGCATGGTTCTATCGGAGCATGTGCCGTTGCGGTTGAAACCGGACTTGTCGAGGCGAAAGAGCCGTACACGGATATCACGCTTGAGTGCCCCGTCGGCCTTATCAAAGCTCGCGTTGAAGTGGATCACTGCAAAGCAAAGTCGGTCACGATAGTCAACGTTCCGTCGTTCCTTCTTTGCAGCGACGTTGAAGCCGATATTCCCGAGATTGGCAAAGTGAAATTTGACATAGCTTACGGCGGCAATTTTGCGCTGCTTATACACTCTGATTACCTCGGCGTTGATATCTGTCCCGAAAACCTTTCGGTGCTGATTGAAAAGGCAAACATCATTCAAAAATGGGTGGATGCCAATATGGAGGTAAAGCATCCTACAATGCCGGAGGTAAGTGGAGTTGCAATGATTGAGGTTTACGGTCCTCCGAAATCTCAGGATGCAGATTATCAGGATGCGGTTATCTTTGGACATTCCATTGACCGCTCTCCCTGCGGCGTTGGCACATGTGCAAAGATGGCGACGCTCGTTGCAAAGGGCGAGCTGAACATCGGCGATAAATTCGTTTATGAATCGATCATTCGCACAAAATTCTCCGGCAGACCTCTTGAGAAAACAAAGGTCGGCGATTATGACGCGATAATTCCCGAGGTAACGGCGTCCGCCTATATAACCGGCTTTAATCACTTCGTTTTCGATGAGGATGACCCTGTGCTCTACGGCTTCAGAGTATAAGACAGAGTTAAAAATATACAAAGGAAAAATAGGAGGATATCTATGAACAAAAAAGTAGGCACAAAAGCTTATGTGTGCGCCTTCTGCATTGCGGCCGCGTCAAACTTCGGCTTCTCAGTGATCTATGCGTACACAAGCTACTATGTCGCATTCCAGACGGCAACAGGCTTTACTAATACACAGCTTGGCCTTCTGCTTACCGTTCTCGGCATTGCATCGACCATTCTGTATCTCCCGGGCGGATATCTGGCGGATAAGTTCAGCCCCCTCAAGCTTATGACCATCGGTCTTATAGGCGCAGGCGCGATCGGCTTTATTATTGCCCAGTTCCCGAGCTACCCGATTATGTTGGCGCTCTACTTTATCTGGCCGGTATTTGCAATACTCATTGCGTGGAATCCGCAGATAAAGGTTCTCAGACTTATAAGCGAAGATGATCAGCAGGCAAAGATCCAGACCATGCGCGCTTATGGCCGTACTCTCCCGATACTCATTATCTCCCTCGCAGGCAGCAGCCTCTTGGCTCTTCTCCAAGAAGCAACCGCTCTTAAAGTTACACTTTACATGTACAGCAGCCTTGCAATAATCTGCGCGATCATTGCAGCCATTACTTATTCTCCCGTTCCCTCCCAGCTTGCTGCTGCTCAGGAAAAGAGCGTTAACCTTAAGGAATATGGCAAGGTTCTGAAAATGCCCGAGGTATGGGCAATCGGTCTTATAGGTTTTGCAGCATACACCGCAAGCACCGGCGTGACCTATCTCCAGCCGTACCTCGCGGACGTATTCGGCCTGAGCGCCGCAACTTCCTCTGTCTTTGCAATCATCGCAAAGAACTGCGCGCTTATTGCAGCACCTATCATCACTTGGCTTGCAATGAAGGCAAAGCTTCCCGTAACCAAGGTTCTCGGCTATTCCCTCATCCTTGCTTCGGTTTGCTTTATAATCTACGTCCTGATGCCGACACAGACTCTTATCCTTGCCCTGTGCATAGTGTTCTATATGGTTTCCGCACTGTGCATCATGTCCACTTGGGCACTCCAGTTTGTTCCCGTATCCGAGGTTGAGATCCCTATGGCTGTCACGGGCAGCGCAATCGGTGTTATTTCGATGTTCAGCTTTGTGAGCGATATCTTCTACTCCGCAGTCTGCGGTCACTTTATTGATGCCTATGGCCTCGGCGGTTACAAGTGGATATTTGTAATGACGGTTGTTGTTCTTCTCGCGGGTGCAGCTGCCTGCATGTACATCGTTAAGAAGATCAAGGCGCGTTCCGCAAAAACTCTGTAATCATCAAAATCTGCATGATATAAAAGCGCAAGACACAAAGGAGACGTAAACATGCAAAACAACAAAATTGATTGGAAGCGTGCCATAATCCTTGGCGGTGCGTTCATGGCGACCTGCATCGGCTCTGGATTTGCAACAGGCTCGGAATTTCTGTCGTTCTTCGTTGCACACGGTATCCCCGGTGCTGCCGGAGCGATAGCGATTTCGCTGATCATCTACTTCCTGTTCACCAAAGAGCTGTTCAACAAAGGCCAGGAAGTTTCCGAAGCCGACCAGCACAACATTCTTGCCTATTACTTCGGCAAGGTAGCCGGTGAAGTTTTCGACTGGTTCAGCGCCATTCTCGTCGGCGGCTGCTATCTGATCATGCTCAACGGCGCCGGCACCACTCTTAACCAGTACCTCGACTGGGATCCCCTTATCGGCGCATGCCTGATGGCCGCAGCTTCCGTCGTCACCGTTTGGTTCGGCCTGCGTAAGCTCACCGATATCATCGGCTCTATCGGACCTTTCATCGCACTGTTCTCCGTAATCATTGGCGTTGTTGCTCTTACCAAGGCAGACTTCAGCAACGTTGACACTGTTCTTCCCACCATGGAGCTCAGCAAGGCTTCTCCCACTTGGTGGCTGTGCGGTATCGCATACCCCTGCTTCGCAATGATGACCCTTACCCCGGCTCTTCCATCCATGGGCGCAAGCGCAATTAACAAAAAGACCACCACCGCAGCAGCGGTATTCGGCGTTATCTTCTTCCACGCAGCAATTGCGATCATCGTGTTCGCAATCTTCGGCAACCTCGATATCGTCGGCACCGCTCAGGTTCCTAACCTCGCTCTGTCCGGCCTGCTCGGACCTGTTGCTCAGGGCATCTTCGTTGTAATGATCATCCTCGCGATCTACACCACCGCTTGCCCGATGATGTGGGGCTTCTGCCGCAAGATCACTACCAATGAGAAATCCGCAAAGTACAGGATCGCGATCATTGCTCTGACCGTTCTCGGCATGATCGGCACTCGTCTGTTCCGTCTCGGTGATCTCATCAATGTTATCTACAGCATTTCCGGCTACGTCGGAGCAGTTGTTCTTGTCGGCATCCTCATCAGCAACATAGTCCGCAAGAATAAGGCAAAATCAGCAGCAGCTGAATAATTCTCTCCCTAAACCAAATACACAGCGTCCCGGGATACCCGGGAACGCTGTGTAAAAAAAGCTTACATTTATCAAATTTGCTGATGTTTGGGCGGATTTGATGCAAATTATTAATAAATTGTATACAACGGCAGCATGAAAGGAGGGCGGCAGAAAATGACCCAGCAACACACAAACAATCACGCCGAAAAAGACACCAACAGGCTCATAACCGATGATTATGAGTGCTTCAAGGACTGCCGGAACTGTCCTTTCCCCGGCGCAAAATGCTATCAAACCAAGTATGACCACTATAACACCGGTCTGCTAATACACAAACAATAAGGAGCAAAACATGGAAAAGAAGATTCTCAATGATTTCTGCTTTCATAAGCCGAAAACTCTTGATGAAGCGCTTGTTCTGATAGATAAGTATCAGGAGAACGGCCTTCTGATGGAGGGCGGCTCTGAGGTTATTCCCAACATGAAGTCGCTTGTAGTCACCCCGGATCACATCATATCCCTCAAGCACATTCCCGAGTTTGATTACATCACATACACTCCCGGCGAAGGACTGCACATCGGCCCGAGCTGCACCCTGACCAAGGTCGAGTACGACCCCAACGTACAGAGCGTTTATCCCTCGCTGTACATGGGCGTACACGGCATGTCCAACACCAATATCCACAATATCAGCACCGTGACCGGCAACATCTGCTACGCAGTACCCTCCGCAGATACCGCGGCTCCGCTGCTGACCCTCAACGCAGAGCTGAGCGTCAAGTCCGTTGACGGCGAGCGCAAGGTTCCCATCACCGAGCTGTTTGCCGGCGTTCGCCGCACAACGCTCAAGAAAAACGAGATCGTTACGGATATTTTCGTTCCGCAGCCGGATCCGAGAGCCGTTACCGTTTACTATAAAAACCCCTGCCGCAAGGCGCTTGACCTCGCAATAGCAGGCGTTGCAACCTACACGGTTCTCGACGATAACGGCGTTGTTGAGGATGTTCGCATTGCCATGAGCGCAGTTGCCGTCGTTCCCAAGCGCGCATACGAGGCAGAGGAGATGCTCAAGGGCAAGAAGCTCACCGAGGAGCTTATTAACGAAGCCGCAAACCACGCCTCGCTGCACGAGTGCTCGCCGATAAGCGACATCCGCGCTTCCGCCGACTACCGCCGCGAGCTTGTCCGCCTTTCCGTACGCGACGGCCTTATGCTCGCAATCAAGGAGGATAAATAAGAAATGACCCAGATAGTTAAACTTCATGTTAACGGCGTTTACTATGAGTTGGCGCTTGATACCAGAACCACGCTTGTTGACGCTCTGCGCGACCATCTCGGCCTCAAGGGCGTTAAGAAAAGCTGCGATGAGGGCGAATGCGGCGCATGCACCGTTCTGCTCGACGGCGACGCGATCGCATCATGCACATACCTTGCCGTTGAGGCCGAGGGCCACGACATCGTGACGATCGAAGGCCTTGCAAAGGACGGCGTTCTGCACCCGATGCAGAAGGCGTTCATCGACTGCTTTGCCGTTCAGTGCGGCTTCTGCACCCCCGGCATGATCCTTGCCGCGGTTGCAATGCTCAACCACTATCCCGATCCCACCGAGGAGCAGGTTCGCGATATCATGCGCGGCAACATCTGCCGCTGCACCGGCTACACCAAGATAATCGACGCGATCATGCAGGCAAAGGAAGTTATGAAAAAGCAGGCGGCAGGGGAGATCAATGAGGAGACGCTCCCCAAGCCCGAAAGCGTATACAAGGCCGGTCCCATCGCACAGTGCGGCGGCTGATAGGAGGATGCACAATGGCAGATAAAGAATACTATTCCATAGGTAAGGGCGAGATCCGCCAGGACGCAGCGCTTAAAGTCACCGGCGCCGCTCTCTATTCCACCGATATCCACCCCAAGGGCATGGTCTACGGCAAAATTCTCGGCAGCCCCATCCCTCACGGCATAATCAAGAGCATCGACATCTCCGAGGCAGAGAAGCTCCCCGGCGTCGTCGCAGTCGTGACCGGCGAGGACGGCCCCGATCATCCGACCGTCGGCGGCTACCTGACCGATAAGTTCATCATGTGCCGTGTCGGCGATAAGGTTCGCTGCGTCGGCGACCCCGTTGCGGCAGTTGCGGCAACCTCCGAGCAGATCGCCGAGGCCGCATGCAAGCTCATCAAGGTCGAATACGAGCCGCTGCCCTATGTCCTCGACCCCGAAGAGGCATACAAGGAGGACTGCCCGGCAATCGTACACGATGATGTACAGAGCTACAAGCGCCTTGACCTTCACGGCGTAGCTCACAGCTTTGACCGCAAGCACCCCAACCAGGCCATCAAAAGACGTGTTCGCCACTGCGACCAGTTCGGCCTCAACCCTGACGATTACGCAACGCCCGAGGAATACGATGCAGCCTTCGGCGCAAAGTTTGACGAGGTTTACGAGAACGCATACCTCAAGCTGCCCGAGCAGCGCTATGAGTTCCCCCGAGTGAGCCACTGCTTCATGGAGCCGCACGTCACTGTTGTCGAGCCTCTCACCGACGGCGGCATCGAGGTCTGGGCAAGTGAGCAGGGCGGACGCCTTGTAAAATACAGCATGTCCGCAGCATTCGGCCTCAAGCCCTCGGACTTCCACATGCATGTTCCGTTCATGGGCGGCGGCTTTGGCGGCAAGGACGACTGCCCTGTAACAGGCCCCTGCATCATGCTTGCACTCAAGTCCCACAGACCCGTTAAGATAGTCCAGACCCGTGAAGAGGTCTTCTCCAACGGCACTCCCCGTCCCGGCGGCGCCATCTACGTCAAGGACGCATTCAATAAGGACGGCTCACTTGCGGCGCGCAAGGTGACTGCATTTATAAACTGCGGCGCTTACACGACCTCTGCTCTTGTCATGCTCGACCACAGCGTTTACGGTGTTTCCGGCAACTACCGCAACCCCTGCCTCTGGGTCGATGCTTACGGCGTTTACACCAACACCGAGAACAACGGTCCTTACCGTGCACTCGGCTGCGAGCTGTTTGTTTACGCCATCGAGCGTAACCTTGACCTTGCAGCGGAAGCACTGGGAATAGATAAGTACGATATCCGCAAGATAAACGTGCTCCGCAAGGGCGATATCGACGGCCACGGCCAGCTCGTTTACAACAACGGCAGCGACGAGGCTATCACCGCAGCGGCCAAGTTCATTGAATGGGATAAGCCCGCTCACGCTCCCGAAGGCCCCTGGAGATACGGCAAGGGACTTTCCCTCGGCAATAAGTTCACCGCTTACGGCAAGACCGGCACCGAGGCAAACGTCACCATTCTCGACGACGACAAGATCGAGGTAGCCGTCTCCCACGTTGAAATGGGTCAGGGCGCGCTGACCGTTGACTGCCAGCATGTTGCCGAGTTCTTCCACGTTCCCATGAGTCAGATCCGCATCCGCAACGAGAACAGCGATTTCATGCCCTACGACGAAGGCACCTACTGCTCGCGCGGTACCTATATAAACGGCAACGCCATCATCCTTGCGTGCGAGGATGCACAGCGCCAGCTTTTCGAGCGCACCTCCAAGCGCCTCGGCGTTCCCGTTGAGCGTCTTGCCACCGCAGACAGCAAGGTCTATGACAAGGAAAACCCGGATAATTTCCTGTATTTCCACGACCTTTACGAGCACGGCGGCTGGGCGCCCGAAAGCAAGCTAGTCGGCCGCGGCACCTTCTCTCCCGAGCAGGCGCTCAATAACCCCAAGAACGCTCAGGGCAACCCGGTGCTGTTCTACTCCATAGGCTCCTGGGGCATGGAAGTCGGCGTCAATATCGAAACCGGCGAGGTCAAGCTTGTCAACTGCGGCGGCTTCTATGATGCAGGCCGCGTGCTCAACCGCAAGACCTGCGAAGGACAGATCGAGGGCGCGCTCTCCATGGGTCTCGGCCAGGCGATCTTTGAGGAGATCATGATAAACGATCAGGGCCGCGTAATAAACGGCAACTACCGCGACTACAAGATCCCCACCTTTATGGACAGCCCCACCAACGATAAGCTCCACGTTGACTTTGTCGGCGATCCGTTCCCGACCGGCCCGAACGGCGCAAAGGGCGTCGGCGAGGTCGCACTCATCCCCGTTATGGCTGCGTTTGCAAACGCAATTTACGCAGCAACCGGTGCAGAGATCCACAATATCCCCATGACTCGCGAAAGGATCCTCCAGTCTCTGCGCGATAAGGAAGCAGCAAAAGAAGCGTAAATAAAGAAAAAGGAGAAAAATCGATGGAACACAAATCGGATTTTCTGGTGCTCGGCGGCGGCATTATCGGCTGCTCCGTGGCATACTTTCTCAGCAAAACCGGCGCTTCCGTCACAGTTCTTGAACGCGGTGATACCGCGTTCGGAACGGCGGGCGCATCGGGCGGACTTATAAACTGGATCACCTGCGGCGAAACGCAGATGGAGCTGTTTATGAGAAGCCAGGATATGCTCGAGCATCTTCAGGAAGAGCTCGGCGCGGACTTTGAGCTTAACTACAACAGCTACAACATGCAGATCATCTCCAATCAGATCGAGTGGGACGCCTCGGCACAGCTCGTAAACGACTTCAAGCTCCCCGGCTTTGAGGCAAAGCTCATCGACAGCTACGAATCGCACCTGCTTGAGCCTTGCGTCACCGAGGACATGCTCGGCTCGATCTATGTTCCGAGAGTGCACTATCTCAACCCCATAAAGTTTGCTCTTGCCTACCGCAACGCAGCCGTGAAGCACGGCGCAAAGTTCGTTAACGGCGCAGAGGTAACGGAGATACTGCATGAGGGAGCTCGCGTTATCGGTGCAAAGGCAAAGGGCGAGTGCTGGTATGCCGGAACGACGATCAACTGCACCGGCGTGTGGTCGGAGAAGGTCTCCGCAATGGCAGGCTCGACCGCTCCCATACATCCCATCAGAGGCGAGTTTGCGATAACCGAGCCTGTTAAGCACTTCTGCAACACAACGATCAGCAGCGCGCAGTATCAGACGATAGTTCAGCACCCCGAGCTGTTTCCGGCAGCGGCTATAAAATATAACCTCGGCTTCTCCGTCGAGCAGACCTCTACCGGCGCGTGCATAATCCACGGCACACGTGAAATGAACTCCGGCCTTGATAACGGCGTCATTCCCGAGGTCATTGAACTGCTCATTCAGACCGCGTGCAAGTTTATCCCCAAGCTCGGAACCCTGCGCATCATGCGCACCTATGCCGGTGTGCGACCCGGTACTCCCGACGGCGACCCGTACATCGGTCTTGTAAGCGGCGTTCCCGGCTTCTGCGAATGCTGCGGCCACGGCGGCGAGGGCATAGCTCTTTCGCCTGCGACCGGCGAAGCTATCGCCGAGCTGCTGATCGACGGCCACACCAAGCACTGCGATATCTCTCGCTTCTCGCCCGACAGAGTTGAGAAAGCCTGAATACGGAAAGGAATGGTCTAAATGAGTCAATCCATGAGAATAACGGATCATCCCATCCTCGGAGCGGATGATCCGAAGAAAAAAGTCACAATTTACTACGAGGGCACGCCAATCGAGGCAAACGAAGGTGAGCCTATTGCAATCGCTCTGGCCAACGCAGGTATCCGCACCCTGTATGTTACCGAAAAGATGAATAAGCCAAGAGGTATTTTCTGCGGCCAGGGCCGCTGCGGTTCGTGCCGTATGATAGTTGACGGAGTTCCCGATGTGAAAACCTGTTCCACACCCGTTAAGGACGGCATGATAGTGCAGGTTCAGCACGGTCTGGCATGAGGAGGTATTGACGTGAAAGAACTTGAACGCGAAATACTTATAATCGGTGCAGGCCCTGCCGGCCTCTCGGCAGCTATCGAGGCGGCAAAGGCCGGCGCAAAGGTGACTGTTGCCGATGAGCACGACACCATCGGCGGTCAGCTCTATAAGCAGATCCACAAATTCTTCGGCGCGGCCGATAATCATGCCGGTATGCGCGGCTTTGAAATAGCACGCAAGCTTGAGCAGGAAGCAAAAGAGCTTGGCGTTGAGTTTTGGCTCAGCACGGTTGCCTATGGCATCTTCAAGGAAGGCGTAGGCGTCGTGCGCGACGGCGATAATTTCATAGTCAAGGCAAAAAAGGTGATCGTCGCCGCAGGCGGCATTGAAAACACCACCGCGTTCCCCGGCTCGACTCTTCCCGGCGTAATGCTCGCCGGTGCGGCACAGACCATGGCAAACATCCACCGTGTCCTGCCCGGCAAGCGTATGGTCGTTGTCGGCAGCGGAAATGTAGGCCTTATAGTCGCATATCAGATGCTTCAGGCCGGTGCCGAGGTGCTCGCAGTTGTCGAGAGGGATGACCATATAGGCGGTTACGGCGTGCATGCAGAAAGACTGCGTACGGCCGGAGTCCCCATTTTCACCGATACAGTTATTAAATGTGCATCCGGCAAGACCTCTGTTGAGGGCGTTACCACCGTCAAGCTTGACGGTAACGGTGCCGAGATCGCCGGAAGCGAGCAGGAATACACGGCCGATACTGTTATTATGGCTGTCGGTATGGCTCCGCTCACCGAGCTTCTGTGGAACATCGGCTGCCGCTTTGAATTCATAGGCGAGCTGGGCGGTTACGTCCCCTTGCATAATGAATTTATGCAGACAAGCGTTGACGGAATTTATGCCGCCGGCGATATCACCGGTGTAGAGGAAGCCTCCGTAGCAATGGAGGAAGGAAGCATTGCAGGCATTGCGGCGGCCGCAGCCTGCGGATGTATTGACGCAGACAAATGCAAAGAGCTTTGCGCAAGTCACATTGATGCACTTGCCGTTCTGGAAAGCGGCGAATACGACGGTGCGCGCAGCGCCGCAAGAGCAAAGAAACTCGAGCTGTACAAAGCAAGCGAAAAATAAGAGGTAGATCAGTATGCACGATGGAATTTTATATACCGGAGTTCCGAGCCGGCAGGAGCTTAAAAACGCTCCGGGAATACCGGCAGCCGACAGGATAAAGCCCGGCGGAACGGCATTTATCGAGTGCTTGCAGACAATTGCCTGTAACCCCTGTGAAGCAAATTGCCCGACAGGTGCGATAAGCATTGGTGCTCAGATATCGAACAGACCCGTGCTTGACACGAATAAGTGCGTCGGCTGCGGCACCTGCGTTTCCAAATGCCCCGGACTTGCTATAACCGTCATTGCGTGCAATCGTGCATCTTCAACCACCGTGCTATCCCTGCCTTATGAGTACTTTCCGCTGCCGAAAGCCGGTGACACGGTTGCGGCCGTGGACCGCGAGGGCAGATTTGTGTGCAATGCAAGGGTGCTTCAAGTAAAGCCCATGAGCGCACACCAGAGCACCAGCGTTGTAAAAATCGAGTTTCCGGAAGAATTCACATTCAAAGTCAAGTCTATAAATACCTTTCATTGGAGGTCTAAAAATGGATGACAATGTTATCATCTGCCGTTGCCAGGAGATAACCTACGGCGAGATCGTCAAGGCCATCGAAGACGGTGCGATTTCCGTCACGGGCGTTAAAAAGCGCGTCGGAAGCGGCATGGGCAGCTGCCAGGGCAAATACTGCGAGCACCTTGTTGCGCAGATCATTTCCGAAAAGACCGGAATACCGGTGAGCGAGCTGCTGCCGGACACAAAGCGCGCCCCCGTTCGCCCCGTTGACGCAAAGGTTTTTCTCAAATAAAACGACAAAAAAGGGTCACTGTCCTTCGACTCTGACCCTTTCACAGAAAGTTTATAAGATATTTTTTTGTCAAATCCTATTTACTTTTCGTATTAATCCATGTATAATTATATCATTATATAATCAATGCTCGGGAGGTTACAATGAAGCTTGACCGAATTGAGATATTCTGTGCCGTTGCGCGAAATATGAGCTTTACAAAGGCGGCCGAAGAGTGCGGCGTGGCTCAGTCTGCGATCAGCATGCAGATAAAAGCTCTTGAAGATGAGCTGGGCTTTCCGCTTTTCGAGAGAAGCACAAGGAAGGTGTCCTTCACCGACGCAGGTCAGAGCTTTTACGTCGATTGCGTAAAGCTGCTTACCGGATTTGACGATGCTCTTGACCGTGCCGTTTCGACGCATAAGGGCAAACACCTTTTCATCACCATAGGCATTGAAGGTCTCATGCAGACATCTTACAAGGCGGCAGTTATACGCAGATTCACAGCCGAGCATCCGGATATCCAGGTGATCCCACGTCAGGTGGAACGCGATAAGAAGTATGAGGAGCTCAGCAGCGGAGAAATCGATTTTGTATTCGACCTGCCGCAGTATTTCGTTCTCAACAACAAGATACGCAAGGCAGGCTCTATCTGCAACGACCATTGCCTTATGGTACACAGAGAGCATCCGCTTGCCGAAAAAAAGAGCGTCGGAAGGAAAGAGCTTTCCGAGTATGTGACGTTCTGGGGCGGCATCCCCAAGGTGGAGGATTATATCACAAAGCTCTATCTTAACTATTTCCGCGATGCCGGAATAGAGCCGGAGCATGTTATCTATGTCCCCGAGCAGGATGTTGCAACATTCATGGTGGCTGCAAATATGGGCGGCAACATAGTTCCGCTCTCGGAAAAAGAACAGATGAACACGGAAAACTTCCGCTTTATCAGGCTCGAAGCGCCGCTGACGTTTGAATCGGCCTGGCTGTATTCGTCGAAGAATCAGAACCCGGCGCTGCCGCTTTTCATAAAAACGGTCGAGGAAATGGCCGAGGAATACAACGACGAGGCAAATCGCCGAGAGCGCAATTCTTGAATGTGGAGGATGAGCAATGAAAAAAGTGGTTCTTTTCGGCGCAGGACAGGTCGGAGCAATGACTGCAAGATTGCTCGGCCCCGATTATATGATCGTCTGCGCAGCGGATAATTCCCCGGAAAAATGGGAAACGGAGCTTGCCGGCATTCCGGTGACTTCACCCGAAAACAGCCTTATCAGCGCGCCGGATACGTTCTGCCTGTGCGTGCTCGATCCCGAGCGCGAGGCGCAGATGCGCCGGCAGCTTGAGGATATCGGCTTTAACGGCGAGGTGATAACGCCTGCAAGCCTTAAAATTTTTGATGCGCGCACAGCCACAATGCGCCTTATCGCCGAGCAGATAAATGCTTCGGGCGTGCCCGGTGACGTTGCCGAGCTTGGCGTTTACCGCGGCGATTTCGCGGTGCTTTTAAACCTCGCTTTCAGCGAGCGGCGGCTGCACCTTTTTGATACCTTTGACGGCTTTGACGAGCGCGACATTGCGGCCGAGCGCGAAAACTCCTATTCCGGAGCCAAAGCCGGCGATTTCGGCGACACGGCCAAGGACGGCGTTGATAAGCGCCTGTTTTTCCGCGAAAAGGCCGTGTTCCACAAGGGATTTTTCCCGGATACGTTCAAAGGCTGCGAAGATCTGCGCTTTGCGTTTGTTTCGATCGACGCGGATCTCTATGCGCCAACTGCCGCGGCGCTGCCCCTTTTCTGGGACAGATTGTCCGCCGGAGGCGCGATCATGATACACGACTATAACAGCACGCAGTTTCGCGGAGTGCGCAGAGCGGTAGATGACTTCTGCTCTGAAAACCGCATCGTTCCGATGCCTGTGTGCGATATGCACGGCAGCGCTGTTTTGCGCAAGCCAATATAAAAAAAGCTATGAGATATGTATACCTTATTCGGCACGGTGAGGTACAGGTGCCGGGAAACGAAAAACGCTGCTACAGCAGCGCAGAATATCCCCTGAGTGTGCGCGGCGAAAAGCAGGCTCGTCAATTGAGGAGCTGGGCGCAGGAGAGGGGAATAAGCCTGATCGCAGCAAGCCCGAGCGGAAGATGCGTAAAGACCGCAGAGCTGATGTCCGGCGGAAAGATCGGGATAATCACCGACGAAGCGCTGCGCGAGGTGTCGGTAGGGCGCTGGGAAGGCCTGAGCTTTGCCGAGATACGCGAGCGCTGGCCGGAGCTGTACGAAGCCAGGGGCGAGAACATGAGCAGCGTCGCACCGCCGGGAGGCGAGAGCTTCCTTCACGCGTCCGAGCGCTTTGAAGATGCTCTTAAAAGCATCATGGAGTCAAACGACGGCAATATAGCAATAATATCCCACAGCGGAGTGATACGCGGCTGGCTGCACCATTACGGCGGTCACGATGAGGATATGTTCTCGATCCCCGTGCCTTGTGCGAGCATAGCCTCGCTCATATGCGACGGAAATACGATAAACCGAGCCATCGCCGGCACGCGCGCGGTGCTCACGCCCGGCGACGATGAGATCGAAGAATACTATCGCTGCTGCAAAACTCCCGAAGAGGTCATCGCGCACTGCCGCGCGGTAGCGCATGGAGCCGAACGCATAGTCGAGCAGGGCGAAATTAGCTGCAACCGGGAGCTGCTGCGCGCTGCATGCCTGCTGCACGATATGTGCCGTGCCGATGGGAAAAGCCATCCGGAAAGCGCGGCGCACATACTAACAATGGACGCCTATCCTGCACTTGCAAGCATAGTCGCCGGGCACCACGATCTTCCGCGGCGCGCTTCGACCGAGACTGATCTGCTGTATCTGAGCGACAAGCTCTATTCCGGCGCGCAGCGCGTAACGATCGACGAGCGCTTTGCGCGCTCGAGGGCAAAATGCAAGGATGAAGAAGCGCTTAAAAAATGGAGTCAACGCTATGCGGCGGTAAGGGGCATAGTTGAAAGATATCATTTGGAGGGACAGCTGTGAAACTGATAAAAACCGAAGACGCAGTGGGACAGGTTTTGTGCCACGATATTACTCAGATCATCAAAGGCGTTACCAAGGACGCAGTGTTCCGCAAGGGCCACATCATAACTCAGGAGGATATTCCCGTGCTCCTGAGCGTCGGCAAGGATAATATTTACGTCTGGGAAAAGGACGAGAATATGCTCCACGAGGACGAGGCAGCGGATATCCTGCGTGGCATATGCCAAAGCGAGAACATGCATGCCACAGCGCCCAAAGAGGGAAAGATCGAGCTGATCGCCGATACCGACGGACTTCTGCTCATAGATCTCGAGCGCCTGCGCGCCATAAATGCCCTCGGCGATATGATGATTGCTGCCCGTCCTTCGGGCTTCATGGTCAAAAAGGGCGATAAGCTGTGCGGAACAAGGGTAATACCGCTTGTCATAGCCAAAGAGCGCATGGAGCAGGCCAAAAAGCTTGCCGGCAGTGAGCCGATCATTCGGCTTGTGCCGGTAAGGCCGAGAAAATACGGCCTTGTCACCACCGGCAACGAGGTGTTTTACGGCCGCATACAGGATACCTTCACGCCTGTTGTTGAGGCAAAGCTTGCAGAGCTCGGCTGTGAGATGGCAGAGCACGTTGTTTTAAATGATGATCACGAGAAGATAACTGCTGCCATAAAGAAGATGCTCAATGACGGCTGTGAAATGGTGTTCTGCTCCGGAGGCATGAGCGTGGATCCCGACGATAAAACGCCGCTGGCAATTAAAAATACGGGAGCTAAGATCGTCTCCTACGGTGCGCCGGTGCTGCCGGGCGCAATGTTTCTTGTATCTTATTACCCGGACGGTCGGCCGATCTGCGGTCTGCCAGGCTGCGTAATGTACGCCAAAAGAACGATATTTGACCTCGTTCTGCCGTATCTCGTAACGGATACGCCTGTGACGGCAAAGTGGCTGTCGGGACTGGGCAACGGCGGTTTGTGCCTTAACTGCCCGGTCTGCCATTTCCCCAACTGTGGGTTCGGAAAAGGAGTATAAAGCATGCTCGACCAATACGGGCGCACGATAGATTATATGCGCATTTCCATAACCGACCGCTGCAATCTGCGGTGCAGGTACTGTATGCCGGAGGCGGTGGAGTCTGTAAGCCACTGCGACGTGCTGCGGTATGAAGAGATACTGCGCATATGCCGCGCGGCGGCACGGCTCGGAATAAGCAAATTTAAAATTACCGGCGGCGAGCCGCTCGTGCGCGAAGGCTGCACGGAGTTTATCGAGCACCTTAAAAACACCGAGGGCGTCAGTCAGGTCACGCTCACGACAAACGGCCTGCTGCTTGCCGATAAGCTTCCGGCACTTTACGATGCCGGCATTGACGGAATTAACATAAGCGCCGACACCTTGGACAGCGCCCGTTACGGCGAGATAACGGGGTATAAGGGAAACGGCACCCAAAAGCTACTTGAAGTTCTGGAAAAGTGCAGTGCAATGGGGATCAAAACCAAGGTAAACGCCGTGCTGCTCGAGCAGACCGAAAATGATGCTCCCGAGCTTGCCGGCATAGCCGAAAGACTGTCCGTTGACGTTCGCTTTATCGAGCTTATGCCAATAGGCTTCGGCACGACCATGAAGCGCGTTTCGCCCGACGATATTCTCGCCGTTCTGCGCGAAAGCTGGCCCGACCTTGCCGAAACCGACGAAAAGCGCGGCAACGGCCCTGCACATTATTATAAAAGCAGCGGCTTAAAGGGCAGGATCGGCTTTATAGACGCTGTCAGCCACAAGTTCTGCTCCGAGTGCAACAGAGTAAGACTAACGAGCACCGGCATGCTGAAGCCCTGCCTGTGCTACTCGGACACGACGGATCTGCGCGCGCTCATACGCTCCGGCTGCAAGGATGAGGAGCTGAAGTCGGCTCTCGAGCGAGCGGTATACCAAAAGCCGAGAGCGCACTGCTTTGATGACGGCGCACAGATAACCGAACAGCACATAATGAGTCAGATAGGAGGATAAACATGGGAAAAGTAATTGCGGTGTGCACAAGCGAACGCAAGGGACTGCAAAAAAGCGACGTAAAAAGCGCACACTTTACCACCGAATGGGGCATTGACGGCGATGCACACGCAGGTAAATGGCACAGGCAGATAAGCCTGCTGAGCGCCGATAAAATCGCGGCGTTCAACGAAAAGGGAGCAAACGTTATCCCCGGCGCGTTTGGCGAAAACCTCGTGGTCGAGGGCTTTGATTTTCGCTCGCTGCCTGTCGGAACTCTGCTCAGATGCGGCGACGTGCTGCTCGAGATGACGCAGATAGGCAAGCAGTGCCACAGTCACTGCGAGATATATAAGAAGATGGGCGACTGCATCATGCCGCGCGAGGGTGTGTTTGCCCGGGTAATAGAGCCGGGCACGATCACCGTCGGCGACGAGATGGTCATCGAAAAGCGCGAGGGGCATTTCCCCTGGCAGGCGGCGGTCATAACGCTCAGCGACAAGGGCTCTGCCGGTCAGCGCAAGGACGAAAGCGGCCCGGCGATAGCAAAGCGCCTTACCGACTCCGGCTATGAGGTCGTCGAAGAGCTGATCATCCCTGATGACGTGCGCGTTTTGAAGCAGGAGCTTATGCGCCTGTGCGATCAGCGCCAGTTAGACCTTATACTCACGACCGGCGGAACCGGCTGCTCGCCGAGAGATACAACGCCGGAGGCAACGCTCGCCGTTGCCGACAGAAACGTTCCCGGCATAGCAGAGGCGATGCGTGCAGCATCGCTGAAAATAACTCCGCATGCAATGATCTCGCGTGCAGCGTCGGTAATCCGAGGAAAAACACTCATCATTAACCTCCCCGGCAGCCCGAGAGCCTGCATGGAGAACATGGACGTATTCATGGACACTATCCCTCACGCAATGGGACTGCTGAGGAACGAGGTCCACGACTGCGCAAGAAAGTAAAGAGATAAGCCGATTTACTGTATATGACCGCGTTAAGTCGCGATTATATAAATATTTTTCTGAAATAGGAGAAAACAAAATGAAAGCAAAGAAGCTACTGTCCATGTTACTGGCATTGGCAATGATTTTTGCCCTTGCCGCCTGCAGCTCAAACAATGAGCCGAAGGCAAGCGAAGAGCCGGAAGCACGCGAAGAGGTCGTAGTGTTTGCGGCAGCATCCATGACCGAGACCCTCAACCAGATCAAAGAGACCTATGAGAAGGATCACAACGTTACACTGACCTTCAACTTCGACTCTTCCGGCACACTTAAGACCCAGATCCAGGAGGGCGCAGACTGCGACCTGTTCATTTCCGCAGGCCAGAAGCAAATGAACCAGCTTGACATCACCACCGACAAGGAAGTCAACACCGAAGGTCTTGACTTTGTCGCATCGGACAGCCGCGTAAATCTTCTTGAGAACAAGGTAGTTCTTGTTGTTCCCGAAGGCAATCCCAAGGGCATCAAGGGCTTTGACGACCTTGCCGCAAAGCTTGCCGACGGCAGCGTACTTATGGCAATGGGCAACAGCGACGTTCCCGTTGGCCAGTACACTCAGAAGATCCTTTCCTACTATAAGCTTGACGAGACCGCTCTTGCAAACGCAGGTACCATTACCTACGGCACCAACGTCAAGGAAGTCACCACGCAGGTTGCCGAGGGCAGCGTTGACTGCGGCATAGTATACTGCACCGATGCGTTCTCCGCAGGCCTCACCGTTGTTGACAGCGCAACCAAGGATATGTGCGGCCAGGTAATCTATCCTGCTGCCGTCATGAAGAACGCAAAGCACGCAGATGCCGCAAAGGCATTCCTTGAGTACCTCCAGAGCGATGCCGCAATGAAGGTATTTGAAAATGTCGGCTTCTCCAGCGTAGCATAAGTTGCAAGCAGAATTGGCAGCGCATCTAATGTGCTGCCAATTCGAGGTATATAAAAGGTATGAACATTGATTGGTATCCGCTTATAAACTCGCTGAGAATTGCGGGAATAAGCTGTGTAATAGTATTTTTCACGGGCATTTTCTTTGCATATTATGCCGCAAAGCTGCCGCGCACCATAAAGGGCATCCTGGACGTTATCCTCACATTGCCCATGGTGCTTCCTCCGACGGTGTGCGGCTATCTTCTGCTGCTCGTTTTCGGAACGAAGCGGCCTGTCGGCATATTCCTCATGCAGTTCGGGATAAAATTCGTAATGACGTGGTACGGCGGCATACTCGCTGCGGCTGTCGTTGCGTTTCCGCTGATGTACCGCACGGCGCGCGGCGCGTTCGAGAGCTTTGATCCCTCGCTTGCGCAGTCGGGGCAGACGCTCGGCCTCAGCAACACATATATATTCTGGCGCATCCGCATGCCGGCCTGCCGCCAGGGCATACTGGCAGGCACAGTCCTTGCCTTTGCGCGAGCGCTGGGCGAGTACGGCGCAACGAGCATGCTCATTGGCTTTACCCCCGGCAAAACCGCGACTATATCCACAACGGTGTATCAGCTCTGGCGCACTAACGACGACGCCGGCGCACTGTTCTGGGTCATGATAAACCTTGCCATAAGCACGGTCGTGCTGCTTTCGGTGAACCTGCTTGAAAGCCGGCAGAAAAGGATAGTGAAGAGATGAGCCTGACAGTAGATATAAAGAAAAAACTCGGCTCATTCGAGCTTGAGACGAAATTTGAAGCGGAAAACGGCGTGACGTGCCTCCTCGGCCCGTCCGGCTGCGGCAAGAGCATGACGCTCAAATGCATAGCCGGTATAGAAAAGCCGGATGAAGGGCGCATCGAGCTTGACGGGACCGTTTTGTTCGACAGCAAAAAGGGCATAAATCTTCCGCCGCAGAAGCGCAGGGTCGGATATATGTTCCAGAACTATGCGCTTTTTCCCAATATGACCGTGCGGCAGAACATACTTTGCGGCATGCGGCATATAAAGGACAAGGCAGAAAAGGAAGCAAGGCTTAATAAATATGTGAGCATGTTCCGGCTCGAGGTACTTGAAAACCACCGCCCTGCGCAGCTTTCCGGCGGCCAGGCGCAGCGCACGGCGCTTGCGAGAATAATGGTCAGCGATCCGAAGCTACTGCTGCTTGACGAGCCGTTTTCGGCGCTTGATGCGCATTTGCGCGATAAGCTCATGATCGAAATACGCGATGTGCTCGCGCGCTTCGGGCGCGAGGTCATCATGGTGACGCACAGCCGCGACGAGGCATATAACATGAGCCGCGAGATCGCTGTTATGGACGGCGGAAAGCTCCTTACAAAGAACAAGACCAAGGCACTGTTTGCAGACCCCGGAAGCGTTCCGGCGGCCATACTGACAGGCTGCAAGAACATAGCCTCCGCCGAAAAGCGCGGCGAGCACGAGGTGTACATCCCCGAATGGGGCGTGACGCTGACGACTGCGCAGAGCGTGGGGGATGATGTTAAAGCAATAGGCATACGCGCGCACTATTTTAATCCCACTGCGCCGACAAATCGATTTGCCGTTGAGTACATCGAGGAGATGGAGGAGCCGTTTGAGTGGATAATAGAGTTCAGACCGCGCACCGCAGCCGCGGATGCGCAGGGCGTATGGTGGAGACTCAGCAAGGATAAGCGACCGCAGAGCTTCCCGGCGGAGCTCGGCATCGCCCCGGCAAATATACTATTACTATACTGAGGAGGAGCTGCGATGAATAACATCTATGCAGAAATTCTGAAAAGAGTCGAAAACAATGAGGCACTTACGCTGAAAACGGAGTTTACTGGCTCCGAGGGCATAATGGCGGAAAGCCTTAAGAAAACGCTTGCGCCGTATGAGCCGCATACGGATATGCGCGGCCGCTGCTTTGCCGACGTCACGTTTGAAGAAAGCGACGACGGACACAGTGTCGCCGGCGAGCCGTTCTCGCCTCCCGAGCGCCTTATCGTGCTCGGAGCCGGTCACATTGCGCTGCCGGTGTGTGAGTTTGCGGCAAAAAGCGGATTTGAAGTGTATGTGTGCGATGACAGGCCTTCGTTTGCAAATGAGGGACGCTTCCCCGATGCTGCACAGGTGCTGTGCGACAGCTTTGAAAACTGCATAAGGCAGCTCAAAATTACCTCCTACGACTATATCGTTATCATAACGCGCGGCCATACTCACGACGCCGACTGCCTGCGCGAGATATTCAAGGGCACGCAGCCTGCGTATCTCGGACTTATCGGTTCGCGCCGCCGCGTTAAGGGGCTTCTGGAGATGCTCCTTGCCGAAGGCTGCCCGAAGGAGTATATGGACAGAATATGCACACCCATCGGCCTTGATATCGGCGCGGTAACTCCGGGCGAGATCGCAATATCCATCCTTGCAGAGCTCGTTGCCTATAAGCGCCTGCCGGAGCACAGTAAGGACGGAGTGCGCTGCTGCAATGATTCCGATGTTGAGCTTTCGGTAATAAAATACCTTGCCGAAAACCGCGATCCCAAGGCGATAGTTACGGTTATCGAGACTAAAGGCTCAACTCCTCGTGAAGCCGGAGCGAAGATGGCCGTAAGCCCTCGCGGCGAGGTGACGGGAAGCATCGGCGGCGGATGCAGCGAGGGAGCGGTCATCCGCGATGCGGTTGACATAATCGGAACAGGACGCTACATGGTAGTTGACATTGACCTCACCGGCGAGGTGGCAGAGTCCGACGGCATGGTATGCGGCGGTACGATGAAAGTCCTCGTTGAGGACGGAGCGGAGAACTGAAAATGGGTGTTATCTATGCCGACAACGCGGCAACGACCCGATTGTCTGACACGGCGTTTGACGCGATGAAGCCTTATATGCTCAATGAATACGGCAATGCATCGACCCTGTATAAGCTCGGACGCAGTGCGCATAAGGCAGTGGAAAACGCGCGCGGCGTTTTCGCAAAAGGAATAAACGCGCTCCCTGCCGAGATATACTTCACATCCGGCGGAACCGAGAGCGATAACTGGGCGATAAAGGGCACTGCTCACCGACTTGCCGGGAGCGGGAAAAAGCATATAGTCACGGACAATATCGAGCACCACGCGGTTCTCAACAGTGCAAAGGCTCTTGAGCGCGAGGGCTTTGAGGTGACATGTGTAAGCGCAGAGAAAAACGGTATTGTACGCGCGGAGGATATCACTGCGGCCATACGGCCGGATACGGCGCTGGTATCGGTGATGTTTGCAAATAACGAGCTGGGTACCATACAGCCGGTTGCCGAGATAGGCAGCATATGCCGCTCGGAAGGAGTACTGTTCCACTGCGATGCCGTGCAGGCGGCAGGAATATTGCCTATAGACGTAAAGCAGATGAACATAGACCTTTTGTCAATGTCGGCGCACAAGTTCCACGGCCCGAAGGGAGTCGGAATAATGTATGCACGCCGTGGGTGCGCACCCGAAACGTATATTGACGGCGGCGAGCAGGAGCGCGGCCACCGGGCCGGAACGGAGAACGTCGCCGGTATTGTCGGCGCGGCAGCGGCATTTGCCGAGGCAATCAGCGAAAGAAACGAAAAAACCGATCGCCTTTGCGCAATGCGCGACGAGATACAGTCGGGGCTTTTAAAAATACCGGGATCACAGGTCAATGGCGTCACCGCGCCGCGCCTGCCGGGCACTCTCAACATGTCATTCGACGGAATTGACGGGCAATCGCTCATATTCGAACTGGATCTGAAAGGCCTTGCAGCTTCGAGCGGTTCTGCATGCGCGTCCGGCTCCGTTGGTCCGAGCCATGTTCTTCTCGCACTTGGTCTGCCTTATAAGCTGGCTCACGGCTCGCTAAGACTGAGTCTTGGGAGATATAACACTCCCGACGAGGCAGAGATGATCGTTCGCATCGTTTCCGACACAGTTGCCGAGCTGCGAGGGTAACTGAGTAATCAAAAAATACAGGAGTCTGCACAGGTGCAGGCTCCTGTATTTGATTCTCCGGGACAAAATTAGCGATAATGTAAAATTCTTAATGCAATTTACATATACTGTTGTTAAAATGCACAAAAAACGCTGTTAAGATTATACGATATGGCGAAAATGTACAAATAAATTGAAGTTTGACGTTGTGAGTGATAAAATAATAACATCTAGGCTGCGTGTGCATATTTGTCGCAGTCATATGAAACGGGGGAACATAATGAGAGACCTGAAGCATCTGATCTATTTTGAAAGTCTCCTTCAGGAGGCGAACAACGCGCTTGTAAAGCAGGCGTGTTCCGAGGGCAAGCTTGCACTTGCCTACAACTGTTCTTACATACCAGAGCCGCTGCTCGATATTGAGGGCTGCTTCGGCGTAAGACTGCGCGCTCCGGGATGTACTAATCCGGACCTTGCGACCTATTATATGACGAATCGCTCCTGCCCTTATTCCAAGAGCATACTTGAGCGTGCGTTTGAAGGCGGATACAATTTCATTTCCGCTCTCATAGGTCAGGAATGCTGCACCACGATGAACCGTATGGAGCAGTATTTTGATTACTGCAAGCTCATTCCGAACGAAAAGTTCTTCACCGTCTGCATCGACATGCCGATAAAGAAGGGCGACTGGTACGCCGGATATTTCCGCCGCCAGATCGAAAAGAAAATACTCACTCCCATGAAAGAGACCTACGGCATTGACTACTCCGAGGAAAAGCTCATGGACGCTATAGAGCGCCATAATGAGATCTGCCGCCTCATAACCGAGATCGGAAGCTACCGCAAGCTTGATAATCCGACGATCACAGGCTATGAGTTCCACGTTATCCAACTCGTCACGCTCGTGTGCCCGAAATATCTTATCGTTGATAAGCTGCGCGAGACGGCCGAGGAGCTTAAGACCCGTGAGCCTGACGAAAAGCCCGATTACAGGGCAAAGGTCATGCTCGTCGGTAGCGAGATCGACGATCCGGAGTTTACAAAGCTTGTCGAGATGTGCGGCGCGCGTGTCGTTGCCGACCGCTACTGCTTCGGCTCGCTGCCCGGCAGGGAAGAGATAGCCGTACAGCCCGGACAGCATCCGCTTGACGCGCTTGCAGAGCATTACATGAAGATAAACGAGTGTCCACGCTCGATGGGCACGGAAAATATCATTGCGCGCAAGCAGTATCTGTACGACATTGCGAAGGAATACAAGGCCGACGGCATAATCCTTCAGAACATGAAGTTCTGCGAATACTGGGGCTATGAGCGCGCCATCGCCGCAAAGTGGCTGGCCGAGGGACTTAACGTTCCGTCGGCAATACCCACCTGCCAGATAGAGCGTGACTACGCAAACGCCGCAACAGGCCAGCTGCGCACGAGATTTCAGGCGTTCGTCGAATCGCTTGAGATCAAAAAGCTCCAGGCTAACGCATAATCGAGGAGGGGAACAGCTATGTGGAAAAGAAAAATCAGCATCAAAGAGCAGTACGGTACCCTTGAGCATTTCCTCAAAGGTGACGAGCCCTGCCATTACATAGGTCAGAGATACATCGAAGGCACGAACTTCTATGCCCGCCGCGAGTGGCGCGGAGTCAAGGACACGGCGTTTGCGTTCTACAAATGGCTGTGTACCTGGGTCAAGATGGCGATATTCGTCATGCACGACCCTATACGCATAGCAAAGGCGTTTTGGAAATACCGCTGGCTGTCGGCATATCTTGCAGCTCCCATGATGGTAGATAAGTGGATCGAGGGCGACCGCGGCGAGGCGCTCAGAGCAGACCTTTATGCGCTCGACTGCATGATCTCCGACTCGACCGATACCCTGTGGAAGAGCCTGCGAGCCGACCGTAGGCTCGGCGAGACCAAGTGGTCGGACGTTACAGTTGCGTTTGACTACACTTTGCCCAAGCACATAATCTTCGGCTTCCCCGGATATTATGCGATAAACATGCAGCAGCACGCGGCGTTCATGCTGCCGCTCATGCGCAAGCAGCTCGGCTGCTACTATGTCGATCAGGCCGTTGCCTGCGGCATTCCGGGCGATATGTGCACCCTGCCTCTTGTTGAGGTCGGTGTCGCCGTCGAAAACGAGTACCCCGATATCGGCAACTGCTGGCTGACGACGAATAACCCCTGCGACGCGAACATGATGGATAATACGGCTATGTGGCGCGCGCTGTCAAACGACGGCAAAAAAGCGGTTCATCCGTTCACAACGCCTCTTATGTACGATGATCCCACGACCAAGGAGCTTGGCGTTCACGAGGTTTATTCCGCCATCGAGTTCCTCGAGCAGCAGTTTGGCGTTCCGTTTAACTGGGATGCATTCATCGAGCATATCGAGGACACCAACGAATTCAACCGCGGCTCGCTCAACCGCTGGGATATCTACGCCAAGAGCGATAACGGCGCGCTCAACTCCGTCGTTCAGGGCCTGTTCCGCATTTATTTCTATCAGCAGGGCGGAACGAAATATTTCAAGAAGGCCAACAAAAAGATAAATAAGGTATTTGAAAAGTGCGTGCGCAAGAACATCCACCCATTCCCACTTGCGCGTCACCGTGCGCTTGCATGGTCCTGCGGCTCGACCTACTACGCCCACGGCGTGCAGTGGCTGTATAACTGCTGGGGCATCATGACGGTTATCAACATGGACTCGCTTACCGGCCACAATATCGTTGATACCACCGACCGCGAGACCATGATGAGCGACATTGCCGACTGGCATGCAAGAACCCCGATGCGCACCCACACCGTCGGCGGCAACCGCCACCTCATGCAGATGTGGGAGACAGCGGAGAAATTCAACTGCGATACCATCATCATGTACGACGATATTGGCTGCAAGGGCATGGCCGGCGCGCAGGGACTGCTTGAGGAAGAGTTCCATAAGCACCGCGACAGATTCAATATTATCTGGATGCCGCATTCTCTTATGGACTGCCGCATAGTTCCCACAAACGAAGCGCGCAAGACAGTCAACCAGTATATGCAGAGCGTTATGCACGAAGAGCCCATTGACCCGACCCTCGTCGATTTCGATGATGAGATGGGCTGGTAAGAAAGGAGAAGCAGCATGAAAGTTTTGGCTAAAATTATGGGCATGGGCAGCCTTACGCTTGCCGCGCTCTTTGCGGTGTATTACTTCAATCTCGATATGCGCCTTATGCGCAGCGTCATTGTGCCGTTTCTCGATAAGCATTATGACAGCGTTAAGCGCGAGCACCTGATCTGAGGAGGTTAAACCATGAGCTATACAAACCACAATATCCTCCCGAGAGCGCTGTCCTACGAGGAGAAGGAAAACAGGAAAAAGGGCATATACGACAGCTTTGCAAATTATCTCGTCTATTGCCCGAAATGCAAGCACGTTGCAAAGACCAATATGTATATTCAGCGCGCCGAGGCGTACATTGACGAGCTGCACGAGCGCGGCACCGTCTGCCCCAAGTGCGGCGACAGCGACTGGACGCTCGGCTATCCCCTCGGAACGCTCACGGGCTTTGTGAAGTTCTCGTGATCACAACAAATCTCAGATTATGGCGTGAAATGTAAAACTTGCATTAAGGAAATGTTAATAATACAGAATTTTTAAGTATTTTCACGCCGTAATTAGTGCTAATGCCGAAAATGAAATGAACGCTGGACTTAGCACGGAATAAGGGGTATAGTTTTGCTGAAAGCATCGAAATCACTTCGCTGTAAAAAAATAAACAAAGGAGATACTTGAATGAAGAAAAGACTGTCACGCTTTCTGGCATTCATGCTCGTACTGTGCATGGTAATGACCATGGTGCCGGCTGCATTTGCCGACTCCAACGAGGTTCAAATACTCTTCCTCGACACATCTGACGTGCATGGACAGCAGTTTGCAACTGACTACACGCAGGACGCAGACAAATCCGGAACCCATTATCAGGCCATGACAAGGGTTGCCACATATGTCAAGCAGCAGCGCGCAGAGTACAAAAACGTATTCCTGAGCGACTCGGGCGACACTATTCAGGGCACACCGCTGACCTATTACTATGCGTTCTATCAGAAGGATACACAGGATCCTGCCATGAAGGTCATGCGTATGATGGACTACGACATGTGGGTCGTGGGCAATCATGAGTTTAACTACGGCATGGATATTCTTCAGCGCCAGCTTGACTACCTGACCTCCGCTTCTACGGAGACCGAATCTCAGGTCGGCGTTTCCATGGCAAACTATCTCGATGCAAGCACCAATAACGACACAAGCCGCGACTGGAAAACCTGGAACGGTTATGCTCCTTACGTCATCAAAGAGTATGACGGCGTTAAGGTCGCAGTCATGGGCATAGGCAACCCCAACATCGCAAACTGGGATGTTCCTGAAAACTGGAAGGGCATCTACTTTGCCGGCGTTGTCGAGACCTATAAGCACTACGAAGCCGAGATGAAGGCTCAGGCAGACCTCATCGTTCTCGTCAGCCACAGCGGCATCGACGGCGATCCCGAGAACTCCGACTTCATCCGTGAGCTCGTCTCCACCACCAACTCCATCGACCTCGTTTTCTCCGGTCATGAGCACCGCAACGGTGTTACCATGATCGCAAACACCGACGGCAAGGAGATCCCCGTCATCTCCCCGAGCACCAAGGCAGCCGTCGTCGGCCGCGCACTGTTCACCTACAATAAGTCCACCGGCGAGTACACCGTTGAGGCTTCAAATGCGCCCATGACCAAGCGTGAAGGCCGCGTTACGGAGGCACTCTACGAGCCTGATGCAGACATTACCGCAGCTCTTCAGCCGTATGAGACCGCAACCTGGAACGACTACATGCTCAAGTCCATCGGCAAGGCAAGCGGTGACTTCACCGCCTCCGGCCTCGGCACCGCTCCGTCGGCATTCGTTGATCTTGTAAACCAGGTTCAGATCTGGGGCGCATATGACCGCACAGGCGAAAACACCCCCAATGACAAGAGCGACGATACCCCGGCTCAGCTCTCCATCACCGCTCCTCTTACCTCCGGCAATGCAGAAAACCTCATCCCGGCAGGTGATATCAAGCTTGGCGATATGTTCCGCCTGTACCGCTACGAGAACTGGTTCTACCAGATCACCATGAGCGGCAAGGAAGTACGCACCTGGCTTGAGTGCTCCGCCTCCAAGGTCGTTACCAACGAGGACGGCACCTACGGCATCGCCGGCGGCCTTACCTATTACGATGTCATCTACGGCGACGGCTTCAGCTATGTCATTGACCCCAGCGCTCCCTCCGGCAGTCGCATAGCCTCCATGACCTACAACGGCAAAGAGGTTCAGGATACCGATACCTTCACCATCGTTATCAACAACTATCGCTTCAACGGCGGCGGCAACTATGTCAGCTACATCAACGAGCACGGCTGCGACTTTAAGCCCAACGACGAAAGCCGCGTTATCTACTCCACCCAGTACGATATGATCCAGGGCGAGGACAAGGGCCAGGCCCGTAACCTTCTTGCCGATTACATCACCGCAAAGGGCACCATCGACCCCGAGATCAAGTCCACCTGGAAGATCGAGGCCAAGGGCTTCGAAAATCCGTTCAGCGACGTCAAAGAGGGAACCTACTATTACGACAGCGTAATGGACCTTGCAGAGAAGAACATAGTCAAGGGCACCACCGCAACCACCTTCGAGCCTTACGCTTCCTGCAACCGCGCACAGGCAGTCACTATGCTGTGGCGTGCGGCAGGCTCTCCCGAGCCCAAGACCACCACTACCTCCTTCACCGATGTAGCTGCCGGCAGCTACTACGAGAAGGCAGTCCTTTGGGCAGTTGAAAACGGCATCGTCAAGGGCACGACCGAGACAACGTTCAGCCCCTATGACGTTTGCAGCCGCGCCCAGATCGTGACCTTCCTCTGGCGCAGCGAGAAATCCCCCGACGCAAGCGGCACAAACACATTTGAGGACGTTCAGTCCGGCGCATACTACTCCGTCGCTGTCCTTTGGGCACTCGACGAGGGCATCACCAAGGGCTACACCGCCACTCAGTTTGTTCCCAACGGCGTTTGCAACCGCGCCCAGATAGCAACCTTTATCTTCAGATCAATGAACTAATCTCTTTTTATCTCAGCTCCCCACGATTCTTCGTGGGGAGTTTTTTTGTTAATAATCCACACAAGAAGCAAAATTAATTCATACATTCATCCCAAAATGACAAATATAATTGACAAATGCAATATGTTTTGCTGAAATTAACCTAAACAAGGCAGGCATATGTCGACGAGCCGATATTTATGCTTTCGGCACCGTACTATACCTCGTCACCGTCAAGTTTTTCAACATTTACGACTATTCGGATTCAACCGAAATAAGCAATTATGCTAAACAAAAAATTGTGAAAAAGGAGATAATAAATGAAAAGAATAACAAACGCGGTGATCGCGGCATTAATGCTCATTCTTTTGGCATCGTGCACTGTTATGTATTCTCGGCAGAGATAAATAATGCAGGAGGATCCGAACAAATCAAGGTGTTTGTAGATGCTGCATCGCAAGCATGATCAATAATAAGCTTTTGCTCCCCGATATCGTATAGATATCGGGGAGCGTTTTCACACTTACCCCCCAAACATTTCAAACTAAACAAAAGTCATGCAACAGTATATAACTCAACAGGCAGTATAAGCGAAAACATACAATCAGTGTAAAAATGTAGTTATAATATACAAAAAATATCTATATTAATAGACATATCGGAGAAAATGAATAAATATATTGAATATAAATGATAAAAATGATAAAATGTTAACATGTAGCATCCGAAAGGATCGCAATCGGAATTTAATATGAAATGGGGGAGTTTAACAATGAGAGACCTGAAGCATCTGAACTGGTTTGAAAACCTCCTGCAGGAGGCAAACAACGCGCTCATCGCTCAGGCAAAGCAAGAGGGGAAGATATGCGTTGCCTTTGTCTGCGAGAACACGCCGGAACCGCTTATGAACCTTGGCAATGCCTTCGGCATTCGCCTGCACGCTCCGAACACCGGCTCAATGGACATCGCAACGTATTATATGACGAGCTTTCTGTGCGAAACGTCAAGGGCACTTTTGGAGCGCGCCATCGAGGGCGGCTTCAACTTTGCCGACTGCGTCATTGCGCCGGACGGCTGCACGATGATAAATCGCTGCGTTGAGAATATGGAGCTTTTAAAAACCATGGGCGAGGGGAACGATAAATTCTTCCACGAGTTTATGGAGATACCTCTCAAGGCCGATGAAAATGGCGTTGAGCTGCTGGTTTTGCAGTGCAAAAACCACATACTCAAGCCGCTGAGCGAAAATTACGGCATCGATGTCTCGGATGCTGCTATACGCAAGGCCGTTGAGGAGCATAACCGCGTCTGCCGCGTTATAACCGAGATAGGAAACTTCCGAAAGGAAGCACGCCCGAGGATAACAGGCTACGAGTTCCATGTTTTGACCCTTGCTACATATGTTATGCCGCAGTATCTGATAATCGACAAGCTTGAGGAGACGCTCGAGGAGATAAAAACGCGCGAGCCGGAGGACAGAGAATACCGCGCGAGGATAGCGGTAGTCGGCTCCGAGGTCGATGACAGCGGCTTTATAAAGCTTATTGAAGAGACCGGCGCTTATGTCTGCGCCGACAGGTTCTGCTTCGGCTCGCTGCCCGGCAGAATGGAGATAGAACTGAATGACGAGGAGGATGCGCTCACGCAGGTCTGCCGCCACTATGTCTATAACGGTCATTGTCCACGTATGTTCAACATGGAAAAGGTCTATGGCCGTAAGGCATATGTAAACGACATAGCAAGGGAGTACAATGCCGAAGGTATCATATATCAGCAGATAAAGTTCTGTGACCCATGGGCATACGAGCGGCTTCTCGGATCTACAATGCTGCGCGAGGAATACAATTATCCCGTTCTGTCAGTAGACAGACCGTATAACATCAGCTCGTCCGTCGGCCAGATGCGCACCCGTGTTCAGGCGTTCGTGGAAAGCATTGAAATCAAAAAGCTTCAGGGAGGTGCAAAGTAATGGCTATAGTAGTAAACGATAAAGAACGCAAGGGCGAAAAACAGTTAGGTGTTCTGTACGATCATGGCAAGGTTCGCCGCCGCCGCGAGTGGCGCGGATTAAAGGACACGCTGTACGACTACACAAGATGGCTCTACCTTCTCTCGATACTGGCAAAGGTAATTATAAAGCCGCGTAACGTCAAGGCGATGTTCCGCTACAGATGGTTCGGAAACTATCTCGCCGTGCCGCACATGCTCGATAAATTCACCATCGGTCTGCGTGACGAGGCTCTGCGCATCACCCACATTGCGATGGATTTCGTCGTAAAGGACGTTGCAACCTGCATTGATAACTGCATAAGGGGCGACCGCAGAACGGGCAACGACGTAAAATACTCGGAAAAGAGCGTCCTTTGGGACGAAAACGCAATGACGGCGGTAATGATGGGCTTCCCGACGCTCAACTGCATCCTGCGCGAGGTACCCACGATGTTCTCGGCAAACCTTCTTAATCAGAACTCGGGCCTGCATTATCTCGATGTCGCACAGGAGTTCGGCATCCCCGGCGACGTGTGCCCTATGCCGGAGGCAGAGCTTGGAGTTTCGATAGACGACGACTTCCCCGTGCTCGGCAAGTGCGCCGTGCAGGTGAATACTACCTGCGACGGCTCGCTTATGGGAAACGGCCTTATTGCCAAGCGCCTTGAGCGAGAGTACGGCATACCGACCTTCCAGCTTGTTGCGCCCATGCGCCACAAGCAGGAGGATGTTCAGCGCTACGCTGCCAACGATGTCAAGGCAGCCATAAAATTTATCGAGGAGCAGACCGGCGAGAAGTGGGACTGGAACGCGTATTTCGAGTGCGCAAAGCGCGTTAACAATACGACGCGCAACCGTGTAAACTGGCTGGAGGTCAACAGCACACCCTATCCGCAGTTTGTCGGCGCTGTGTTCTCGCTGTATAACGACACAAACTACATGGGCAACTGCGGCCGTTACCCGGCCTTCGTCGAGATAGACAGGAAGATCATGAAGCTCGTTCAGCAGGGCTATAAGAGAAAGGCAATGATGGCTTCCGAATATCGTCACAGATGCATAGTCTGGGGCGTTCAGCCGCAGTACATCATCGACATGCTGTACTGGATGATCCAGTGCTGGGGCGTTGTGCCTCTGACGGATATGCTGTCGATGGTCATAAGCGAGGAGATAGCCGAGGAGGACACGCCGGAAAACCGCGAGCAGGCTTACTACGACATGGCGTGGCTGACCATGAACATGATCATGCGCAACCACACCCACGGCGGCTACAAGGTCCTCGTCGATGAGCTTTGGGAGTACTGCGAGAAGATGAACGCCGACATGGTCATGATGTGGGAGCATATGTCCTGCAAGGCGCTGACCGGAATGCACGGCCAGTTCGAGGAACAGGCCAGAGAGCGCGGTATCCACCTCGTCTGGGTATGCCACGATCTTGCCGATCCGCGAGTTTATACCCGTCAGGCTATACGCGACCAGTTCAATCAATATATGCGAACCGTCATGCGCGAAGAGCCGATAGATCCGACGATAGAGATCCTGCCGGATGAACACGCATGGTAAGAAAGGAGAAACGATATGTCAAAACTCAAAATGCTGCCCGTTAAAATGCTCGGCGGCGGAGCGGGCTTCTTTGCCGTGACGTTTTTAATATATTTCTTTAACCTTGATATGAAATTCCTTGCCTACTGCGTGGAGCCGATACTCCTCTGGAATTACGACAGGATCCCACGCAAGCAGTATGTATAACGCAAAAAACCTCCGGTCAGCGACCGGAGGTTTTTGACTTAGTTGTCTAAGTCCTTTTCACTTTTTATGATCGAGCCGTTCGAGGCGTCAATTTCATATTCGTATTCGTAATTGCCGGAGCGGAACTCTATCTCGTAAACGAGCTTGCCGCCGTCGCGGTCGAGCTTTGCTTCAAGCTGCGTTACCTGAGAAGAAGTGAGACCTGCGTGCTTGAGAGCTGTCTGCACGGCCTTGTCTTTGCCGACGGAGTCCTTGCCGTCGATGGCAGAACCGCCCTGCTCAAGCTTACCGCCGGAGTCTTTCTCGTACCATACGATCTCGCCGGTGGCAGCGTTTACGTCGTATTCGTACTCTGTCGTTCCAAGCTCAAACTCGACCTCGTATACCATGCTGCCGTATTCATAGTCAAGCTCGATATCGACATTGCGAACGTCATTCTTGCTTAAGCCCGCGTGATTGAGCGCTGCCTCGAGAGCCGCGTCGCGGCCGATGTATGCCTTGGAGCTTGCTTTTCCTGTGGAGTCGATGCTGCCGAGCGACTTCCCGTCGGCGAGGAGGTTAAGCTCGTTTATCGAAAGGGGAGCAAGCTCATCAAAGCTGTGGCGTGCGTCTGCGCTTACGATCTGGCGGATGAGAGCTGCCTTGCCGACGGTGATGCCGTATTTTTCCGCAAGCTTCACGGTTTCGCTGTCGGCGCCGGAAACGTCCTGGCTGAGCACGGCACAGTCTTTAAGCTGCTTGTTTACATCGGAAGCAAGCTTCGAGCGCAGAGTTTCGGCATTGTAGCCGTCAACGCCTGAAACCGACAGCAGGATCGAGTTTGCCATATCGTCAAGATATCCGTTTTGCAGCATTGAGCCGATTATTGCGTTTACGGCAACATCGAGCTTGCTGCCTTTAAGCTGCATATCTCCGAGAACGGTTTTTCCGTCGGCGTTGAGACCCTTGGCAGAGAGCACGTTCTCGTCCTTGTCAACGTTCAATTCGATGCTGGGGTTAACATCGAGCGATACGACAGCTGCCAGAGTGTCGGCCGAGCTGCCGCCGAGATTTTTTATGGCGAATATGCCTGCAATTACCAATACAAGCACCGCGGCTATCGCAGCGAAGCTGCGCAGGGGAGATGTTCTTTTCTTTTCCATGTAAATTACCTTTCCTTTCTCATGGTCACACGCGCTGAGGATATCGTCCAGAGCGTCCGGAACCGCGTGGGAAACGGCAGAGCGGAGCTTAGTTTCGATGCTTTTGTCGTTTTTCATCTTAATCTGCCTCCATCACAGTTCTAAGTTTTTTTATGGCTCGTGAGTACTTGGAAAGTACCGTCGCAGTCGGCATGTCAAGTAGCGCCGCGATCTCGCGGTGCTTGACGCCGGCAACTGCGTGCAGCATCACGATCTGCTGCTCGTCGTCGGAAAGTATCTTCATTGCAGTTTGAAGCAGTACGCGCTCGTCGGAGCTGACCTCGCTTTTGGCGGCAAGGTAGTGTCCCCAGTCGTCGGCGGCTATGTCAAGCTGCCGCCGCGCCTTGCGCATGCGCATTCTCGCAAGGTTTTTGGCTATGGTCATGATCCATGCCATCGGCTTTCCCTTGGCAGCGTAGCTTTCGGCTGATGAGTAAACGGCAAGATATGTGTCGTGCAGAACGTCTTCTGCGTCGGAAGGGGTGGAAGCCATGCTCATCGCAAAGCCGAAAACCGCAGCGCGGGTGCGCTCGTAAAGCTCGCCCAGTGCTTCTTTGTCGCCTTTTGCTATGCGCGCAAGCAGCGATTCAAGCACCTTTGCTTCGGAATATTCACTTGTCGCAACCGTCATAAAAAGCATACCGAAGATCCTTTCACCATAACAATGCACAGCAGAGCCGTTTTATTGCATGGAAAAGATAAAATTTTTAAATTTCTTTTGTTTCGCCCTCAAAGACAACGCAGGTCGGCCCTGTGAGGTACACGTCGTGAGCCGTGCCGCTCTCGTGCGTGAGCGTAACGAAAAGCTCGCCGCCCGGCATTGAGACCTTAACGTTTTTGCCCGAAACAAGCCCTTTTAGCGCCAGCGCAGTCACGATGCTGCCGCAGCCGGTGCCGCAGGCGAGGGTGAAGTCCTCAACTCCGCGCTCGTATGTCACGGCTTTCACCTCGTCTTTTCCGATAAGCTTCACAAAGCTTACGTTTGCGCCCTTCGGGAAAGCGGGGGAGTGACGCAGTTTTTTGCCGAGTGTGCGAAGTTCGTCCTCGGGTACCCTGTCCCAATCGTCTTTAATGAGCACGGCGTGCGGTATGCCGGGGTCGCCAAGCTCAATGTACGCGCAGTCGCAGCCCTCGGCTGAGCGGTGCAGATCAATGACCGACGGATCGTTGAGCCTTATACGGTAAAGCGTCCGGCTTATCCGCTCGCCGGTGACAAGTCCGGCGGTGGTCTCAATGCGCTGGCTTTCACCTGCAAGACCGTGCTCATAGCCGTATCGCGCTATGCACCTTGCTCCGTTGCCGCACATTTCGCCGAGGCTTCCGTCGGAGTTGTAAAACAGCAGACGATAGTCAGCGTTTCTTCCCTCAGCCGGAGCAACGAGCATAAGCCCGTCTGCGCCGATGCCTGTCCTGCGGCTGCACAGCGTGCGCGCAAGGCAGGAAGCGGACGAAAGAGAAACATCCTCTTCAATAGTATTTATCACAACAAAGTCGTTGCCGGCTCCGTGCATTTTCGAAAACCTCATATTTACCCTCCGTGATCGTTACAAAATAAATTATAGTGAATACGCCCAACAGACGTCCTGAATACTTGAATTTAATTACGCACTATTATATAATATCACTAGCTTAGACACAAAATTGTTTCAGGAGTGTTAAAAATGACCGATTATAAAGCATTATATGCTGAAAAACTGATTAGTGCAGAAGAACTTGCAAAGCAGGTCGAGTCCGGCTGGATCCTCGGTATGGACACGGCTCCCTCGCAGGCACCGGCAATTATGAACGCTATCGCCGCAAGAGTCAAGAGCAGCGATATTAAGGGCGTGCAGGTTCAGACCCTTCTTGACGCATATCCCTTTGAGTTTTACACCGATCCCGACATGTTCGGAAAAATGACCGGCTACTCATGGTTCAGCTCCGGCTATGCGCGCAAGGCGATAAACGGCGGCTGGGCAGATCTTCTGCCGACCTACTACCGCGATATTCCTCGCCACATCCGCGCTGAGTATGAGTACGATGCGTTCTGCATCGAGGTCTCGCCCATGGACAGCCACGGCTACTTCAGCCTCGCGCTCAACGGCTCTTACGCCGAAGCGATGATAGACAAGGCGAAGAGAGTTTTCGTCGAAGTAAACGAGAATCAGCCCAGATGCCTGTGCGGCACCCAGCTGCATGTTTCTCAGGTAGATGCTATCGTTGAGTATAATCACGAGCTGCCGGTTCTGCCTCCCGTCGCCATCGACGAGGTCAGCCAGACCATCGGCAACCTCATAGCAGAGCAGATCCCCGACGGTGCATGCATCCAGCTCGGCATCGGCGCAATTCCTGATGCTACCGGTATGGCGCTCAAATCCAAGCACGATCTCGGCATACATACCGAAATGTTCACCGACTCCATGGTCGAGCTTATCGAGTGCGGCGCCGTCAACAACTCCAAAAAGCAGATCCACCGCGGCAAGAGCGTTACCACCTTTGCTTACGGCTCCAAGAGGATATACGACTATGTCGATGATAACCCGGCGATCGAGATCCTGCCCGTTGACTATGTAAACAATCCCGAGGTCATCTGCAAGAACGATAACATGATATCCATAAATGCAGCCATCGAGGTCGATTTCTTCGGCCAGGTCTGTGCTGAATCCGTCGGCACAAAGCACATGTCCGGCTCCGGCGGCCAGATCGACTTCGTCCGCGGCGCATGCCAGTCCAAGGGCGGCAAGAGCTTCATTGCGTTCACCTCGACCGCAAAGGGCGGCACGATAAGCAAGATCAAGCCCATCCTCACCCCGGGCGCAGTCTGCACGACCTCGAAAAACGATGTTGACTACATCGTCACCGAGTACGGCATTGCCCATATGCGCGGCAGAAGTCTCGGCGAGCGCACCCGCCAGCTCATTGCTATCGCCCATCCTGATTTCCGTGATGAGCTTAGCTTCGAAGCAAAAAAGCGCGGCATAATCATCTGACAGCCGAATGCGTAATAACTAAATACACAGCTTTGGAAGCCGCCCAAACGGGCGGCTTCTTTGTGTATTTTTGCCAATCTGCCGCGCACCGTAAAAATTCCCACGTCCGCAGCTCGGACGTGGGAATTTTGCATAATTTGTGCAGGGGAGAAGCTCAGCACTTGCCCATGGCGTACACCATGTCCCAGAAGCGAAGATCAAAAAGACAGCACTTTTTGAAGATCTCGCACAGGTGACGAGTTTTTTTCTCGTCGATGTTCTCGGCAAGCGCGTCTATCCTGTCTATAAGCGCCTGATTTGTCTTTTTATACTCCGGCGAGACATAGCCTGCAAACCACGAGCCGTAGCTTTCGTCATTGACGGCCTCGGGATATGCCTCAACCGTTTTCTCGGCAATGTACGCATAGCTCCACGAGCAGTTTAGCAGCGCAACAAGACCGGTCAGCACATCGCCGGCCTGCGCCTCGCAGATCATATAGTGGCTGTAGGCGCTGCTGTCGATATGCGCGGTCGCGCAGGCGATCTCCTGCTCGCCTATGCCAAGCCGCTTCATGTACGGCAGGTGGGTGCGGAATGTTTCGTCGATAGTGGCGGACATTTCGCCGCACAGAAAACGTATTTGCTCAAAATCCTCGGCCTTTTGGATCATCGCGGCGAAGATCTTAACGTAATCCTGCAAATACAGATAGTCCTGTAACATGTAGTAGCGGAACTTTTCCTTAGGCAGAGTGCCGCAAGCCATTTCGGTGACGAACGGATGGGACAGATATCGCGGCCAGATGTCCTGCACCTGCGCATAGAGCGTTTCTGAAAGCTTCATACGGCCTTATTTGTGCGCGATTATCGCAACGTATCCGCCGCTCCGGTAGCCGGATGCGACCTCTTCGACCTCTTCGTTTGTGTACATGGGGTTTTTAAGAAGTGTCTGGTAGAAATCAAAGTCATGGAAGCCGAGCGACTTGAGCACGTCGATCTTCTCTTCGGTTGAATGCCATACGCCTGCGCAGCACAGCTCGAGAGGATACGGAAGCTTGGGCATGACGCCCTCGAGGTACGGATGCTCAAACGTTCCGACGTTTTTGGCAAGCAGATACATAAACCCGAACGCGCTCTCCTTGGGCACATCAAGGGAGATAAACTTCCCGTTGGGCTTAAGAGCCTTCTTGCAGATATTAAAGGCGTAGGCAAGGTCTTCGATATAGCTGGAGCTGCCGTTGAGATATATCACATCGTAGGCGTTTTCTTCTAATTCGGCATCCTCGATCGCGCCGAACTGGACAACGTTTATGCCGCGCTTCTGGGCGATCGCTCCCATGTCGCGCGAAGGCTCGATGCCCTCGATGTTGCTGAAATCTATCATGCTTTCAAACAAGCCGCTGCCGCAGCCGACGGAGAGAACCCGCTTGCCCTCGACATCGCCAAGCGCCTTTTTGAACAGACGAAGCTCACTTTCAAACAGCTTGTCATTTTCCATAAACCATGCGTCGTACTGCGCCGCGTAGCCGTCAAATTTTGGTTTCATTGCCAATATCCTTTCAATTTTAAAAGTATTTAAATTGATAACAAATAATATAGCACACGCGCCTGTAAAAATCAATATTATAGTGTTTAAGCTGACGAGAATTGAACCCATATCGCCTGTCAGCGCGCCCTTCCGGCTATTTTCGCCTTTTTTGCCTTGATGGGCGCCAGCCCACCTGCACCAAAGAAAGCCGAAATATCTCGAAAAGCACAGCCGACAGGTGCCTTGCAGTTTTGCCGGAGCAGATTTTTGCTCAGGCAAGGCAAAGCTTGAAGAGAATACTGCCGTATTGTCAAGAGCTTTAACGCAGCATGGGCGGAAATCTGCCCGTCAAAACCGATATGCGTTCGACTCTCGTCAGCTTATGCATAAAAATATGCCGAAGATGCAACCTGCACTTTTGCCTTTTAAATACGAAAAATGCGAAATCAACATATAAAATTAAAAATTGCAGCTCATTTTTGTGTAAAAAAATCTTGACTGAATTTGTGTAATATGCTAAAATTTCAGTCTGTGTGGGATTTGTGCGCCCAAAAGCATAAAATCCATGCAAAAACCTTGAAATTCAAGGAATTTTTCAAGAAAGGAGAAATGAAAATTGCCCACGTTTAACCAGCTGGTGAGAAAAGGCAGAGAGAAGTCGACTTATAAGTCCAACTCCCCCGCAATGCAGAAGGGTCTCAACACCCTGAAAAATTGCGAGACCGACCTGAGCTCCCCTCAGAAGAGAGGCGTCTGCACCGCAGTTCGTACCTCCACCCCCAAGAAGCCTAACTCCGCACTGCGTAAGATCGCCCGTGTGCGTCTGACCAACGGTTACGAAGTCACCGCTTACATTCCCGGTGTCGGCCATAACCTTCAGGAGCATAGCGTTGTTATGATCCGTGGCGGCCGTGTTAAGGACCTTCCCGGTGTTCGTTACCACATCATTCGCGGCACCCTCGATGCTCAGGGTGTTACCGGTCGTATGCAGGCTCGCTCCAAGTACGGCGCGAAGAGACCCAAGGCTGCAAAGAAAAAGTAATTTCCAACAAGCAAAATTTTGCCCTGTTGTCTACTATATATTATTAGACCTCGGGGCGCAGACGGAATGGTGCAAATCCGTTCCGAGTACCTGTGAAGTCATTTTTTAATGAAGGAGGGAAGCACAGTGCCCAGAAGAGGTAATGTTCCCAAAAGAGAAATTTTACCCGATCCTATGTACAATAGTGTTCTGGTGACCAAGCTCATCAACGCTATCATGCTGGACGGCAAAAAGGGTGTTGCTCAGAAGGTCGTTTACGACGCTTTTGACATCATCAAGGAGAAGACCGGCAAGGAACCCCTTGACGCCTTCACCGAAGCAATGAACAATATCATGCCCAGCCTCGAAGTTAAGGCTCGCCGTGTCGGCGGTGCAACTTACCAGGTTCCTATCGAAGTAAGACCTGCACGTCGTCAGACTCTCGGCCTGCGTTGGCTGGTCGGCTACGCCCGCAAGCGTGGCGAGAAGACCATGAAGGAGCGCCTTGCAGGCGAGATCATGGATGCCTGCAACAACCTCGGCGCATCCGTCAAGAAGCGCGAAGATACCCACAAGATGGCAGACTCCAACAAGGCCTTCGCACACTTCAGATGGTAATCTTTACAGGAGAAGATTATGCCAAGACAGTACTCACTTGAAAAAACCAGAAATATCGGTATCATGGCTCACATCGACGCCGGCAAGACTACGACGACCGAGCGTATTCTTTACTATACCGGCGTAAACTACAAGATCGGCGAGACCCATGAAGGTACCGCGACCATGGACTGGATGGAGCAGGAGCAGGAGAGGGGTATAACCATCACTTCCGCAGCAACCACCTGCCACTGGCGCGATACCAGAATCAATATCATTGATACCCCGGGTCACGTTGACTTCACCGTCGAGGTCGAGCGTTCGCTGCGCGTTCTTGACGGCTGCGTGACCGTATTGTGTGCCAAGGGCGGCGTTGAGCCGCAGTCCGAGACAGTTTGGAGACAGGCCGATCACTATCATGTTCCTCGTATGATATACGTAAACAAGATGGATATCATGGGCGCGGACTTCTATCATGTTCTCGATATGGTGCATGACAGACTTAAGTGCAATGCAGTGCCCATCCAGCTCCCGATCGGCGCCGAAGCGGATTTCCGTGGCATAATCGATCTGGTTGAGATGAATGCCCGCATTTATTACGATGATCTCGGCAACGACATGCGCACCGAGGAGATACCCGAGGATATGCGAGATATGGCCGAGGAATACCGCGTAAAGATGCTGGAAGCTATCTCGGATTTCGACGACGAGATAATGATGCTTTATCTCGAAGGAGAAGAGGTTCCGCAGGATATGATCCGCGCAGCCATCAGAAAGGCCACATGCGCTGTTCAGATGGTTCCCGTGGTCTGCGGCACTTCGTATAAAAACAAAGGCGTGCAGAAGCTGCTCGACGCTATAGTCGAGTACATGCCCTCTCCGCTGGACATCCCCGCAATAAGCGGTACCAACCCCAAGACAGATGAGGAAGAGACCCGTGAGGCATCCGATGATGCACCGTTCTCCGCACTCGCGTTCAAGATCATGACCGACCCCTTTGTCGGCCGCCTGAGCTTCTTCCGTGTCTATTCCGGCACAGTTGAAGCCGGCAAAACGGTTTTGAACTCGTCCAAGGGTCAGCGTGAGCGTATCGGCAGAATACTGCTGATGCACGCAAACCACAGAGAAGATCTTTCCATCGCTTATTCCGGCGATATCGCTGCCGCCGTCGGCCTTAAAAATACCACGACCGGCGATACGCTCTGCGATGAGAAAAATCCGATCATCCTTGAATCCATGGAATTCCCCGAGCCTGTTATCCGTGTTGCTATCGAGCCCAAGACCAAAGCCGGTCAGGAGAAGATGGCTATTGCGCTTCAGAAGCTGGCGGAGGAGGATCCTACCTTCAAGACCTACACCGACGAAGAGTCGGGCCAGACCATAATCGCCGGTATGGGCGAGCTTCATCTTGAGATCATCGTTGACAGACTTCTGCGCGAGTTCAAGGTCGAGGCTAATGTCGGCAAGCCGCAGGTTTCCTATAAGGAGACCATCACGCGTGAGGCGACCGTCGATACCCGCTATGCCCGTCAGACGGGCGGTAAGGGCCAGTTTGCACATTGTAAGATCACTGTTGAGCCCAACGAGTCCGGCAAGGGCTATGAGTTTATCAACAAGATCACCGGCGGCGCTATCCCCAAGGAGTATATCCCCTGTGTCGATCAGGGCATCCAGGGCGCAATGCAGTCGGGTGTGCTCGCCGGCTATCAGGTCGTAGATGTGAAGGTAACGCTTATAGACGGTTCTTACCACGAGGTAGACTCGTCCGAAATGGCGTTTAAGATCTGCGGCAGCATGGCATTCAAGGAAGCCTGCGAGAAGGCAGGCCCCACTCTGCTTGAACCTATTATGAAGGTCGTCGTAACGGCTCCCGACGAATATATGGGCGACGTTATGGGCGATATAAATGCAAGACGCGGCCAGATCGTCGGCTCGGACATCAGAAACGGTGCCGCCGTCATCGAGGCTCATGTGCCTCTTGCATCCATGTTTGGCTACGCTACCGACCTGAGAAGCAAAACTCAGGGACGCGCGACCTACAGCATGGAACCCAGCCACTATGTCGAGCTTCCGAAGAATCTCCAGGAGACTCTTCGCGGCACACGCAAGGGCTGATAAACCATATAAGCAAGTAGTTTAATCAAATCATTGTATCAATTTAACGGAGGTTATTATTATGGCAAAGCAGCAATTCGACAGATCCCTGCCCCACGTCAATATCGGCACCATCGGTCATATCGACCATGGCAAGACCACTCTGACCGCAGCTATCACCAAGTATCTTGCTCTGTTCGGCGACGCAGAGTACACTGATTACTCTTCCATCGACAAGGCTCCCGAAGAGAGAGAACGCGGCATCACCATCAACACCGCACACGTTGAGTACAAGACCGCTCATCGTCACTACGCACACGTTGACTGCCCGGGCCACGCTGACTATATCAAGAACATGATCACCGGCGCAGCTCAGATGGACGGCGCTATCCTCGTTATCGCAGCATCCGACGGCCCCATGGCTCAGACTCGTGAGCACCTTCTGCTTGCCCGTCAGGTTAACGTTCCTTCCGTCCTCGTATTCCTGAACAAGTGCGATCAGGTTGACGACGAAGAGCTCCTCGAGCTCGTCGAGATGGAAGTTCGCGAGCTGCTCGACTTCTACGGCTTCCCCGGAGACGACACCCCCATCATCCGCGGTTCCGCTCTTAACGCACTCGTTTGCGAGTCCACCGATCCCAATGCTCCCGAGTATGCTTGCATCAAGGAGCTCATGGATGCAGTTGATACCTGGATCCCCACTCCTGACCGTAAGGCAGACCAGCCGTTCCTTATGCCTATCGAGGACGTATTCACCATCTCCGGCCGTGGCACCGTTACCACCGGTCGTGTAGAGCGTGGCCGCGTTAAGGTTGGCGACAAGGTTCAGATCGTCGGTCTGAAGGACGAGATCACCGAGACCACCGTCACCGGTACCGAGATGTTCCACAAGATCCTCGAGTACGCAGAGGCTGGCGACAACGTCGGTACTCTTCTCCGTGGTATCGCAAAGAAGGACGTAGAGCGTGGCCAGGTTCTGGCAGCTCCCGGCTCCATTAAGCCCCACACCAAGTTCGTTGGCCAGGTTTACGTTCTGTCCAAGGACGAAGGCGGCCGTCACACCCCGTTCTTCAACAACTACCGTCCTCAGTTCTACTTCCGTACCACCGACGTTACCGGCGTCATCACCCTGCCCGAAGGCACCGAGATGTGCATGCCCGGCGATAACGTCGACATGAAGGTCGAGC
>OLWT01000011.1_pt1 | contig 155316 bp, 111 predicted proteins | sample 1674001 | NCBI WGS metagenome assembly OLWT01 (sample SAMEA103958137, study PRJEB25191) | human gut metagenome | biome: human-associated habitat [ENVO:00009003]; feature: intestine environment [ENVO:2100002]; material: feces | place: Germany | collected 2013/2015 | reverse complement strand
AGGGCAAAATCCTCTTTCTCGTCATCATATCTGATTCCGATATTGGCAGCAATACAGCACGCCTTATCCAAGAAGAACCTAAAATACAGAGGTCTTGTTGTCAATGAATCGACAAAATCCTTGTAAGTAACAGAAGGGGTGTGTTTGATGGCTGATATAGATTGCATAATTAACGTGTTATAGGTTGACAAATATAATAAAACATCATGAGTTTGATACACAAGTTACTCAAGATAATCATCGATTAGACTGCTGTCTATCGGTGATTTTTTGTCGGATAAAATTAAAATTCTAAATTTGCAGGAAGGGTGCTCCGCCGGACAAACAAAAAAAGTTGAGCGGGGAGCTAAAAAGGATAGTTTTTCGTACATTTGCCCTGACTTATCAAACAATGGTATATGGAATATCTGTCTAAGGAACGCTACGACCAGATTGTCGCGGAACTTAATCATCTTATTGATGTTGAATATCCTCGGATCAAGGACGATCTGTCGGACGCACGCGCGCAGGGGGATCTGAGCGAGAACGCTGAATATCGCTCGGCGAGAAGGGCTCAGGCCAAGGCCATCAGCAGGATACGTTTCCTGCAGAAAGTCCTGCAATATTCAAGGATCATCGATACTTCGGCATTGCCGAAAGATCAGATTTCATTGCTCAGCAAGGTGGAGTTCACGAATATGGCCTCCAATGCCAGAATGACATATACCATTGTGAGCCCGCACGAGATGAACCTTGAAGAAGGCAAGATTTCCTGCAAGTCCCCGATTGGTGCGGCGCTGATGGGACGGAAAGAGGGCGAGATCGTGGATGTCCAGGCTCCGTCCGGGACTTTCAAGATAAGGATCGAGAGTGTGTCGGTCGGACAGTGACACTCTCCGCTCAAGACCGACGGCCGGCGTGGTTATCCGTCAACGATACGCGACACCCGGCGACCTTCCGAACATAGTCACCTTTTCAAAGGAGGTATGTATAGCCATTTTGCAAACAGCGGCATGCGATAATTCTTCTACACCATTGTGAGGCGCGGCTGTATGACGCCTATGGATGCAGAAACCATAGGCGGCATATCCACAGGCCTATCGTCGCGCTCAGGGTTGGTTTACGTGCCGCCATATTCACAAAATGCGGGTGATGCCACCACGTATGTAACCGCTTGGCGACCGCTTGCATGCCACGTTAGTCAACTGCTATATAGTTACCTGAAAAAATGAGGATTTTGGTTGCGAAAACCGGAGAAAGGGCGTATATTGAGTGGAGCGTTTGGCTCGGGTCTGTTTTATGAAAACAATACAATGACTTGCTTATGAGAATTATACACACAAGTGACTGGCATCTGGGACATGTTCTGTACGGATACGACAGGAGTCGGGAGCAGAGGGATATGCTTGTCCGGATCGAGGAGATTGTCGGGAAGGAGAAACCTGACGCGTTGGTGGTCAGCGGGGATGTTTACCATACGGGACAGCCATCGGCGGCGGTGCAGAAGATGTTCACGGAGGCGGTGATGAGGCTGCACGAGGCCTGTCCGGAAATGGAGATCGTCATCACCGCGGGGAACCACGACAGCGCGTCAAAGCACGAGGTCTCACGAATATTATGGGAGACCCAGAAAGTGAATATGATCGGTTCCGTGGACAAGGACAATCCAGACAAGCTGATCGTTGAGGTGGCGGGGAAAGGATTCATAGCCGCCATACCGTACGTGAACGAGAGAAGTATGCCGGAAGGATTCTGTAAGAGCCTGTTGGACAAGGTGGCCGAAAGGAACACTGGAAACCTTCCTGTTGTCATTTCTGCCCACACGACAGTGGCCGGATGCAACTACACCGGACACGAGGATATTCGTGAATTATCTGTGGGAGGGATTGACTCCGTCGGGCTGGAGGAGTTCGGCGAAGGGTACGACTACATCGCGCTCGGACATATTCATAAGCCGCAGACAATCGCTGGTTCCGGGGGAAGGGCGCGCTATTGCGGCACGCCGCTGCCGGTAAGTTTCGACGAGTCTTACGGGCATAGTGTGTCGGTCGTGGAGATCGCCTCGCACGGGGCGGCCCCGCAGATCCGGGAGGTGCCGATAAAGACCGATTGTCCGCTCGTGAATATTCCTTCCTCAGGTTTCGGGAAATGGGATGAGGTTAAGGAACGGCTGAAAGATTTTCCTAAGGACAATCCGGCGTATATCAGGTTGAATGTCGAGGTCGAGGATAGCCTTCCGCCTGATGCGGTGGTCGAGGCCAGGAATATTCTGAGTGGCGGCCTGGGACTTTTCTGCACGATAAACGCTCGCCGGGCAGCCTCTGGAAAGTCAGACCGTAAAACCCTTTCAGTGTCGGAATTCCGGGCTATGGAACCGCTTGAGGTCGCGCGGCTGTACGCCGAGGACACCGGAATAACGTTCACGGACGAACTGGCGGAACTGTTCCGTGAGGCGGAGAAGGAAATCAGGAATGATGTAAATGAATAATTTAGACTGACTTATGAAAATACGAAAACTTACGATTCACAACATCGCGTCCATAGAAGACGCTGTGATTGATTTTGACAGCAAGCCGCTGTCTGACTGTGATGTGTTCCTTATCACCGGCAAGACCGGGGCTGGGAAGAGCACGATTCTGGACGCGGTCTGTCTGGCGTTGTACGGGGACACGCCAAGGCTGGCCAATACGCAGATGGAGGGCAGCTCCGCTGATCAGGGGGATGATGTCAAGGTTGACAGTCCGTCCAGACTTCTTAGGCAAGGGGCAGGGAAAGGTTATGTAAGACTTGAGTTCAAAGGAACCAATGGGGTTGATTATGAGGCTGAATGGTCGGTAGCCCGAGCAAGGGAAAAAGTGAATGGCCGGATACAGAAAAAAGAATGGATCCTCCGAAACTTGGATTCCGGGATGATTTACAAAAAGGATAAGGAGGTGAGCGCGGAGATCGCCTCTGCCGTCGGCCTGAGTTTCAGCCAGTTCTGCCGCACCACGATGCTGGCTCAGGGTGAGTTCACCAGATTCCTGAACAGCAAGGACAACGAGAAGGCCGAGATTCTGGAAAAGATCACCGGTGCGGACATCTACACGAAGATCGGCGCCAAGGTCTTTGAGATCACAAGGCGGAAGGAAAAGGCTTCGGCCGATGCCGAGGAAAGAATCCGGGATATCAGGATCCTTTCTGATGAGGAAAAAGACCAGAAACTCAAAGAGAAGGAGGACAAACTGGCCGAGGCGGAATCCGCCCGCGCGGCAAGGAACGAGTGCGGTAAGAAAGTGGACTGGCTGAAGCAGGAGGCAAGATTGAAGGTTACGATTGAATCTGATTCCAAAGCTGTCGCGGACAAGGAGGCGTTTGTAAGTACTGATGAATATGTCGCCGAGGAGAACCTTGCCGCCTCGTTCAGGACTACTGAGGCGGTGCGTGGAAATCTTGAAAACCAAAGGAGAGAAGAGGCGGCAGCAGCGGAAGCCAGGACAAGGATCTCCGGATTGTCGGAGAGATACCGGTCGGTAAAAGGTGGATTGGCCTTCCTGAGTGACGAGGAGAAGAGGCTTGCCGGGGAAAAAGCCTCCGTTGACGCGGAGTTGGAAAAGGACGCTCCTTCGCAGCCTGTTCTGGAGAAGGAGCAGACCATCGCGGGGAACATCGGTGTCATCGAGAGCGGTCGGGAATATATTCGTGAATCAGAAGCCAAACTTTCGGTTCTGCGGTCGGACTTGACGGAAAGGTCGCTGGCGTTGGAGAAGGTGAAGGAAGCGGAGAATGCCGCAGGAAACGGGCGGAGACTTGCCGAGGAGGCGCAGAAGAAGGCCGAGGATGCTTTGGCCGAGTCGAACGCCGTGATGGTCCGTAAGGAGATCGGAGACCTGAAGGAAAAATCGGTGGACATCAAACTGGCGCAGGATCGGTTGTCGCTTTTGGAGCAACAGATCGTAAAGCGTAATGAGGAAGCGCAGGACATCGCTGAGAAAGAGAAGGCGCTTGATGCCAAGATCGCGGAACGGGACTCTTTGGCCAAGGACGTGGAGTCAGAACGCATTAAGTCGGAGTTAGCTGATGAGGCCTATAGGATGCAGAGCAGTACGGTTGAAGACACCGTCAAGGCTATCCGCAACAACCTTCAGGTAGGTGACCTCTGTCCTGTCTGTATGCGGAAGATCGAATCGGCGCTGCCGACAGACCTGGATCTTCAGAGACGGCTGGCTCCGCTTGAGAGAGCCCGCGAGGAAGCCAGGATCATATACCGTAATGACAAGGATCGTTACGATCGTCTTGTGGCTGAAATTGTTGCGGAGTCAGAGCAGTTGCGCAGACAGAAATCCGCCTTTGAGAATGACCGTAGTGTGGACCAGATGACGGAATCCGTGAGAATGGCTGCCCAGAAGTGTGGTTTGACGGACGTTGATGATGGCACACGGGCGGCGCTTGAGGCGAGGTACCAAGAAATAGGCCTGCGTTTGTCAGAACTTGCTGAAAAAGAGAAGATCTGCGCCGGCCTTGAAAAGGATGCCGATGATGCTCGCAGAGCAAGTCTCGCCGCCAGGGATGCCGTGGATAAGGCTGTTGCAGCCCGTGTCAAGGCGGAAAGCGAAGTCCAGTCCAAGAAATCCGAAATCGAGAGGGTAGAGGCCCTTGTCTCGGACAGAATCAAAGCCGTTTCATCGGCAGAGCAGGCGGTCGGAGGCATTCTCGCCGGCTCGCCTTGGGAAGAAAAATGGAGCGCGGACACCGGAATATTCAAAAAAGAGCTTTCTGAGGCGGTTCGTTCGCATCGGAATCGTGTTGAGCGTTCGGAGAGCCTGGTCAAGTCGGTCGATGAGTTGAGGGCAAGGATGGGCGTGGTGCAAGGAATGGTGGCGGCCATAGAGGAGATGATGCCGTCGTGGAATGAACTACCGGCGGTGGAGGCAGCGAATATTCCTGGTTTGTCAGGAGAGGCGGATTCGGTCAGGAGCAACTTGATTCTTGAGAGGCACAAACTTGCGCGGGCCGAGGAAAACGCGAAGGCGGAATCCTCCAAGGTCGAGGCGTTCCTTTCGGAGCATTCTGAATATGACAGGGCTGCGCTGAAGGCTCTTTCTGAATACTCTGTCGCGGTGATTTCCGAGATTGAGCGTAGGCACAGAGAGGCGTCTGAAAAGTTGGCCGCGGCGAAGGTGGCTTTGGAAACGGATCGGAGGAACGAGTCTGAGCATCAGTTGAATAAGCCTTTGCTTGCGGACGATGACACGGTGGATAGTCTGGAAACATTGTACAAGAGTAACGATGAGGCTATGTCAAGAGCCACGACTGAGGCGGCTCTTTTGGCTGAGGCTCTGAGGCAGGATGAAGAGAACCGTGAGAAAGCCGGTAAGTTGAGGGAGGCGGCCGACAGGCTCCGGGAGGAATATGTGAAATGGAACACTCTGAATAACTTGATCGGTGACAGCGCTGGCAAGAATTTCCGCAAGATAGCCCAGAGTTATGTGCTTGACAGCCTTGTGAAGGCGGCGAACATCTACATGAAAGACCTGACCGACAGGTATGTCCTCAAGGTCGTGCCGGGAACGTTCGTCATCGAGGTCGAGGATGCCTATCAAGGCTACGTTTCCCGTCCGGCCAGCACGATTTCCGGCGGAGAGAGTTTCCTTGTGTCCCTTTCTCTGGCCTTGGCGCTGTCTGACATCGGAGATGGCCTTTCTGTCGGTACCCTGTTCATCGACGAGGGCTTCGGCACCCTTTCCGGCGAACCTCTCCAGAATGCCGTGAACACGTTGAAGACCCTCCGTATGAAGTCCGGCAGACAGGTGGGCATAATCAGCCACATCGAGGAGCTTCAGGAGAAGATTCCGGTCCGCATAGAAGTCAACCAGAACGAGCGCACGGCCACGAGCACCGTGACCGTGGTCTCCTGATTGGATTGTGTTTTTAATATTTATAAGGAATATGCCACTGAGCATATTCGTAAGGTTCAACGATGAGCAAAGTACTGACTATGGGCATATCGGCGACAGGGTCAAGTACCTTCCGCAGAATCTCTTCATGCCGCCGAGGATGACCTTGGACGAAGCCTTCAGACTGTATGATGTTGAATATGGCGGCTTGGTGTCGTTTGATCCCAAGTTCCATACCTTTCAGAAGAAACAGTTTCGGGAATTATCCGGTGGCGAGGCTCGTGTCGCTGAAATGTTCATCATCATCAAGTCACCCTCTGATTTCTGCATCCTGGACGAACCTTTCTCCAACATCGCCCCTATTCATGTCGAGAAGATGCAGTCGCTGATCCGGGAGGAGAAAGCAAATAAAGGGATCATCGTATCTGACCATTTGTACGAAGCGATCATTCAGGTTTCAGACAACTTGTTCCTGCTCCGTGACGGTTACACATTCCCCGTCAGATCAAGAGAAGACCTGATAAGGCATGGGTATATTCGATAAGCTGTTCACTGATCGGATCCGTCCCTCTACTTCGCGAAGACCATCTCGTCCAGCAGGTGGCCGGCGCCGGCGAGCTTGTCTATCGTGAACAGGACATAGCGGATGTCAAGCGAGATGTTGCGGCAGTAGTCCGGGTCGAAGGCGATGTCACTCATCGTGCCTTCCCAGACGCGGTCAAAGTTGATGCCTATCAGGTTGCCGTCCTCATTTATTACAGGACTTCCCGAGTTGCCTCCTGAAGTGTGGTTGGTGGCGATGAAGCAGACAGGGACGGTCTGTCTTCCGTTTGCTCCGGGGATCGCCCATCTTCCATAGTCCTTCGCTGCATAGATGTCGCGCAGTCTCTGAGGAATGTTATAGTCGAAAATCTCAGGATTGTCCTTTTCCATTATTCCCTCAAGGGTGGAAAGCGGCTTGTAGTAGGCCCCGTCCGCAGGGGAGTAGCCGCCGATGTTTCCGTAAGCCACTCTCAAGGTGAGGTTCGCGTCCGGGTAGAAAGCCTTTTCAGGTTCAAACTCCATCTGTCCTCTCATGTAATCCCTGTAAAGGAGTGTAATCTCCTGGCTCAGACGCTTTTCGGAAGGATACACATCGCTTGTGTACCATTTCCTGAACTCATTCGCGAACCTTACCGCAGGGTCGGCGTACATGGCGGCGGAATCCGAAGCCTCAAGCTTCGCGACCTTTTCAGCATCAGCGAAAAGCGATTCGCCGAACAGGGCGTCCGCCCAGCCGCTTACGCTTCCGTACTTCTTTAGCTCTTCTTTAAGATGTTCAGGATGAGACTCTTCCGGGACATCGTTGATGAAAGCGCCCATGACGGACACGAAGGATTCTTTGTCTATAGGAAGATAATAGTCCTTGAAGAATGACTCGGACATGGATGCTGCCTTTCCCTTGCCGCCGCCGGCAATTTCCTTCGCCGCCGATGCCGCGAACCTGCAAAGCTCCACCGTGGCCGCTGTCTCGTTGTAATATTCTTTGGCGAATGAATATGGCTCCAATGCCTTATACAATGAATCCAGGCGCGGAAGGATGGAACTGTATTCCGTCCCTTGGGCCCAGCGGGCAAATCTCCTCTCATATTCCTGCTTCGCGGCGACAGTGCCCAGGCGGTTGATTCCTTTCATCTCTCCCTGCCATTTCTTCCACGCGTTGGCCACGCCGGCGTTCTTGGAGGAGTACTGGATCCTGACCTTCTGGCTTTGGGACATGTATTTTCTCTGTGCGTCGAGCCTCATTGTCCTCAGGGCGATCTTAGCGGGATCGGAAATCTCCGACACGTATCTCACGCCTTCCGACATGATGTACTCCTGTGTCTTCCCAGGAAATCCATACACGAATGTGAAGTCGCCTTCCCTGACGCCTCCGAGAGAAATCCTGAAGAACCTCTTAGGGGTGTAGGGGATGTTGTCCTTTGAATATTCCGCAGGATTGTTGTCCTTGTCGGCATAGATGCGGAAGATGGAAAAGTCTCCTGTGTGGCGCGGCCACATCCAGTTGTCGGTGTCCCCTCCGAACTTTCCGATTGACGAAGGCGGCGCTCCTACCAGGCGGATGTCGCGGTACACGCGGTAGAGGAAAAGGAAATACTGGTTGCCGTAATATATCGACTCGACAGAGGCTTTAAGTCCCTTCCCGTCGGCGGTCACCTCCTTTATCAGGCTTTTGGAGTTGGCTTTCACCACGGAGTCCCTTTGAGATTCGCTGAATCCAGGAGCGCATCCCTCGAGAATCCTTGAAGTCACATCCTCCATCCGTTCCAGGAAGCTGACTGTGAGTCCTTTGTTCGGAAGCTCTTCCTCACGGCTCATCGCCCAGAATCCGTCACGCAGATAGTCGTGTTCCACGCTGCTGTGCCTTTGAATCTGACCGTAGCCGCAGTGATGGTTGGTAAGAAGCAGTCCCTCGGGGGAAATGACCTCACCGGTACATCCGCTTCCGAAAAGTACGACAGCATCCTTCAGAGAGGCCTGATTCACGCTGTAGATGTCCTCGGCGGAGAGCTTGAACCCTTTGCTCTGCATGTCCCCGATGCGCTCTGCGATAAGTGACGGCAGCCACATCCCCTCATCAGCGGAGGCTGTGGTTTCCGTAAAGATTCCCAGCGACAAGGTTGCGACCACCGCGCCGAGAGTGTTCCTGAAAAATCTTTTGTTTGTCATGCGGTTATGATTTTGATTCATAATATTCAAAATTTCCCCTAAATTACCGCATAAAATTCTGATTGGCAAACTTCCTTGGCACATTTAGTAATCCTTAAAAAAAGAACTTGGTAATATTTGATTGTCTTTTCGGTCTATATGTCTTTTCTCATCAGTCATGTGCCACCGGCACACTCCTTCTTCTAAAAGACATCTATCCTCGAAAATACCGCCAAATCTTTACCAACTTATTTTTTAACGCTTACTTACCTGCCATCGCTCACATCATACGGAAATATTCCGTAACTTTGTCACTGTCGATCGACAGGGAGTTCATCGGAGGGCATAATCCCGTGCTTGTCTCTGGCCTTGTAAGACCTTGTAAGAATAGAGTAGGATGAGGGAAGCTTTTTTTACGGTGGCGGTCAATAAGAAATAACAGGATATGAAATACAGATTTTACATTTTTCTGCTTTTGGCGGTGATGTGCGGTTCGTTTATAGCTTGCGAACCGGTTGTTGAGGTCTATGGCTTGAGATGCGAGTCTCTTGAGGATCCTCTTGCCATCGACAATGTGAGGCCGCATTTCAGCTGGAGGCTCAAGTCTACGGAGGAAGGAACCTCAATGTCTGCCTATCAGCTGATAGTGGCGTCTGACGAGGCATCGCTTAATGAAAATGATGCGGATCTCTGGAATTCCGGCAAAGTCGCGGCCTCGGTTCCTTTTGGAGTGGAATATGCCGGACACCCTCTGGAGTCTCGTGACTTCGGTTATTGGAAAGTCCGTGTCTGGAACCAGAATGGCAAAGTCTCTGATTGGAGCGAGACCGCAAGTTTCGGGATCGGCCTTCTGGATGCAGGTGATTGGGAAGCGTCGGCTTGTTTCATCGGAGCGGTGCAGGAAGACAAGGACTCGGAGTCGGCTCCTTTACTTAGGAGGAGAATTGACTATCATCCTTCTGATGACGGACGTGTGCTGCTACAGGTGAATTCTTTAGGCTATCATGAGGCCTTCGTTAACGGAACAGCCGTGTCTGACGCTGTCCTTACCCCTGCCGTGAGCCAGTTCGGAAAGAGATCGCTGATTGTTACTTACGATGTGACGGATTTGATGAGGGCAGGGGAGAATGACTTGGTTCTCTGGCTTGGCAAAGGTTGGTACCAGACTCATTCCTGGCAGGTTGTGCCTGGCGGCCCCTATGTGAGAGCCCAGCTTGATTTCGTCAGACACGGCGGACACGATGTCTTGGCTGTCACTGATGGCGGCTGGATGGCTGCGGAAAGCGACAGAAGGACGTTCGGCGACTGGTTTCCGCACAGGATGGGCGGTGAGATAGTGGATTCGCGTAACGCACTTGCTGATCTGAGTGCGGAAACCCTTGACGGACTGGACTGGAGACCGGTGATGGTGGCTCGGATCCCGGATCATGCGGCTTCACCTCAGATGTGTGAACTCAATGCGAAGGTGTCTCGACACCATCCTGTCTCTGTCCATATGGCAGGGGATGACAGCTTCATCTACGACATGGGAAGAAACTTTGTGGGTCAGACTGACGTAGTAATGCCTGTGGTGGAAGACGGTAAGAAGATAGCCTTGTACTATGAGGATTACTATCTTAAGGACTATGCGGACTTCCGTGACGGGGAGTACTCTGATTATTATGTCGGCAACGGCAAGTCCGGAGGTGTCTTTTCAAGCAAGTTCAACTATAAGGGCTACCGCTATCTCAAGATAAAGGGACTTGAAGCCCCGTTGGCTCTTGAAAGCATTACTCTCAGTCCTGTCATGACGGATTTTGAGGGCGGCGCGGATTTCGAATGTTCTGATGAGGATCTGAATGCTATCTATAACATGACACATGAGACACTGGCGTCCCTTGTTCTGGGCGGCTATATGGTGGATTGCCCTCAGATTGAGAGATTGGGCTATGGCGGTGACGGCAATGCCTCCACCCCTGTCCTCCAGACACTTTTCAATGTCTCTCCTCTTTACATGAACTGGATTCAGGCATGGGCGGACTGCCAGAGAGAGAATGGTGACATGCCTCACACTGCGCCGAATCCGTATTCCGCCGGTGGCGGGCCTTTCTGGTGCGCCTTCATGATCGCCGCCTCATGGCAGACATGGCTCAATTATGGAGACGAAAGGCTTATGGAAAGGTATTATCCGAATATGTGCAGGTGGCTGGATTATGCGGAAAGCAAATGTGTGGGTGGTCTTCTCAAGGACTGGGGATGGACAGAGTACAGAAACTGGTATCTTGGAGACTGGGCCACTCCAAAGGGAATCAACCAGACAGACCCTCGCTCCGTAGATCTTGTCGGCAACTGTGTGCTTTCCGAGAGTTACGACCTTATGTCGCGAATCGCGGACGTCCTCGGCAATGAGGAGGATTCCGGAAGGTTCCGCGAAAAGCACGAGAGGCAGAACGATCTCATCCACAAGACATTCTTCAATCCTTCTGACAACACCTATGCGACTGCCACCCAAATAGACATGGCTTACCCTATGCTGGTGGGGGCTGTTCCTCAGTCTTGCGTGCGTGATGTGGTGTCCTCGATGAAGAAACGTACAGCCGAGACATTCAAAGGGCACCTCGCAACCGGGCTCGTGGGAGTTCCCGTCCTTTCAAAATGGGCAGTAAGGGAACATGAGGCGGATTTTATGTACCAGATGCTTAAGAAGCGTGAATATCCCGGCTATCTTTATATGATAGATAATGGCGCCACGCTTACCTGGGAGCATTGGGACGGGGAGCGCAGCCATATTCATAATTGTTATAACGCCATCGGCTTGTGGTTTTACCAGGCTTTGGCAGGCATTGTTCCGGATTCCTCGCGTCCAGGTTACAGCCATGTCAGAATCGAGCCGCAGATGGTTGAAGGTATTGACTGGGTGAAAGCCTCGAAGGACACCCCGTACGGACGTATTTCCGTGGACTGGAAACTCGACGGTGACAAATTCTCCATGACAGTGTGTGTGCCTGCGGGAAGCACCGCCACGGTAGTCTTGCCTGACGGCTCCTCATCGGAACTAAAGTCAGGGAAGCATCATCTTAAGAAGAGGCTCTGATTTGTTTGTCTGAAAATGTGAGAGTGAAAGTACATTTCTAACAAATCAAAACAGCTTCTAAATCTGCTGCAGAAAGCTTATCGGAACACACAGGCCGCGGAATAGCGGAACATTAAAAGCCCTTTATCGCATCGGGAAGGGCCGGTGTGGCACCGGATTGTGTACACACGAAGGCGGATGTTTGAACGGCGCGGCTGTGCGCTTCCCGGACAGTGCTTCCTTCCAGAATCGAGGAGACGAAGGCGCCGGAATCATCACGGACACCTTAGCCGCAGCAGAGGGATACTAAAAAGTCTGAATAACTTTCTGAAATTTTAATAATCGGAGACAATGTCGAGGTTGACCTCGCCAAAAAGCAAGAAAGAGGGGCTTGACTAATACTGTTTAGTCAGCCCCTTGAATAATAACTTGATGATCTTAGTTTGACTTTTAGGCGAGTATCTCTCATCAGCCGTTCATCACCGGCAGACTACTTCTTCCAAAAGATAACTTCTCGATTAGTGAGGGAAAGACTCTGTCGTGCGTGGAAAAGTTGCGAAAAGCGAATCTGTCCTTGAACAAATGCCAAAATTTTGCCAACTAATTCTTTTAACACTTATTAAATTTTTGTACCTTTCGGAAGATTTTGAATAAAAATATTTAAATATGAAAAGGGTGTTATTGACGATTTTGTCATTGGCTATGTTGCTGCCGCTGTATGGAAAGGCGGTTAAGGGACGGGTTTTGTGTGAGGGAAAGGGGATTGCGGGGGTTGTGGTCTCCGATGGCGTGTCGGTGACGCAGACCGACGCACGGGGACGCTATCGCCTTGAGCCATATTTGGATAGTAGGTTGGTGTTCATTTCTACCCCTTCTGGTTATGTTTCTTCGGTCAGGAGAGGGGAAGGCTGTTTTTGGCGGGAACTTGAACCGGGGGAAAGCACTTACGATTTCACATTGAGAAGGAATCCCAAGGATGACAGCCGGCACAATGTCATCGTGATCGCCGATCCGCAGATCGCCGAGGCCGAGGAGTTTCCAGAGCTGAGGCACAACGCGGAGGCGGTGAGGGACTGCTACGACAGGGTCGCCGGAGACTACACGTTCGGGCTGTGTCTGGGCGACATCGTGGGGTGGAACCATGCGTTGTATCCGGAGTACAACAACATAATGGACAGCACAGGGGTGGTCTTCCGCTCCGTCATCGGCAATCACGACATGACCAATTACGGACGTTCTTTCGAAGGCTCGACCAGGGACTACGAGAAGATGTACGGCCCGTCATACTATTCATTCAATGTGGGAAGGGTGCACTACATCGTCCTCAACGACAACTTCTATGTCGGAAAGGACTGGTACTACATCGGCTATCTTCCTGAGGCTCAGCTGAGATGGATGGAGCGTGATCTGTCGTATGTGGGGAAGGACATGAAGGTTGTCGTGTCGTTGCACATCCCGACCACCCTGCGCGAGTGGGACAGGACGGGGTATAATTTCAACTACAGCCAGATCGCGGATGTGATGTGCAACAGGAAGGCGGTCTACGATCTGCTCGCGCCTTACGATGCATTGATCCTCTCCGGGCATACCCACACCGGGAACAACGAGATCATCACGGAGACGCTGATGGAGCAGAACGTTACCTCGCTCGGAGGAGCCTGGTGGTGCGGCCCTGTCTGCGTGGACGGTGGTCCTGCCGGTTTCAAGCTGTATAGTTTCGACGGTACTGATGTGCGATGGCGTTTTCTTGGATGTGACACTCCGGATGATTATCAGATGAAAGTCTATGTAGACTCCCCGTACTTCCCGGGAGAGGTGGTTGTGAATGTCTGGGACTATGATCCGCTCTGGAAGGTGGAGTATTTCGAGGACGGAGTGAAGGTCTGCGACATGGAGCGCTTCGAGGGCAAGGATCCTCTCACCCTTGAGCTATACAAGGATCCGTCGTCGCTCAAGAGATCATGGGTTCAGGCGGTTCTCACCCAGAACCTGTTCAGGGCGGCGATGTCCAGGGACGCGAAATCACGCGAAGTCCGCGTGACGGATCGTTTCGGCAATGTCTATTCTGAATATTCAGGGACGACGGACGCGCCGGCGACCGGTGAGGGTACTTCCGGCGCGGCCCCTCTCTAAAGAAGCCCCAGCAGACGGCTGCGCGAGAGCATGCATGCGCCGATCGGGCCGCCCTTCTTCCCGAGTTTGGAGAATTTGATGGCGGTGTCCTTGCTCACGATGTTGAGCGAGTGGCGGTTGATGGCGCTCTTGATAGGCGGCATGAGGTAGTCTTTGGCGATGGAGAGCCTTCCGCCGATCACCACAAGCTCTGGATTGAATATGTTTATGAGGCCGGCGGTCGCCTGTCCGAGGATGGAGCCGATCTCCTCGACGCATTCGATGGCGAGCATGTCCTCGTCCATCAGCGCCTCCAGGATGTCATCGATGTCGATGTCCTCCGGGTCGGCGAACTTTGACGAGATGGAAGAAACCTTTCCTTCCTTGATTTTCTCTACGAATATTCTGTGAAGCGCCGAGCCGGACGCACCGGTCTCCAGGCAGCCGATCTTGCCGCACTGGCAGATCTTTCCGTTGTCGAGCATCGGAAAGTGTCCTATCTCCCCGGAATAACCCGACTTTCCGTAGGATAGCTTCCCCTCGATGATCATTCCCATTCCAAGCCCCCAGCTGAGGTTGATGAAAATCATGTTCTTCTCGTTGTTGGCCTCTCCGCAGATGTATTCACCATAGGCCATGGCTCTGGAGTCATTCTCAAGGAAAACAGGCGCACCCAGCTCTTTCTCAAGTACTTGTGAGAGCGGCTTGTCTTCGCCGATGAAATACGGAAAGCTGTAGCCTGTCTCGTGGTTGACGCGGCCGGTGAGGTTTATCCCGTAGGCCAGCACCTTTTCCTGCTCTATCCCCAGAGTGTCGGTGTTCCCCTTGATCAGATCGGACAATTTCCGGAGCGACTCTTCCGTGCCTTCAAGCGTGAACGGAACATCCTCCTTGTAGTCAACGATCTTGCCCTTGAAGTTGGTCACGGCTATGCTGACGTGGTGCCTGCGGATGTCCGTCCCGACAAAATACCCGGCAGCCTGATTAAGTCCGAATATGCTGGGACGTCTGCCGCCGGATGTGCCGGTCTTCCCCAGATCCTCAAGAAATCCGTCCTCGATCAGTTCTCCGATGAGCCTTGTCACTGTCGGTATGCTGGCGTTGAGTTCCTTGCTGAGTTCCGCGATGCTGAAATCCCCGTCGTTTATGCAAAGACCGAGGATCCTCTGCTTCATAATGGCTCCCTTGCCCTCGATGTTGTTAAGGAATGAGTTCATAAGCGTCAAGCGTTTTTGTCAACAGTCAGTCTGAACGTTATCCTCCCGTCGGGTGAGTTTGCCGTCGTGTTGTCGCAGGGGGCTGATGTGCGCGTGCCTTTTGCCGAAAGCGCGACCGAGAGTCTTGTCTTCATTCCGATCGTCTAATGAATCATTATTTGTAATAACAACACAAAGATAACAAATAAGATTGTCGAATCCGGAAGAATTTTCTAAAAATATTTAAGAAGTCGCCTTGTTGATGAATATGCTTACAGGGCTTCGAGGATGCAGTCGCCGGGAGCCTTGATGTTCTTGTCAAGGATGATCTCGCCGACGGAACCGTAGCGGATGGTGCCGGAGCGAGGGTTCTTGATGGAAGGGACGTTGCCTTTGATGGTGGCGTGGACGGATGAATATTCAAAGGCCAGATCGGCGTCGGCACCCATCGTGCAGTCCTCCATCACGAGGTTGTCGCAGTAGCAAAGCGGCTGGGTCTCGGTGATGTGGCAGCGGATCATGCGAAGGTTCTTCGAGTACCATGCGAGATATTCACCGTTGATCACGGAGTCGAAGATGGTGACGTTCTCCGCCTCCCAGAACGAGTCTTTCGAGTTGAGGACGCTGTTGCGGATCTCCACGTTTTTGGCATACTGGAAGCTGTAGTTGCCGTTGAGTTTGACATTGGTCAGCCGGACATTCTCGCAGTGCATGAACACATAGTCGGCCCTGTCGATCACGCAGTCCTCCACATCGATGTCGCGGCAGTCCCAGAAGGTCTCCGTGCCGCCGGGAATCTGGACGTTTCTCAGCTTGATGCCGTCCATTCTCCGGAAGGTCTTCGGAGCGTCGATGATCGTGTCATAGATCTCGCAGTTCCTTGAGTACCAGAGGCCCGAGCGGGCTCCTACGGTCAGGAGACTGTCCTTGATGACGAATCCGTCACACTCCCAGAACGGGTACTTGCCCTCGAACTGGCAGTGTACGGCTGTGATGTTGCCGGTCTCTTTCAGCGCCGATTCCCCGGCGTGGATCTTCACATTCTCAAGATAAAGGTCGTGTCTGCAGTAGAGCGGTCTCTCTCCGCCGAATTCCTGGTTGATGATCTTTTCCATATTCTCAAGTGATCTTTAGTTTCATCCATTTCTCGCCGCGCAGTCTCCAGTAGAACAGCAATCCGCGGACATTCAGCTCGATGCACATAGCCACCCAGTAGCCGACGAGTCCCATCCGAGGTGTCAAAATCAGTGCCAGTCCGATGCGTATCACCCACATGCTTCCGAAGTTCATCACGCTCGGCACGAGCGTGTCGCCTCCGCCGACGCAGGAACCGTAGCCGGCGATCGAGAACGCATAGAGGGTCTCGGCGAACGCCTCTATTCTCAACACCTTGGCTCCCAGGGCGATGACATCCGGATCCGAGCTCAGCAGCATCATCAGTTCAGTCGCGAATATGAACATCAGCGCTCCCAGCAGAGTCATAATCCCTGCGGCCATCATCATCGTGATCTGCGAGAACCGCTTGGCGACTTCCTTGCGTTTCGCCCCGAGACTCTGTCCGACAAGCGTGGTGGCCGCCTCCTCGATTCCGTAGCCTGGCATGTAGCAGAAGCTTTCAGCGATGATGGCCAGGGCGTTGGCGGCGATGGAGATCGGGCCGAGCGGCGCCACGATGATCGTGCTCATAATGTGCGAGCCCCTCATTATGATGTTCTGGAGCCACATCGGCGCGGTGATGCCCCAAGCGTTGCGCACGGTCTTGCGCCGTGGAATGAACGTGCCTTGTTCTCCTTTGATATTCAATTCCTTGGAGCGTCTGAGAATATACCAGATCACGAATATCGAGGTGACGACCTGCGCCGCACCAGTTCCCAGAGCCGCGCCAGCCACTCCCATCTCACAAATGTAAATGAATATGTAGTTGAACACCACATCAAGGCCGCACATTCCGGTGTACATCAGGCTCGGAATCTTCATGTTGCCGCTGGCCTGTAGCATTGAATTAGCGGCCCATCCGACAGCGCCTATCGGAATGAACGCCGAATATATCAGGAAATATTCAGATGCATCCTCATTGATTTCCGGTGTTCCGCCGAGCCAGTGGGGGAGCGCCCCACTGATGCTTACGCCTATCACTGCGAGAACCAGTCCGATGATGAAGACCGTGGTGAGCCCTTGCCTCATCACAGATCTGGCTCCCTTGAAATCCTGCGCTCCGCAAAGGTGGGCGACCTGGACTGAGAATCCCGAGCTGGCTCCGGACTGGAATCCACCCATTATCCAGGTTGTCGTGGCGACCAGACCTATTGACGCTGATTGGTTCGCACCAAGTTGACCGACCATTCCGGCGTCGATGTACTGCATCAGCACGGACGAGATCTGAGCGGCAATGGCGGGCAGACTCAGCAGAATCGTGAGCCGAATCTGCTGTCCGAGAGTCATCGGGAGGCCGTTCCTGACCATCCCGAGAAGTATGTCCTTCTTTCCAGATGCCATAAATTGAGGACAAAGATATCCACTTATAATTATATGTCAAAATTCATTTTGCCATATAATATATCTTCTACCCCCAGTCCCTTCGGGACAGCCCCGGTGGGGCACTGGGGACCGTATTCCCCAGACCCCTTGCGTCGCTCCGCACTGCGTGCGCTTTTTCTTCTACCCCCCAGTCACTACGTGACAGCCCCCGGTGGGGGCACTGGGGACCGTATTCCCCAGCCCCCTTGCGTCGCTCCGCTCCGATGGGTTCGTTCTGGGTTCGTTTGTACTGGTATATTCATTTATCAAAATCAAAGGATTTTGTGTAGTTTTGTATTATGAAAATCGCGATCATCGGAGCCGGGGCGGCGGGGTGTTTCTGCGCCGTGGAGCTGAAGCGGAGGATGCCTTCCGCTTCGGTGGATGTTTTCGAGGCGGGGCCAAAGGCTTTGGCTAAGGTGGCGATCACCGGGGGAGGACGATGTAACCTGACCAATTCCTTTGAGGGAATATCCTCTCTGTCAGCCGCCTATCCTCGCGGCGACAAACTAATGAAACGCCTTTTCCGTTCGTTCGACCAGCGGAGTGCATGGCAGTGGTTCGAGAACGAGGGGGTAAGGCTTGTCCTTCAGGAGGATCATTGCGTTTTCCCGGCTTCGCAGGATGCGATGGAGATCGTGAACACTTTACTGTCCGGTATGCGCCGGGCAGGTGTGGCGCTTCACACAAGCCATAGGGTTTCGGGAATATCTCCCTGTCCCGGCGGCGGTTACAGCATTTCATTTGAAGACTGTTCCCGGAACGGCAAGCCTCTTGGACAATCGGGCGCGACAATGCCCCGGCAGGTTGCTGAACCTGTCGAATCTGCTTCGGACCGGCGTTTTTCCGCTGACATCGTGATCGTCACCACCGGAGGCAGTCCGAAACCTTCCGGCCTTGGAATCCTTGACGGTCTGGGACTTGAGCTCGTCCCGCCGGTTCCGTCCCTCTTCACGTTCAACCTCCCCGGCAGTCCGATCCGTGAGTTGATGGGCACGGTGGTCGGGAACGCGTCGGCGTCATTGGCCGGCACAAAATACAAGGCCGACGGCCCACTCCTTGTCACCCATTGGGGAATGAGCGGGCCGGCAATCCTGAAACTCTCTTCCTATGCCGCGCGCTATCTCGCCGACAATGACTATACCGCCACCCTCGCTGTCAGCTGGTTGGGTGACTCCGGGGAGGAGGATGTCCGGGGCATGATCACGTCGCTTTCTAAAGACAATTCGCATAAGCTGATTCAGAACACCCATCCGTCCGAGCTGCCGTCAAGACTTTGGAACTACCTGATAGCCAAGAGCGGAGTCCGCGTGGACGCCCGCTGGGCGGAATTGGGATCCAAAGGAATGAACCGCCTTGTGAACACATTGACCAACGACGAGTACCAGATCCGTGGCAAAAGCCGCTTCAAGGAGGAGTTCGTCACCTGTGGCGGGGTCGCTCTTTCCAACATCAACCTCAATACCCTTGAGTCCAAGACCCACCCCGGCCTCTATTTCGCCGGGGAGGTCCTTGACGTGGACGCCATCACCGGCGGCTTCAACCTTCAGGCCGCCTGGACAATGGCCTACGCCGTCGCCAGTTCTGTCGCCGGTGTTTGATCATCCACATTCCTTTTCCGCTACGTCATTCAGAGTGGCCGGAGGGACGTTATTCAGAATATTCCGCGAAATCGGATTTCGCAGCGCCGCAGACAGGACACTTCCAATTCTGAGGAATATCCTTGAACGGGGTTCCGGGCTTAATGCCGCCATCGGGATCGCCTTCCGCCGGATCATAGATCCAACCGCAACGAAGGCATTCGTACTTTTTAGATTCAGCTGCCATAACAGTTATAGTTTTAATGAGTTTTAAAAACTGATGCCGCTTCAAAGCAACACCAATAGTGCGCCAGTGCGGCGCACAAAGGCATTACACTGCAAAAACTATTCCATCAATTTCTTGTACTTGAACCTCTTAGGCTCTGTGTTACCGAGACGGGCCTTGCGGTTCTCCTCGTACTCGGCGTAGTTGCCCTCGAAGAACACCACGTTGGAGTCACCCTCGTAAGCGAGGATGTGTGTGGCGATCCTGTCCAGGAACCAACGGTCGTGACTGATCACGACGGCGCATCCGGCGAAGTTTTCCAGACCGTCCTCCAGGGCGCGGATCGTGTTCACGTCCACATCGTTCGTCGGCTCGTCCAGAAGCAGCACGTTGCCCTCGTCCTTGAGGGTCAGCGCAAGGTGAAGCCTGTTCCTCTCGCCTCCGGAAAGGACTCCGCAGAGTTTCTCCTGATCCGAGCCGCTGAAATTGAACCTCGACACCCAGGCGCGGGCGTTGATGTCCTTGTTGCCGAGCCTTACCCACTCGGAGTTCCCGGCTATGGTCTCGAACACTGTCTTGTCCGGATCGATGCTCCTGTGCTGCTGGTCCACATAGGAGATCTTCACGGTCTCTCCGATGTCTATAGAGCCTGTGTCCGGTTTCTCGATGCCCATGATGAGCCTGAACAGCGTGGTCTTGCCGGCGCCGTTAGGGCCGATCACGCCCACGATTCCCGCAGGCGGAAGGGCGAACGAAAGATGCTCGAAGAGAATCTTGTCCCCGTAGGCCTTGGACACATCCTTGAACTCGATGACCTTGTTGCCGAGGCGCGGTCCGTTAGGAATGTATATTTCCAAATTGGCCTCCTTCTCCTTGGAATCGGCCGAGGCCAGTTTCTCGTAGGCTCCAAGACGGGCTTTCTGCTTGGCCTGACGGGCCTTGGGAGCCATGCGCACCCACTCCAACTCGTGCTGGAGGGTCTTGCGCCTCTTGCTCTCCTGCTTCTCCTCCATCTCCAGCCTCTTGGTCTTCTGCTCCAGCCATGAGCTGTAGTTGCCCTTCCACGGAATGCCCTCTCCTCTGTCCAGCTCAAGGATCCATCCTGCCACGTTGTCGAGGAAGTAACGGTCGTGGGTCACGGCGATGACCGTACCTTTGTACTGCCTCAGGTGCGCCTCAAGCCACTGGATGCTCTCGGTGTCAAGGTGGTTGGTAGGCTCGTCAAGAAGCAGCACGTCCGGCTCGCGCAGAAGCAGGCGGCACAGGGCCACACGGCGGCGCTCGCCACCGGAAAGGGTGGAAATCTTGGCGTCAGGCGGAGGGCAGTTCAGAGCGTCCATAGCCCTTTCGAGCTTGGCGTCGATCTCCCATCCGCCGAGATGTTCGATCTTTTCTGACAACTCGCCCTGACGCTCTATGAGAGCGTTCATCTGGTCGTCGTCCATCGGCTCCATGAACTTGAGGGAGATCTCGTTATATTCATTGAGGACATCCATGACCTCCTGGACCCCTTCCTGCACGACCTCGATGACCGTCTTGTCGGGATCCATCTGAGGCTCCTGCTCAAGGTAGCCAACCGAATAGCCAGGCGCCCAGACCACCTCGCCACGGTAGGATTTCTCCACACCGGCGATGATCTTCATCAGGGTCGATTTTCCGGAGCCGTTCAGACCGATGATGCCGATCTTGGCCCCGTAGAAGAATGAAAGGTAGATGTCCTTAAGAATAACCTTGTTGTTGTGCGGGAGAACTTTTCCCACACCGTTCATTGAGAATATTATCTTTTCGTCTGCCATTTTGTTGGTAGATGTTTAAATTGTTACCTATGAATATATTAATGTCTTTCTTAGCTGCCGTTGGCAAAAAATACAGCTTCTAAGAATGTCAATAGCTTCCCCCTCCGATGAATCCTCGCAGCAGTGATGTCGGCGGGATCTCCTTGTCAGAGACCGGCACGAAGTAGTGCAGGAATTTCAGCAGTCTGTGCGCCTCGCTGTACTCAGGACAGTTCTTCGGCACGGTCGCGAGGATCCTCTCGGCGTGGGTGCGCAGCACGGCGAACTCCACCAGATAGGCCGAGTTGAACAGCACATCGGCGTTTTCCTGGAACGGATATATCCACTTGACCTCGGCCCTGCGCACATTCGGCCAGTTGGCTATCGACTCCCGTGCCGTGAACGCCCCCTTGAGGTAATCCCTCACGATCCTTCGCAGCAGGCGGTTGTCGCTTGTCGGGATGCAGTTGTGGCAGTCCAGCGAGATGGAAGTTATTGTGTTTATGAATATCCTGAATTTTTCCTTCTCCGGAACCTGGTCCGTGAGGCGTGGGTTCAGGGCGTGAAGTCCCTCGATCAGCAGCACAGACCTTTCGCCAAGCCTGAGGTTCTTGCCGTTGAACTCCCGGCGGCCTGTGACGAAGTTATATTCAGGAACCTCAACCTCTTCGCCGTTAAGTAGTTTGACGAGGTCTTTCTGGAGATATTCGTGGTCCACAGTGTCGAAATTGTCGAAGTCGTAGCTTCCGTCCGGCAGTTTCGGCGTGTCCACTCTATTGACGAAGTAGTCGTCCGTGGAGAACGAGATCGGGTGCAGGCCGCACGCCTTCAGCTGGACGCTGAGCCTCTTGCAGACCGTGCTTTTTCCGCTGCTGCTCGGCCCGGTGATCAGCACGAGCTTGACCGGATTCTCCGGATCGTCGTGCCTCCTTTCAATCTCCTCTGCGATCTGTACTATCTTCTTCTCCTGCAATGCCTCCGAAATCTGGATCAGGTCCGAGGCGTTGCCTTTCAGGATCGACTCATTGACATCCCCGACATTCGCCAGTCCCATTATCCAGTTCCATTTGTGAGTTTCGGCGAAGACCTCGAAGGTCTTCGGCTGCTCGATGGACGGCGCCAGATCCTCCGGATGGTGGCGGTCAGGGACGCGCAGCAATATTCCTCCGTGGCAGAGTTTCACGCCGAAAGTCTTGAGGTAGCCGGTGCTCGGGACCAGCTCATCGTAGTAATAATCAGTCACATCCTCAAGCGAGTAGCAGGTGATGTACACCTCGCCGCACGTCTCCAGCAGCTTCACCTTGTCGAGGTCGCCGGACTCTTTGAATATCCTGATGGCTTCCTCGATCTGTATCTCCTTGCGCCTGAACGGAATGTCGGCCTCGACAATCTCTCTCATCCTCGCTCCGATGGCATCCACGTCGGCCTCCGTCAGTCCTGACCCGTCATTCTTGAAGACCGAGCAGTAATAGCCCTTGGAGATCGGGCGGCGGATTGTCATCCGGCTTTCCGGGAACAAATCCCTTGTGGCCTTGTAGAGGAGAAAGCACAGCGACCTGCTGTAGAAGTTGCGTCCGATGTAGGTGCGGTAGTCCAAAAACTCCACGTCCCTGTTGTGGAACACTCTGAACCTCAGCCCTTCGGCCACGTTGTTCACCTTGGCGGCGAGTATGTCGTACGGTTTGTCGAACTCGAACTGTCGCGCGATGTCCTGTAAGGTGGTGCCTTCGGGAAACTCCTTGAAGGTTCCGGTGTTTTTGCAGAATATTCTTACCATAAGACCAAAAATATGTGATTTGACAAATATACGAACAAAATGCCGCTTGGCAAAGAGGCGGCATGTCCAAAACACAATTCAAAAAGTACTGTCCAACTGTCCAAAACACCTTCCGCTCGTTGCACGAAGTGGAAAAATTGTTATCTTTGCGTTTTCGGAAACATCAGTAATATTCTTATAATGAAAAAAGCAATCGTTTTCGCAGCAGCCATGCTGCTTTCCGTCGGAGCCTTCGCCCAGAATGATCTGAAGAAGGTGAATGACGTGATTGAGCCGCTTCCCGGTGGAAGTGTGACCTTCAACGGCTATTTCGCCGATGACATCCAGAGTTCAATTGACCGTTGGGTCAAAGGCGTGATGCCTTACGACAAGGTCATCGACTTCTTTGTCAAGGGCCGTCCGCAGTTCGCTCTCGGCGAGATGCCGGGAAAGAGCATCCGCACGAACTCTCTTCTCTACCGCTACACCCAGGATCCTGAACTCAAGGAATTGACCAAGGAACTGGTCTACAAGCTGATGGCGACAGAGAGAAGCAACGGAAGCATCAGCTGCACCACGGTTGACGATCAGCCTGGAGACCGCGACGGCGACATCTGGGAGAGGAAGTACGTCATGCTTGGCCTGCTTCAGTACTATGCTGACGTGGAGCAGGATCCGAGGGTTCTTTCGGCGGTGGAGAAGGAGGCGAAGAGCGTTATCGACCAGGTCGGTCCGGCTCCTAAGAAGGGCATCACGCAGCTCGGATGGAGCGCCACCAAGATCGAGTCTTCATCGATCCTTGAGCCTATGATGAGGCTTTACTTCATCACCGGCAAGCAGGAGTACCTTGATTTCTCTGAATATATCGTCAGGACCGGAGCCTCCAAGGGCAGCAACATATTCCAGCAGGTCTATGAAGGCACGCCTCTCTATCAGGTGGGCAAGCCTTATCCGAAGGCCTACGAGATGACCTCCGTCTGGGAGGGTCTTGCTGAATATTACCGCGCGACCGGCGATCCTAAATGGAAGGTGTGCCTCGACAATTTCTTCAACGACGTGAAGGATCACGAGGTTACGATCATCGGCAACGCCGGCTCGGATGTCTACTGGCCTAAGCTTTACGGTGAAGGCTGGAGCAACACCGCCGTAGAGCAGACCAATCCTGACATCAAGAGGATGATGGAGACCTGCGTCGGCGTGACGTGGATGAAGTACTGCTCACAGTATCTTCGTCTCACGGGCGACCCTGCCGCCGTTGACTACATCGAGAAATATGCCTACAACGGCCTTCTCGGCGCCATGAAGCCGGATGGCAAGGGATTCAGCTACGTGAACCTTCTCAATGGATCGAAGGTCACCAACAGCGGCTGGGGAACCAACATTGACGGCCAGCCTGTCACCTGCTGCAACCTCAGCGGCCCTTGCGGACTGTCCTACCTGCCTTACGTCGCGGCTATGCAGTCAAAGGAAGGTCCGGTGCTGAATCTCTACAACGCCGGGACCGTCACCGCCAGGACAGCCGCCGGCAACGAGGTGAAGCTTGGAATCGTCACTGAATATCCTCGCGCGAACGAGGTGAGGATCTCCGTTGATCCGGCCTCCAAGGAGAAGTTCACGGTGAAACTGCACATCCCTTCGTGGAGTGAGAACACCTACGTGGCCGTGAATGGCAGACATGTGGGCAAGGTTGAGGCCGGCAAGTACCTCTCGCTTGACCGCAAGTGGCAGGCCGGCGACAGCATCTACATCATCTTCGACATGAAGGCCAGGCTCATCAACGCCCCTGAGAACGGACGCAACCCTGAAGGCAAGTACTTCCAGGCCGTTCAGTGGGGTCCTCTCGTGCTGGCCCGTGACGAGAACCTTGATCCGGACTACGACAAGCCTGTGAGGATTGTCGCTGACTCCAAGGGTGAGGTGAAGGTCAAGATCGTTGACCCGGAGCGCCCTGGCACAAGGATGCAGTTCCTCGTCCCTACCACCGAGGGCGACATCAAGATGGTGGACTACTCCTCTGTGGACTGCTGGAAAGGCTCCCACATCCAGACCTGGCTGCCTATGATCAGGTAACCGGTCGGCAACACAGAAAAGACAATGGGAGGCTGAAAATGACTTTCGGCCTCCCTTATTCGTTAAGTAATCCTTAAAAGATTACCAACTTATTATTTAACACTTACTAAGGCATTCCTGATTCAGATTATTTCTTTGTCAATGTCCTTTCGATGGCATCGGCCCAGCCGGCCTTGGCGGCCTTGACGGCGGCCTCGTCCATCGATGGGGTGAACAGGCGGTCGCCTGCTGTAGGCCACAAATATACTCATTTTGCGGATTCTTTGTCCCGCTGCATTCTGCCTTGCCGGCAACTTTTGCGGCGATTCCGAAATAAAATCATTATCTTGCGGTGTCAAAAGAAAAAACCTACGGGTATGAAACGTAATATTCAGATTCTGTCCTGTTTGGCTGTCATGGTGATAATGAGCATGTTTGCCATGACGGTTGACGCTTTCGCCCAGCAGGCGTTATGGAGCGGGGCAAAAGTGACCTCTCCTGAGGTCAACAATGACAATTCGGTGACTTTCAGGTATTCTGCACCGAATGTGATCAGGGTGCAGGTGACCGGAGATTTCCTGCCGCCTCAAACAATCAGCACGCCTGACGGCGTTTTTGAGATTCCGGGAGTCGCCGAGCTGACCCAGGATCAGAACGGGGTCTGGGAATATACCAGCGCGCCCCTCGAACCTGAACTCTACGGCTACTCGTTCATCGTCAACGGCCAACGGATGAACGACCCGTCGAATGTCTATCAGATAAGGGATGTGGCCACGGTCACGAGCATATTCATTGTCGGCGGCGGACAGGCTGACCTTTACAAAGTCAGTGACGTGCCGCACGGGACGGTGTCGAAGGTCTGGTATGACAGCCCTTCGCTTGGAATGAGGCGCAGGATGACGGTCTATACTCCGGCCGGCTATGAGGAAAGCGGCAGGATCAGATACCCTGTGCTTTACCTTTTGCACGGAATGGGCGGGGACGAACAGGCGTGGATGGAGCTCGGCCGCGCCTCCCAAATCCTTGACAACCTCATCGCGCAAGGCAAGGCGAAACCGATGATCGTGGTGATGCCGAACGGCAACGCCTCGCAGGAGGCCGCCCCGGGCGAGACTTCCAACGGCCTCGTCCAGCCACAGTTCAACCTTCCGAAGACAATGGACGGCACCTACGAAACCTCCTTCCCTGAAATCATTGAATATGTTGACTCCCACTATCGTACAATCCGCAAAAAGGAGGGACGAGCGATAGCCGGACTGTCGATGGGCGGGTTCCATTCCCTCCACATCTCAAAGGAATATCCCGGCACCTTCTCGTACATAGGCCTGTTCTCCGCCGCCATATTCCCGGAAAAGAAATCTCCTGTCTATGAGGACTTTGACGGCAAGCTGGCTAGACTTTTCGCCACCAAGCCATCACTTTTCTGGATCGGCATCGGAAAGGATGACTTCCTCTATCAGGCCAACTCCGACTTCCGCAAGAAACTCGATGACGCTGGTTATGAATATTCCTACGTAGAGTCCGACGGCGGCCACATCTGGCGCAATTGGCGCGTCTATCTCAGCCGGTTCGTCCCGCTGCTGTTCCAATGACAAACCGGCTTGAAGTGAATCACGCCTATGGACTCAGCCATAGAAATCAGGTTGAGCCTCTATATTGCTGAAATGTAACAAACAACGAATATGAGCGCACTTTCTGTACTGTATATAGTTCTCCCGATCCTGGCGGTATCCTTTTGCCATGCGTTAGAGGTGGTGTTTACCGCCAGACGGTGGGCATCACATCATAGCGCATCCTCGGATGAGGCGCACCAAAGTTTAGTGAATATCCTCTTCCGCCTTTCCGGAATGAATATGAAGTCATTCCTCATAGCCGCTGGAGCCTGTTTCCTTGCGGTTCTCCTTTCGACCGCCGCATTGTTCGCCGGCGGTTTATGGGCCGAACTCGTCTGGACGACAGTCTTTATGGCATATTCAGTGTGCGCCCTGATCAGCATTGTCCGTGCTGTAACCCTCAAAGGCTATGTTCCTGGACTTGTGACCAGCATTATCTCCGTCCCTCTCATCGCGTACGCGGCATATTCATTATCCCTCGTCTGGCCCTGGTGGGAAATGCTGCTCTTCGCCATTCTCGGCCTTGTCCTCGCTGTAGCTGGTCATTTCATCGCTCAGCGTATAGGGCGGTATTCAACCACTATTTCTGCATCACTGTGAGAAGGTCATCGTAGCTCTTAACACAGTCGTAACGGACATCGGCACCACTCAAGTTATTGAAAAGAGCTCTGGCGCAGTTTATCTTTGCCGTCTCAATCGGCCTGAGTTCCATAGTGCTCATATCCCCTTTGGTCTCTGCGATGAAGAAAACGTGCTTCACTGTTCCCTCGTTGAACGCTATCGCCCAATCGGGTGAGTAATTTCCTACCGGAGTCGGAATCTGGAAGCCACGTGGCAGTTTCGCATAGACGCAAACCTCTGTGGCCTGGTCAAGAGACCTTGCGAACTTTTTCTCGTTGTTGTCGTCAGCGATGCCGTCGGTGAATACATAGTCTTGGATGCTCTTTGTAGCCCGGTACGCTTTGCCTATGTCCTGACTGCGTTTCTCTTTTGTGAATATGTCGCTGTCATAGGTCTCCTCAAGTTTGTCGTACCTGATATGCTCCACAATGATTGTCGCTTTTTCTTCTTTGATCAGCCGGCTGACCTTGGTAATGAACTCCTCCGGATTGCCGCGGAACATCGCCAGTTTCTGGGGACTGATACTACGTAGAATCGAAGCTGCTGTCCTTCTGGTCAATGTGCTTCTCTTTGAGATTTCACCGACAAGATCATATGGAACGGTCGATGTGCTGACAGTCGTTATGCTTTTTGTCGTGGTCTGTTCTCCACCAAAACTGTCCACATCATTTTGGTCACCAATGGTCATCACATACTTTAGCTCTGAGACGAACAGATTGGAGTTGATTGAACAAACGGCGTGATCAATCAGTTCTTTACTGTCATAATGAACGGTATAGACATACTTATGGTTAATCAGTTTCCAAAGTTCCTGAAACTCTTTCTTGCCGAAATTGGCGTTGAGGGCATTGTCCGAAGTCTTTGTGCTGTAGCCATTCTCAACCATATTCACAAGTTCAACTCTCTCATCATAGATTGATTGAATAAGTTTGTGGACTTCCGCTTCCACTGGCTGAAGACCAGGGAACATCGGTTTCAATGTCTTGTCTTTCAGGTCCTCTTTGTATCTCTGTGTGATGTTGTTATTCTCATCCACGTATCCGCATCCAAGCAGATAACCGACAATCATCATAGCATCCTGGACATTAAGAGTCTGCCGGCCTCCGTCAGCACGAGTGACAACTTTCCCTTCAAAGAATTTGATGTCAGCTTTGGTAGGCCTCTCCCGAAGAGCTTCCTTTGTCTCTTTTTGAAGTCCATCCACGAAATCCGTGTAACTCTCATTGGTGATGACTGTCAGCTTGTTAACCTCTTGGACATCTTCTCCGAGTTCTTGATAATCCATTCGGTTTCCCTGCTGGTCCACGCAGATACGCAGGCCGCGACCTACCTCCTGTCTCTTGGCTATGGCTGAGTTTGCGTGACGAAGGGTACATATCTGGAACACATTCGGATTGTCCCAACCTTCGCGGAGTGCCGAATGTGAGAATATGAATCGGCAAGGTTCCTCAAAACTCAACAGACGCTCCTTGTTCTTAAGAATTAGATCGTAGGCCGATATGTCATCGGATGTGTCGCTGCCGCGCTTCGTCTCACTGTCAATGCTGTGTCCGGTCTTTTTGTCAATGGAAAAATAGCCTCTGTGCACTTGTGATACATCGAAATGTCTTAGATAGCGTTGGTAGTCATCGTCGAATAGAGAAAGGTTATCATCCAGATAATGTGAATATTCTTCTTCGAATATATTCCATAATCGACCTTTAATCTCCGCACCTTCCTCGTTGTAGCTTTTGTAGTTAGCTACTTCATCAAGAAAGAACAATGACAATGTTTTGATCCCTTTGCCATACAATTCTTGTTCCTTTTCAAAGTGAGAGGCTATTGTCTCACGGATCTGGACCCTTTGCATTGTTTCCTGACTGCTGTCGCCATAGACTTCTCCTTTGTGGACTGTTACACCGTTCGTGAAAGTGACCGAGTCATTGCAGGCATTGATTTCTGAAATGGTGAACCCTTCATATTCCCGAAGTGCTGACACCGCATAAAGACTGTCGTGGAGCTCGAACTTTTGGGATTCTTTCCTGATGCCGGCCGCACCCTTGATCTCCAATTCAATCTTCACTATTGGCGGCCTGTTCTTAGACAGAATAATGCTGTCAAGGTACAGGTAGGAACTTGTCCCTTTCAGATTCTTCACCTCGAAGCCTTTCACCTGGATTTTCTTGACAAGTTTCTGTTTGTAGGCATCAAGCGCGTCAAGAGCGTAGATGCAGTTATGGTTGGTCTTATGCGTAGCGGAATAATACAGTACAAACAATGGCTTGAATCTCCTCAACGCTGTCTGCGTGGCGGTGCCTTCCATCTTCTGAGGTTCGTCCATAATGATGATCGGCCTGTTGGCGGCGATCACATCAATTGGCTTCCTGCTTCCGAAATCATCTCTTTCAGAATATATGATGCGGCTTTCCTTGTTCTTTGCCCCCTCTTTCAGTGACGACGCGAATGCCTGGGTGTTGATGATCATAACATTGATGCTGGCATCGCTTGAAAAAGAGTCGAGTTGCTGAAGGTTGGAACTATTATAAATGAAATATCTTGCCTTTTTGCCATAATACTCCATAAAATGATCCTCAAGCATCTTGAAACTCTTGGCTATACCCTCTCTGATGCGATGCTCGGCACTACGACAATGAACTTGCTCCAACCGTAACGCCTGTTCAGCTCGAACATCGTTTTGATGTAAACGTATGTCTTTCCGGTTCCGGTTTCCATTTCTATGTCAAGGCCGACTTTTCCGAGATCGTGCGATAGAGCCTTGGACAGAGGAATATTATTGGATTCCTGAATATTACGGATGTTGGCAAGCATATTCTGGTCGGACAGTTCTACGTCGGCGTTTCTGAAGCCGGCATAGTCATCTTCATAAGTGATCCTTCCGGCATCATTCTTTCCTAAATCCCTGCGGTATAAGAATCCTCCTTGTGTTGGCTGTCCGGCAAAAACCGCCACTGTGCTTTCCACGGCGTCCGTCTGGTACTGTTGTATCTTGAAGTTGAATTTCATCTTCTTTTCTGATTATTTCAATATAATCCAAATACCTCGTGTTGTCCCTTGGCGTTTTAGTACCCCAGATTCCTGCAAATCTTTAAGTATCTCTCTGGCTCTACGGTCACTAATATTTAGTCTATCAGATAATTCCTTTCTGGAAATTGATGGATTTGACTTTATGAGAAATAATAATTGACTATTCAAATCAATTTGGATCGCATTTGGATCATTTGGATCATTTGGATCATTTGGATCACTTGACACAAGTGGATTCGCTATGAGGCTGACCCTGAACATAAAATCATCCTGTTTGAAAATAGGATTTGGCCATCCGCCTTCTTCCAATTCCCTATACATTCTGTCAATACCCTCCCCAAACTCACGAATGAATTCATATTCTTTCATAAATGAGGCAATCTTAGGATTTCGTGAGAAATGAGTTGTCCGCATATTATGCAGCCGGACTCTTCCGGGAAGGATTCCTGGGCTTTCCACCGTGAAATGATTGTCAAACAACTTTACTTGAATGTCCGTCCCGAGGATGGAATAGTCTCTATGTGCAACCGCATTCACGATTAGTTCAGTCCAACAAAATTCCGGATATTCGGGTTTTGTCACGAACAGAGCGTTTGAGGCAAGATAAGTCCTCTCTTTTATTTGCGTCTTTACATAAGCTATGGCAGATTGAGTCATTTCGAGGATCCTTCCTTTGAATGTAACGTCTTTGACAACATTCATTTCGCGGCCAACTTTCTCCTCGTTGCCATCATATCTGATAAACCGTATGTGGGCACGTTGAAAGAAACGCTGTGGATTCTTGCCGAAGAGGAGGATAGCAGCCCCACTTACTTGTTCTTTCCCATCCTTTACGATAATATAATCTCCATTTGAACGCAAAAATGATAAAGCATCTCTCTTATAACCAATCCTTTTACAATAACTTGAAACGAAGTCCAAGTCAATATCGTCAACAGTCGCACGAGGAACAGGATAATCTTCAAAGTATTGGACTCCCTTAGCCAACATTATCTGCATTCTGTCATCGAAGGACAACTTTTTTGATTTGTCACCAACCCTATAGTAAGAATCATCAGCTGTTGTTGAGTGCATAGAGGAGCTTTGCTCAACATCGAGTATCAGAATATGATTTTCTTTTCCTTCCTTGTCTGTACACGCGATTCTTTGCGGATGCACATTTATGGAAGGTATGCAATAATCAAACGGTACACGTAACAAGTCGTTAATATGGGTGCTATACCTATCTATGCCTGACACACTTCCATCGTCTTCAATACCGATAGCAATGGTTCCACCATCGGCATTGGCCATTGCAACCATAATGACTGCCAATGCTTTAGGCTCTATTCGTGCACTTTTCCTGTCAAAAGTCTGACCTTCCGGAAGAGTTCTGTAATCTTCTATTGTTTTCATAATCCGTTAAATTACAAAATTCTTCTGATGGTGTCTTTGCTGTAGGCGTTGAAAATCTGCTCGAAGTTATCAGCGACCTGGTCTGAGGAGAGAGAACTGTCGCGCATAATGAAATAGAGCGGCTTGCGTTTGGCGACTTCTGTGATCACTGTCTCGTTTACGTTCTCGTCGAAGCAGGCGATCAAGTAATCATCATTCACGCTGAACACTTCCTTACCGGCAATGGTTTTCCTCTCGATTTTTGCGGAGAGTGGAAGGTTGTACTCAAGCATCACCTGGAAGAGGAGGTCTTCCGGTGTGCGGTCAGGCTTCACGTTATCATCGAAGAGTGTGGCGGCGGAAGAATCCTCAGGAGTGTAATAGACATCCTGCATATTTGATGTGTCAAGCTTCAGGACACGGAAACCCACATCGAGGCGTGTCGGTTCGGACTCTTTGTCAAACAATCCATTCTCGGCTTTCTTGGTTGCCAGCTCCTCCAGAATCTTCTTCCCTGCTCTGCGGATGCGTTCCTTGCCGATTTCGCAGATAGTACCGTAACCCTGATCCTTTTTCTTGTCGCTAACTTTCTCTGGTAGTTGCACAAGAATGAATTTTCTGTCAGTACCCTTTTCTAAATTGGTTTTCATCAATGCGTGAGCTGTAGTGGCGCTTCCGGAGAAGAAATCCAGAACTATGGAATCATCCTTCAAATTGGCAAGAGTGATCAGACGTTGAAGCAGGCGAACGGGTTTAGGACCATCAAATACTCCTTTGTCTCCGAATAGAGACACAACTTCTTTTGCCCCTTCTTGACTATGACCAACTTCTTTATAAAATAGTATGGATGTAGGGGCCATACCATCGTATTTGAGCTCTGTCAAAAAACGCTTGATACAAGGTACACTATTCCCATCACTTCCAAACCATATTCTATTATCCTGGAGTCTCTCGAAAAAAGCTTTTTTCGAGAGACTCCAGCAGCGACCTGCTGGAGGCTCTATAATACGACCCGTAGGGGTCGTAATAGGATAATCGCACTCGGCGTTGTATGTCTTTACTGACAAATCACTCGGCTTCCATACCCCCCTAGGATCGTTATCTGGATTTTGATACCTTGCATTAGCCTCATCTGTTCTATCAAGACGTCCGATTACATAATTGTCAATATTTTTAGCAAACATTATGACATAATCGTGGCTGTTGGATATGAAACGTGCGTCATTTTTTGGAGAGTATGCTCTTTCCCATATCAGTTGCGCGATGAAATTTCTTTCCCCAAACACCTCATCGCAAACCTTCCGAAGATTCTCCACCTCATTGTCATCAATCGAAATGAATATAACACCGTCCTCTGTCAGCAAATCTCTGGCAACTTTCAGCCTTGGGTAGATCATGTTCAGCCAGTCCGTGTGGAACCTGCCGTTGCTTTCGGAGTTGACCTCGTAGTTCTGCAGGATCATATTCCCGTCTTCATCGAACATCCCACTCTTGCCCCTGAACTCACCAGATGTTTGACTGAAGTCATCCTCGTAGACAAAATCGTTGCCCGTATTATACGGTGGATCAATGTAGATCATCTTCACTTTGCCAAGATAGTCTTCTCGAAGAATCTTGAGTACCTCAAGGTTATCACCCTCAATGTAGAGATTCCCTGTGTTATCGAAATCCACACTGCTTTCCCTGTCTGGTCGAAGAGTCATATTTGTTGGCGTATTTGCTATTCTCATAGCCTCACGCTTCCCCGGCCAAGTGAACTGATACCGCTCCTGCTGCCCCTCGACTATGCCCTTTGACAATTCTACCCTAAGTTTGTCAAAATCAATAGCGTGTTCCAGTCTGCCATTTTCCCCAATCCTCTCTGTCAGACAATTCGGAAATAACTTTCCAATTATCCCAACATTGACATCCACGATGTCTTGTGTATGCATTTTTAATCTATCCATAGATTTTTCGATATCAAATTTACCTTAAATATAATAAAATGATTCTGTTTCAGTGTTATGTTATTTGATTTTTGATGCTCAATTTTTTGAGGTTCTCGGGTGAAATACCGGCTATATTGCCCCCGTGGCGTCGGAGATCCGTTGTTTTTTTTTGGGGGGGAAGAGTGGCTATTCTCACCCGATAATATTCCAGAAGGGACTTTTGCTGTAGGAATGATGCCTTAGCATTGGTCGGACGTGGAACTTCAGAATGTTTTTTGTAAGTTTACGGAAAATTGTATGAGATAATGAATATCGTGCGTAAGATTTCCGTGATTGTGGCTGCCGCTATCTGCATTGTGGTCACGGCGTGCTCCGTGAAAACAGTTGAGGTTCCTTTCGATTCGAACGTAAAGGATTACACTCCGGTTGTCGTTGAAATCCTGAAGTCACATCCGAAAGGTAATGTGAGGATTTGTTTCGGGAAGGGGCTTTACCCGTTCTATCCGGAGCAGGGGACGCGGGAGTTCCTGACGCTCTCGAACAACGACAGCGGTGACAAGCGCATAGCCTTCCTGATCAAGGACATGAGGAATGTCACGATCGAAGGCGACGGCTCCGACTTCATGTTCCACGGGAGCATGGTGCCGTTCGCCGTCAAGGAGTCGTCCAATGTCACCATCAAGGGTGTGTCGGTCGATTACGACTATCCTTGGACCTTCGAAGGGACGGTTCTCTCCAGCGATCCGGCCAGCAGAAGCTTCACTGTCAAGGTCTTCCCGGACACCAAGTACCGCATTGAAGGCGACAGGCTTTTCTTCGGAGGCTATGACTGGGAGTATCCGATGGGGGAGAGCATCCTTTTCGACCCGAAGACCCACAGACCTTTCTTCGACACCTGCGCCTACGACCATGGCTATTGGTCCGGTGAGATGGGAGCCAGGGATCTCGGCGACGGCGTGGTCGAGTTCACCCGCCTGAGCGCGAGGGACGTTCCTCCGGTCGGAAGCGTCTGGGACGACAAAGGGCCTACTGGACTTAACAGACGTTTCCCGGCGATGGCAGTGCTGTCATCAAAGAATATAAACATAGAGAATGTCCACATCTACCGGAGTGGCGGGATGGGACTGATAGCTGAATATTCAGAGAATATCTGGGTGAAAGGTTTCTCTACTGCGGCTCACGAAGGTTCTCCGAGGATGGTGACCACTTCCGCTGACGCGACCCACTTTGTCAGCTGCAACGGAAAGATAACCATCGAGGACAGCCTGTTCGAGAGTATGCTGGACGATGCCGCGAACATTCACGGAATATATATGCTTGTGGACTCGGTGCTGTCGGTGAATACTTTACGAGCGCATTTCGGTCATTTCCAACAGGTTGGCAATCAATTCGCTGACGCTGGAGATAAGATCAGTTTCGTGGACAAATCCAATCTCCGTCCGATAGGTTCAGGCGTTATCAAGTCGATAGACAAATCTGATCGTAAAGCTTATCTGATCGAGATGGATTTTGATCTGACACGAATTGAGAACCCAACGAATATCGCCCTTGAGAACATCTCCAGAGGTGCGGATGTCACGATCCGGAACTGCACCGTTCGCTACAACAGGGCAAGGAGCCTTCTGCTCTCGACATATGGCGACGTGCTTGTGGAGGACTGTGATTTCGCCTCGCAGATGGCTGGAATCTGTGTCAGCGGCGACGCCAATTTCTGGTACGAATCCGGTAGGACAAAGGACATCGTGATTAGAAACAACAAGTTCACGGATCTGGCAATCGGGGCGAACGGTCCGCAGGCCATCCTCCAGATCGATCCTGAAATTCCTACCAAGACCAGGGGCAATGATTTCCACTATCATAACCGTGTGGTTTTCTCAGGCAACACGGTGTCAACCTTTGACAGCCAGATTGTCTATGCCAGAAGCGTCGGGACGCTCGACATCTCTGACAACATATTCATTGATTCCAAGTCTTATGCGCCGCTGTTTCCTAGGCAGCCGGTTATTGACGTGCAGTTCTGCGGCGATGTGACCATCAAAGACAATGATTTCTCAAAGTGGAAGCCGGACGCCGAGATCAGCGTACACGATTGCGTCAAGGTAGAGAATGACTCCGGCCTCCCTGTAATCGACAAACCGAATCCTTACCGCGAGCGGAATTGGTAAGGATCCGGTGTCTATGTGAGGTCCTTTCTCAAAGGCTATTTCTGAGAAGAAGCCTTGTCTTCTGGTTTGTTTTCAGAGTCCTGTGAAGCGCCTTCGCCAGTTTTCTGCGCCCCTTCCTTGTACTTGAAGCGGCGGATTTTGTGCGTGGCGGTCTTGTCGAACTCCTCTTTCATCGCCTCGACCTCGCCGATCTTGGACTGCTTGCTGACGTGCTTGTTGACATATTCAAGAACAGCCTCCTTCATTGACTGGAGGTTGTCGAAGAACTTGTCCTCGCGCTCCTGGTTCCAGTCAAGGACGTTGTCGTCGAACTTGACGAGGGCCACCAGCTTGCCGTTCCTCTCGACCACAAGGGACTCATTCACACCGTTGAACGTGTTGATTACCTGTTCGATCTCCTCCGGGTAGATGTTCTCGCCGGAAGGCCCCACGATCATGTTCCCGAGCCTTCCCTTGATGTAGTAGCGTCCTTTGGAATCCTTGCAGGCAAGATCGTTGGTGCGGAACCAGCCGTCGTCGGTCAGCACGGAGCGTGTCCTTTCCGGGTCGCGGTAGTAGCCCAGCATCACGTTGTCACCCTTGGCGACAATCTCGCCCTCGCCGGTCTCCGGGTTCACGTTCTGGAGCTTGACCTCCACGTTGTAGGCCGGCACGCCGATCGACCCCACCACCGTCTTTCCCACGCAGGCGTTCGTGATCAGCGGCGCGGTCTCTGTCAGGCCGTAGCCGATCGCATAGGGGAATCCGGCCTTGTTGAGGAAGTCCTCGACGGTCGGATCCAGCTTTGACCCACCGATACCGAAGAATTTCAGTTTCCCGCCGAAGGATGCGTAGAGTTTCTTCCCGATGAGCCAGTAGAGGAGTCTCGGCGTGTGTCCCTTCATCCAGGAAAGCACGCGGCTCTTCTCCACCGTCGGAACCACACTGTTCTTGTAGACCTTCTCGATGATCAGCGGCACGGAGCACATGATGGTCGGCTTGACCTTCTTCATCGTCTGCATCAGGATGCTCGGTGTGGGCGGTTTTTGAATATAATAGACGCAGCCTCCGACGTACAGCGGGTAAAGCACGCTGAACGCCATCTCGTAGGTGTGCGACATCGGCAGGATGGAGAGCCAGCGGTCGTGCTTCCCGGCCTTCTGGGCGTGGTAGGCCGCGATGATGTTCTGGCAGAAGTTGCGGTGGCTGAGCATCACGCCTTTGGCCTTTCCGGAAGTCCCTGATGTGTAGATGATTGACGCAAGGTCGTCGGCCTGTGGATCAACACCGTGACCCTCGCAGGTGAAAGCCTTGTCATCCTTTTTGATGAAGTCGAACGTCTCAATGTCGATCACGAGGGTCAGTTTGTCGATCACCTCCTGACTGAGTTTCTTAATGAGTCTCTTGGACACGAAGATGGCCTTGCATTCCGAGTGATTGATGATGTTTGTGACCTCGCTTTCCGACGAGTCCGGCAGGATTGGCACGGTCACACGTCCGAATGGCACGCACGAGAACATCGCGACCGTCCAGTTGGGCATGTTGTTGGAAAGGATGGCTACCTTGTCCCTTGCGCTGATCCCGAATCTGTTGAACCGGTGTGAAAGCTCCAGGCACTTGTGCTTGAAGCTGTCGTAGGTATATTCCTGCCCACCTTCGACGAACCGCGAGAGCGGCCGCTTGGCGTAGTTGTCGTTGGCATATTCAAATAGCTTGGCCAGGGTCGTGACATAATTCTCCCTGTTTTGGCTGAAAAATGGCATAATTGATTGTTTAATGAGTGATGTAGCCTTCCGGGTGCTTGCCCTCGAAGTGCATTGTTTCGTAGATCGCCTGTATCCTGTCGGTGTCGGCGCGCGCGTCATCCGTCAGCTCAACCTTCTCGCCGATGCTGACGCGCTTGGTCTTCCAGTCGAAGTAGCCCATGTACACGGGACATCCGACCTCTCTGGCGATGAGGTGGTAGCCAGTCTTCCATTTTTTCACGGCCTTTCTGGTGCCTTCCGGGGCGATCGCGAGGTGGAACGTGTCCACCTTCTCCATCTCCTCGATGAGGCTCTTGACCATCGCGGCGGCGCTTCTCCTGTCAACAGGGATGCAGCCTACCTTGCGGAGGAACACTCCGACCGGCCAGAAGAAAAACTCTTTTTTGATCATGACGTGCGCGGTCCGGTCGAACTGTGTGTAGAAGAGGTAGGAGACCACAAAGTCCCACACGGAAGTGTGTGGCACACCGAGAATGATGCATTTGCTTTCCGGCGCGGGGCCACCTACCGTGGTCCAGCCCATCTTCTTCAGCAGCCATCCGCAAAATTTAGCCCAACGTGACATAATCAATGAATATTAGATGTTTACGTCTTCAAGTTCCTCTTCGGAACGCAGGTTCGCCCTGATGAAGTTCTGGCGGTCGATCGTGTTGTCGCCCATGTAGAACTCCATGATGTCCGCTATGGACTCCTCGTCGGAAAGCTTGACGAGATCCAGCCTCATGTTCTCTCCGATGAAATCCACGAACTCGTCCGACGAGATCTCTCCCAGACCCTTGAAGCGGGTGATCTGCACAGAGGTTTTCAACTCCTTGATGGCCGCCTCCTTCTCCTCCGGAGAGTAGCAGTAGCGCCTCTCCTTCTTGTTGGCTACCCTGAAAAGCGGAGTTTGAAGAATATGCACGTGTCCGCGTCGGATAAGATCCGGGTAATATTTCATGAAGAAGGTCAGCACGAGCATCCTGATGTGCATGCCGTCATCATCGGCGTCGGTCGCCACGATGATGTTGTTGTAGCGTAGGTTCTCAAGGTCGTCCTCGACTCCCAGGGCTGAGACCAGCAGGTTCAGCTCCTCGTTCTCGGCCACCTTCTTGCGGCTCTCCTTGTAGCAGTTGATCGGCTTGCCGCGAAGGCTGAACACCGCCTGGTATTCGGCTTTCCTCACCTTGGTGATGGTACCGCTCGCGGAGTCACCCTCCGTGATGAATATGCTCGTCTGCTCCGCGAGATCCTGCTTGCCTTTAGGCAGCTTGTCACAGAAGTGGAAGCGGCAGTCGCGCAGCTTGCGGTTATAGACATTCGCCTTTTTGTTTCTTTCCCTGGTCTTTTTCTGGATCCCGGCGATCTCCTCGCGCTCAGCCTGGGACTCCTTGATCTTGTTCTCGATGATCGGAACAATGTCCTTGTTGATTCTCAGGTAGTTGTCCAGATTCTTGGCGATGAAGTCATTGACGTACGAACGGATGGTCGGTCCGCGGTCGATCTCGATGGAGCCGTCGGGATTGAGAATCTTCTTGCCGTTCCCGTCGGTCTTCTCCTTCTCCCACATGTAGGTGGATCCGAGCTTGGTCTTTGTCTGGCCTTCGAAGTTCGGCTCCTGGATCTGGATGCTGATCGCCCCGATGATGCCCTGGCGGCAGTCCTCCGGAGCGTAGTTCTTCTTGTAGAAGTCCTTGAGCGTCTTCGCTATGGCCTCCCTGAACGCCGCGAGGTGGGTGCCACCGTCACGGGTGTTCTGTCCGTTGACGAACGAGGCTATGTTCTCGCCGTAGGAGTTGCCGTGCGTCAGCACGACCTCCACGTCCTCTCCCACCAGATGGATCGGCTCGTAGAGCGGTGTCTCGGAGATGGTGTCTTTGATCAGGTCGAGAAGACCGTTCTCGGACTTGTAGGAGACACCGTTCAGGACAAGCGTCAGCCCTTTCTTAAGGTAGGAGTAATTCTTGACCATGGTCTCCACGTAGTCCATGTTGAACTCGAAGTTCCCGAACATCGTGCTGTCCGGTGTGAAGACCACGAGGGTTCCGTTCTTCTCGCTGACTTTCTCTTTCCTGTCGCTGCCCACCAGCTCTCCGCGCTCGTACCGCGCCCAGGAGCTTTCGCCGTCCCTGAAGGACTCGACGTAGAACTTCTCGGACAGGGCGTTCACGGCTTTCGTGCCGACGCCGTTCAGGCCGACGGACTTCTTGAAAGCCTTGTCGTCGAACTTGCCTCCGGTGTTCAGCTGACTGGTCGCCTTGACAACCGAATTAAGCGGAATGCCACGTCCGAAGTCCCGGACAGAGACCTGTCTGCCATCGATGTCGATGATGACCTGCCTGCCGAAACCGGCGGAGAACTCATCGATGCAGTTGTCGACGATCTCCTTGAGCAGCACATAGATGCCGTCTCCCGGATTGGAGCCGTTGCCAAGCCTTCCGATGTACATTCCCGGACGCCGGCGGATGTGTTCGACACCTTCCAGGGTCCGTATGTTGTCGTCTGTGTAGTCGTTGTTCTGTATGTTCGCCATTTCCAAAATCAATCGCACAATCGTACAAAATTACAAATTTTACTTCGGATTTGAAAAAGTATATAGGAGGCGTCAAAAAAAATCCAAGCTATTATTTTAAGGATTACCTAATAAGTGGTAAATTTGCGAATGGAAAGAAATTTGCATTCAGCACCCCTAAAAGGAAGATTTTTATGAACATATTCAAACGTCTGGTGACATATTCCCTCATCGCCCTTCCGTTGGTTTTGGCGCCATGCTCCGCCTTGGCGCAAGGTTCCGGCAGGAACAACACTTTCGGCGGGATTGTTCAGCTCGACAAGACGGTGCATGACTTCGGTGACATCCTTGTGTCTGACGGCCCGGTGACCGCCGTCTTTACCGTGAAGAATGTCAGTGAGAAGGCCATACTTATCTATAATGTGGTCTCTTCCTGCGGCTGCACCAATGTCGAGTGGACGAAGAAGCCGATCAACCCGGGCGGCACCGGCACGATCAAGGTGACTTTCAAGAATGACGAGAAAGGCTATCCTTTTGACAAGACCCTCACGGCCTATTTCTCCGGCCTGAAGCAGCCGGTGGTCCTGCGGCTAAGGGGAGTCAGCCATGACAAGAAGCTCTCTCTTGAGGAACTCTATCCGATCCGCTTCGGCAACCTTGCCCTCAAGAAGGTGGACATCAAGGGAGGGAACCTGTCCCAGGGACAGCAGAAAAGCGGGAATATGCTTGTTGCCAACCTTGGGAGCAAGCCGCTGAACGTCAAGTTCTCGGATGTGAGCGAAGGCTTGTCCGTGAGGCTGTCTCCGAATCCGGTTCCGGCGCGTTCCACCGCGAGCCTGTCCTACACGGTCACGGCTGACAGGAATCATTGGGGGAAGAACTACTATTACGCCACGCCGGTTGTGGACGGACGTGTGTACAAGGCGGCGGTCTCTCCGAAAGCTGGGAAGGAAAAGCCTGCCGCCGGGGCGGAGGCTCTTGTCAGTGAGCCTAATCCCGAGCTTGGAGAAGGAAAGGGCAAGCTGGGAATCTACACCTACACTAAAGAGAATTTCTCGGGCTTGACGGAGGATGAGAGAAACCGCGGGCCACGGCCAATGCTTGACAACAGCACCTATTCCTTCGGGAAGGTCAAGGCCGGGAAGGTGCTTGACTGCGCGTTCAGGATCGAGAACCGCGGTAAGGAAACATTGAAGATCTACAAGGTGGACGCGGAGACCTCCCACGTCACCGCCGAGGATTTCAAGGATGTCCCGGCTGGCGGGAAGGGTGATCTGAAGGTGGCGTTCGACACCGCCGGATTCCCTCAGGGGGAGTGCCTTGTCCTTCTCACCTTGACGACCAATTCCCCCTTGCGGCCCCAGGTTACACTTTATCTGACCGGAATCGTGACAGACTGACTGCGATATGACCAACTTCTTCACTTTGTTTTTTGACGCGCTCCGAGGCGCGGTCCTGATCTCCGGCCTGGTTGTCGTGATGATGATGATCATCGAGTCGTTCAACGTGGAGTCGGACGGCAGGATGTTCAGGTCATTGAGAAAATCCGGCTTCGCGCAGGTCGTTGTCTCTTCCCTTCTGGGGACGATTCCCGGTTGTGTGGGCGGTTTTGCCGCCGTCTCGCTCTACACCCACAGAATGTTGAGTTTCGGAGCTTTGGTGGCGATGATGATAGCCACCGTCGGCGACGAGTCCTTCATGATGATGGCTCTGTTCCCGGGGAAGGCCGTGATCCTTTTCGCGTCGCTGTTCGTCCTCGCCGTGGTGACGGGGCTGTTGATTGACAGGTTCTTCCCTCAGGCCAAGCCTCTGCCGACCAGGCTGGAGGATTCCTTCGAGCTGCACGGGGACGGGTGCGAGCGCCAGGGCGGACACCATCACAAGGAGGGGAGGCACTTCGGAAAGGTAAGAATATTCCTGTTTGCCGGAGTCGTCCTTTTCATCGCCGCGCTGCTTCTCGGTTTCCTTGAGGAAGGCGGCGAGACTGAGGGTCTTGCCTTCTTCAACGAGGAGTGGTCGTTCTGGTTTTTCGGCATCCTGAGCCTTGCGGTGATCGCCGCGCTGCTCTTCGCATCCGACCATTTCGTGGAGGAACATCTTTGGGAACACATTGTGCGTAAGCACCTTCCGAGCATATTCGCATGGACTTTCGGCGTGCTTCTGGTCATAGGACTCCTGTTCAGCGCCATCGACATCTCGTCCTGGGTCAGCGACAACACGGCACTGATGATCCTCCTGGCTATCCTTGTCGGCCTTATCCCCGAGTCCGGCCCTCATCTGATCTTCGTGACCTTGTTCGCGAGCGGCGTGATACCGTTCCCGGTTCTTCTGGCGAACTCCATCGTGCAGGACGGTCACGTGTCGCTTCCGCTGCTGGCGGACAGCAAGTCTTCGTTTGTGAGGGCGAAGGCGATAAAAGTAGGAATAGCGCTTGTCGTTTTTGTGGTATGGGGTTTGATATTGTGATTTAAAGATTTATCTTTGCATGTTGTTTCCGGGAAACCGGGATGGAAAGTATGAAAACAAGTTAATTTATTAGAATTATGGCTTACAAGATTTCAGAAGATTGCGTAGCTTGCGGAACATGCGCGAGCGAGTGCCCTCAGGGTGCTATCCACGAGGGTGACATTTACACCATCGATCCAGATGCCTGCATCGACTGCGGCACCTGCGCCGATGTCTGCCCGATGGGAGCCATCCACCCGGCAGAGTAATCGGACATAGCAAGATTCCAGAGAGGACGACCACAACTCACGGTCGTCCTCTTTTTTGTGCGTATGTACTTATCATTCTTGGGCCTAATTGTCACATTCCGCCTTTACCCTTAAATACCTCCACGCCCAGATTGTCCTCGATCTTGGACAACATCTCAAGAGTAAGATTCTCGTTCCCCTTAACAATCCGGGACACATATTGCTGACTGCATCCAAGTTTTTCCGCCACCTGTGCCTGCGTCCATCTCATCTCTTCCATCCTGTCAAGCATCTTCATGGCCACAGCCTGCGAACGACGTAGCCATGCGCGGTTTGCGCGACGCCACTCCGCCTCCTCCCGCCACCTTGAAGGTGTCGGGGCTTGATACTGTCTCAATCTTTCAACTGCGGTTCCCATAATAATATAAACTATTGTGAATCTTGATAGTCGATGAAACTTTCTTTGTCCACGATGCCTTCATCCAGCAAAAAGTTACGCACCTTCTCCATCTTCGCCAGCTCCAGAAGCGTATGCTCACGTTCTGCCATCGTAGCCGTTAGTTTAATTGCCCCGCCGGTCACAATAAATGCTCCTTTCTCCAAACGAATGGCATATAGCCTTAACCAGGAGGGATGGCCACCATCGTTCTTGAGCCGGGCCTTTTCCTTATCCAGCATCAAAGCGGCAGTCTGACGATTATCCAAAGGCCGGAACAACTTCTCCAAATCCGCATCCGGGCTCAGATCAAGAATAAGGCACTGTAATTTGTCGCTGTCTTCGATCGTGTCATAGATAGCCTCATTCACATCCGTTACCTTGAAATACGACTCCAAGTCATCTTTGTTCTCATAAAAGAACGCACGGAGCCACTCTACATCATTCCACTGGGCAAACGATCTAACAAGGCATTCTCTTCCTCCCCTTCATAACGGACAGACCACAAACGGCCGTCATTGGTTATCTCATCAAATAGCATCATGGCACAAACGTTTTCACCTGCAAATATACTAAAGAAAAGCCGAGTTTACAACTGGCAGTTGTGAAAAATGATGACGGAATATATGCGATAATCACTACACTTCTTTATACCGATAACAGTGCCGACTTAGGCCAAGACATCTGGTTTGGGTCAGGGGGCGAAACAGAACTAAATCAATGGACAAAATCCGCTTTCGCATAAGCTTTATTACATGATGCCACGTAATACCTATTACTTCCAGTTAAATTCTACAAAACACCTTCAGCCACATAACCTTCCTATGCCCGCAGAGACCGTGTCGGGCTGAAAAACTTGAAGCCAAAGTCACAAGTTTTTCACGTCAAAGTGCCTTCCAGATGCTTCTGGCCAGCTTTGGACTGAAAGCGTTTCGTAAAAAAAAACTTAACCTTCCACGTGCCGCCGAAAGCCGCCTTGAAGCATCCTTCTGGTAGGGGAGTGGGCCGTTGATGTCAGGGGGAGGGTGTCGCCAGTCTCACGAAGGTGCCGACCGGATCCGACACGACATCGTTCATCATCACGCCGGACAGACCACCCTTGAAAAAGAGAAAAGGTAGCTATGCCGAAAATACCGCCAATTCTTTACCAACTTATTTTTTAACGTTTACTAAGTAACCTTCAAAAAATAACCTGCCTCATCTTAAGGAATCTTTTCGGTCTATATCTGTTTTCTCATCAGTCATGTGCCACCGGCACACTCCTTCTTCGAAAATAGATCTATCCTCGAAAATCTTCTCCTAATCTGAGGCAGGTTATTTTTTTTACGTTACTAAGCCGGAAATTGGTCGCAGAGAATCCGGCGGAGGGCGGTGGCGATAGGATTGGGGCCTTCCGGGGTCTGAAGATGTACGTCAAGAGCGAGGCTCGGAAGAGAGACGGGAAGCGTGATGAGGTCCTGGCGTGTGGCAGGATGGGGGAGCAGGCCGATGATGTCTGGGGAATCTGCGACCAACTTCACGATGGCTTCGGCAGAATCCGACACGACCGCCACGCGCGCCTTCAAATCAAGCGGCAAAATCTCTGAATATATCTTCGGAACCGCAAGCCTGGCGCTCTGCGGAAGGTCTTTCAGGTCTGTCGTTTTTGAATATGCCGGATTGGAGCTTACCGCCGATGCCGTCACGCTGAACAAGAACGTGCCGATGTCCTCGAACGATGGCTCTGTCACGTGCCTTTGGGCGTAAATCCTTATGTCTGAATCATTACCGGAAGATTCGCTGCGGATGGAGAAAGTCAGGGACGGATTGAAGGCCAGAAGTTTTGAAAGCGCCTGGGGGAGAATATGGCTGTCGATGAAGCCGTCGGCGGAGATTCTGACGGGTTTGTTGGCGGAGAGTTTGCCCTCCGGCCCGAACATCTTTTCCGTCGCCGTGTACCAGTAGAGGATCCTCCCGGCATATTCCTTGAACGCCGCGCCTTTCGGAGTGAGCGTGACGGAGCCTTTTCTCCGGAGAAACAGTTCCGCGCCGAGGCTCTTCTCAAGCTCCGCGATGTTCTGGCTGACAGCCGGCTGCGACACACCAAGCGCCTTGGCGGCCAAAGTGAAGCTGCCCTTCTCGGCCACCGCCATGAATATTCTCAGTCTGAAATCCTCCAGAACCCCTTCCCGGTAACATTTTGTAGACATATTCACAAAATTAGCCAGTTTTGTGAATATAACCAACGAGGATGACAAAAAAGTCACCCTCGTCGGTTATTGGTAAGCGTTTGGTAATCCTTAAGTAATCCTTTAAAGACAACAAGTTGGTGGAGCGTGTCATCTTAAGGGATCTTTTCTTGGTCTGCGGCCAGGGGATCGGGTTTCGTTGATGTTTCTCTGGATGCCTTCGTCGCCGACGACGAGATAGTCATCACCATCGATCAGTAGGCCGCGGCCTCTTTTCTCCTCCTGGTTCTTCTTGTTGTCAACGTTCACGTCGATGACCTTGCCGCCATGGAAGGTGGAGATGTCATCAAAGATGGTATGGCCGACGATGATGCGCTCGACCGTGTAACGCTTCAGAATCTTTTTCAGGTCCTTGCTCTTTATCGGATTGTACTTCTCGTCTGTCCTTACCAGCCCACGGTACCAGAGCGGCCCCTCGTTCCCGTACAGGAATCCGGTCAGCGGAGAAAGCGCTTTCCGCTCGCTCTTGCTCATGAAGAGAGCCTTGCTTATTTCCTCATTGACCTGAGAGACAGACAGATCCTCGTCATAGAACATTCTGCCCAGCCCGGCATGAACGTACAGGTCAGTTCCGATGATCTCGATCGTGTTGCGTGTCTCAAGCCAGCGTCCAAGCTCGGTGTCTGGACCGAAGAGCTGAGGATATCTCATCCCCAACTCCTCCGCCAGACTCTTGTACTTCTCCTTCGTGTAGCGAAGATCGTCCGCCAGAACCATCGTCTCATGGTTGCCCAGAAGGAACGAGACGCGTCCGCCGGCTTTCTCCGCCTCGTCTTCCAGCTTGTAGACCAGCCAGAAGATCTGGGTCGCGTCTTTGCCCCTGTCAAAAATGTCACCGATGATGACCAGATGATTCCCGCCGAAGCTCCAATGCAGGTTCTCGTCAATCACTCCGTTGCCGCGCAGCAGGCTGACGACGCAATCCATCCTGCCGTGAGGATCGGACATTACAAACACCTTTTCGGAGCGGGGAGCCTTCCACACGGGACGGCTGACCGGATGAAGCCTCACTTCGAACGGATAGTCCCCGTTATGATCCGTGACGCGGAAGCTGAAGTCCTCCGGCAAGGTCTCGTAGGTCCGGTCGATGACGTTCTTGTCCTTGTCCACACTTATGACCCTGGCGCTGCCGTCCGGACGATAGAGGATGTATGGCCCGTCTATTGACAGGGCTGCGTTCTCCTTCCGGCTTTCCTTCTTCTCTTCCGGCAGATAATTCGTGGCTGGTGTGCCGGAACTACTTATCAGGACGAGCGTCGACAAGGAAAGCAGCAGTCCTATGAATCTATTTATCACGTTCTTTCCCTTTTTCATGATGATGCGGTCGCCTTAGTTCAATGCTGTTCATATTCCGGATTCTGAACCATGTTCTCGTTGTATTCCATCTCGTGGATCGGTACCGGCAGCACAATCTTGTAGTAATTCCAGTCGAAAGACCGGGCTTCTTCGGGAACCTCGCTCAGGTAGTCCTTACGCTCGACCTTCCTGTTGTTCCTGATCAGGTCAAAGAAACGTTGTCCTTCTCCCCAGAACTCTATGCGGCGCTGCTCCAGTACCAGATCCAAGGTGATGGACTTGTCCGCCAGATCATCCAGATCCTCACCCGTACGTGCGTAGACCGGCTTTAGGTAAGCCCTCGCGTTCGTGATGTCATTGTTCTTCACGGCTGCCTCGGCGGCGTTCAGATAAAGCTCCGAAAGGCGGAACACCGGAACATTGGCGTCCTCATAGCTCTTGTCTCCCTGAGCCGGATACTTCAGGCAATACGGCTTCTTGCTGCTTGCGGCCGACACCATCTGGCGACGTACATCCTTGGATTTTCCCTTCAGGTATTTCTTCCAATACTTGTCGGTCGCTATCATATTGTACTTTGTGCAGATGTAACCGATTGACGATTTGCCTGGACTGTCCGTGGTAAGGTTCACAATCTCGAACAGCAGCTCGCTGTTGAAAGGCGTAGCCCATATTTTGGCATATTCTTCATTCGTCCACAATCTGTAGCCTTGCTTTTCGGCTCCTTTGATGGCTTCGGTGGCTACCTTGTAGGCCTCGCTGTCCTCTCCTTTGTAAAGGTAGACGCGGCTCAGCAGTGTCATCGCCGCCCATTTGTTGATCTTACCCTCCTTTTTGACAGGCCGCAGCAACCCCACCGCCTCGGTCAGATCCTCGATGATCCTCTTGTAGCATTCGGCTGTGGTGTTGCGTGACGGCTTGATGTTCTTGTCGTCCACCACATTGTCCATTATAGGCACTGCCAGCGAGGCTCCGTTGTCCTTAAGGTAAGGGTAGCCGTAGAGGCGCGTCATGTCAAAAAGCATCAGGGCGCGGATGGCCAGAGCCTCTCCCTTGAGGTCATCGTGGTACACTTGCTCTGTCAGCTTCTCCATCTTCGGAGTGATGATCACCCTGTCAGGCACCAGCTCGATTCTGTCAATGTCCCGAAGCAGGATGTTCAGGTTCTTGGCTATGCCGTAATACACGCTCCAGAAGCCGCTAGGACCGTTTGTCTTGTTGTACTTGAATGTGTAGTAGCTCACATTGGTGCTGGATGATTTGTAGCACTTCATGTCATCTCCCGTCAAGTCGCCGTAGCACATCATTGTGGCCCCGTAGTAGCTTGAGGACTGCATGCCGTTGTAGGCTCCGTTCAGGACAAATTCGAAGTCTCTTAGCTCGGTCAGCGAACCCTCGGTCTCGATCTCGGTGGAAGGCTGAAGATCCATCCAGTCATTTCCGCAGCCGCCCATCAATATGGCGGTAAGCAGGCTGAAGGTTATGAGTTGTATCTTTTTCATATTCATGTTCATTGAGTTATATTAAATCAGTTAGAATTTGACTTCAAGGCCAAAGGTGTATGTCCGCATAGGTGGCGTCTCCCAGCTTGGCGAGGAGCCTGATTCCGGGTCAAAGTAGTCATTCGCGGCCCACGTCAACAGATTGTTGCCCGCCGCGTACAGCCGAACCTTGTCAATGCCTATTCTCCGTGTCCATTCCTTCGGCAGTCTGACTCCGAAGGTCAGGTTCTTCAAGCGAACGTAGTCGCCGCTGAACAAGCGTCTTGTCGTGGCGTAGTCGGACATGGAGACCGAGCGTCCGATTATGAAGCGTTCGATGTCGGTCTTGTCGCCCTCTTTCTGCCAACGCTTCCTGTAATAGGTCGGGATGTTCAAAGTACCGTTGCCGCCGTGCTCGAGTTTGCCGGCCGTACCGTTGTACCTCCAGGCACCGAATGAGAAGTTCAGATTGAAGTTGAGGTCGAACCATTTGTAAGACAAACTGTTGCCGAATCCTCCCGTGATGGTTGGATCCGCGCATTGCAGGATCACCTTTTCCGCCGCGCGCGGGTCCTTGGTCTTGTCTCTGTTCAACTCTCCGTTCTCATCCATGGAGTTCTTGTAGAACATCGGCTCGCCGTCCTCCGGGTCGATGCCGGCGAATTCTATCATGTAGTAGGTAGAATATGGCAGGCCGACCTTGTGTATGTTCACTCCGCTGGTCACTTGTTTGAGATTGCCGTCAAGCTTCAGTATCTTGTTGGCGTTGTGTCCGAAGTTGAGGCTGCTGCTCCAGTGGAAATCCTTCGTCTCTATGTTCGTGGAGCGCAGTTCCAACTCGTAGCCCTTGTTCCTCAGCTTGCCGATGTTCGAGAGGTAGCTGGAGAAGCCGGTCGCCAGAGACAGAGGGCGGCTGTAGAGCAGATCCTTGGTTGTTCGCACGTAGTATTCAAACGTAACCCTCAGTCGGGAGTCGAAGAAACCCAGGTCAATGCCGGAGTTGAAGTTGTAGTTCGTCTCCCAGGTCAGTTCCTTGTTCTCCAGCTGCGACTGCGAGATGCCTGGGTTGTTGTTGTAGTTGCTGGTAAGGCTGCTCAATCCAAGGTAGCCGTAGTAAGAGGATGGAAGGGTTCCGTTGACTCCGTATGACACCCTGAGCCTCAAGTCGTTCATCCAGTCCTGTACCGGTTTCATGAAATTCTCCGAGCTGACTCTCCACGCTCCGGAGACCGACCAGAAGTTGCCCCAGCGGTTTTCTCTCGCAAGGCGGGAACTGCCGTCCGTCCTCCAGCTCGCACCCAGATAGTACTTGCTGTCGTAGTCATAGTTGGCCCGGGTGATGTACGAAACGATGCGCGTCGCCATGTCGGAACCACCCATGCTCTGGTAAACCACGCCATTGTTTACCTCTGGCTTGTCCCAGCGCGCGAAGTTGGAGATCGTGACTCCCAGTCCGTCGGACTCCTTGTCGTTGATCTCGTAACCGGCCAACAGATCCAGATTGTGCTTTTGCCTTATCCTTGTCTGATAGGTCAGGATGTTCGACCAGGTCATGTTCGTGATGTCATTATAGTCCTTGCTGAAACGTCCGTTCTCATCGTCGCCGTCGCTGGTGCGTGGATCCTTCCATGAGCGGGACTTGTTCATCACGAAATCATAGCTGAACGTCGATGCGAACCGCAATCCTTTCCAGATGTCGATGTTTGCGAAGACTGTGTTGAAAGCGCGGGTGGCATATTCCTTTTTGGAGTTGTAGGAATTGGACAGCATAGGGTTGCGGTCGTCCAATTTGATAAGGTCGCGGTTCCATGTGCCGTCCTCGTTCCATACCGGGTCTGAAGGGGTCGCGCCGTTACGTGTGCCGTAGATAGGGGAAGTGTAGGCCCGGCCTTCGGAGTAGGTGTTCTGGTTCACTTTTGAGAACTGCACCCTCGCTCCTACATTCATCCATTTCGTCATCTTATAGTCGACGTTCAGACGCGCGGTCACACGCTCCAGGCCGGAGTTGATGGTGACTCCCTCGTGCTTCATGTATCCGATGGATGTGTAGTACTTGATCTTGTCGTTGCCGTGGGAGGCGGAGAACTCGTAGTTCTGATGACTGCCTTTCCTGAAGAGGTAATCATCCCAATTGGTGAATCCGCACCAAGGCACCGGCGCGTACCGGTCGATGTTGGCGTCAGCGTAGGCGTGCGCCTCGTTATCGGTCATGCCCGGGCGAAGGCTTACCCCATCGTCGCCTTCCACCACTTTACCATTGTAGGTCAAGGCGTAATTCCTCAGACCTTCATGGATCATGTCCCTTCGCTCCTTGCCGTCCATGATCCGGAGATAAGGCATGGCGAAGTCGGAGAAGCCCCAGTCGGTTTTCAAAGTGAAGACCGGTTTTCCCGATCTGCCCTGCCTGGTGTTGATGATTATGACACCGTTGGCGGCTCTGGAGCCGTAAAGCGAGGCCGCGGCGGCGTCTTTGATGACCGTGATGCTCTCGATGTCCGAGGTGTTCAATGTTGACATCACGTCAAGACCGGAATCACTGCCGGACGCTCCGATGTTTCCGGACAGCACAGGTACTCCATCCACCACATAGAGCGGAGAATTCGAGGCATTGAACGATCCCATGCCGCGGATACGTATGGATGTCGAGGAACCGGGTATGCCTGATGCGTTGCTGACCCCTACTCCAGGAGCCGCTCCCTCCAGCATCTGCTGGAATGAAACGTTAGGGACATCCTTGACCTCATCCGTCTTCACTATGCTGGCGGAACCGGCGTAGGCGGATTTCTTGAATGTACCGTATCCTGTCACGATGACTTCCTCCAGCAGGGTGGTGTCTTCCCTCAAGGTGATCCTTACATCATCACCGGGTGCGACGGACACCTCGCGTGTGGTGAAACCGATGTAGGACACGACCAGCGTGACCTCCTTGTCAGCCACGTCCAGGTGAAAACCGCCGTTAAGGTCGGTTATCATGCCGTTCTTCGTTCCTTTCACGACCACGTTGGCTCCGATTATCGGCTCGTTGTTGATGTCGGTGACCTTGCCCGCGATCCGGTTGCTTTTCTCCTCAGCCACCTCGGTCCGGACTGTCACGGGCTCCGCCTTCCTTATGGCGATCACCCCGTTGTGAACCTTGTAGGTCAACCCGCTGTTCTGTAGACATTTGTCAAGAACATCGGAGAGAGGCTCGTTCTTCACGTCCAGGCTCTCCACCTTGACTTTCTCAGCGTCGCTCGTGCTGTAGATGAAAGTGAAGTCGGTTTGTTTCTGGATCTCCCAAAGAACCTCATTCAGAGTCGCGTTCCTGAATCTTGCGGTGACAGTGGCCTGTCCGGTCACTGAGGCGCTCGCCAGCAGGGAAGGCAAGAAGCATAGGGCGAGCGTCGCGGCGAGAAGGCATTTTCCAAATCCTCCCGTCCGGTTGGTATTATGTGGTTTTTTCATATAAATTGGATTAATGATTTATGAATATTCTGACGGTCTTTCCTTTCACGTCGACGGAGACCCTGCCGGTCTGTTCCAGCAACTCCACCAGCGGTGTTATGTTGTCGTAGCGGTTGACGTAGCAGCCGAAGCGCATGTCTTTCGCAGCCTTGTCGGCGTAGATCACGTCCATGTCGTACCAGCGTCCAAGGGTTTTCATGATGTCTTCCAGCCTCTGGTCCCTGAAGTTGATCTTCCCGTTTATCCAAGAGGTGTAGAACGAAGTGTCAACGTTGCGAACCTCGATCCCGTCGCCGTGCCGGGTGACGGTGGCCTGCTCGGACGGCTTGAGGACTATGGCCTCACCTTTTTCCGTCCGTACCTTTACCGAGCCGCTGACAAGTGTGGTCCGGCAATCCTCGTCCTCGTAGGCGGAAATGTTGAATGAGGTTCCCAGCACTTCGACCGTCATGCCCTTTGTCTTGACCATGAACGGCTGTCCTGTCCTGCTCACCTCGAAGTAAGCCTCGCCCTCCAGTTCGACCATGCGGACATCTTTAGCGAACCGGGCCGGGAAACGGACGGAACTCAAGGAGTTAAGGTACACCTTGCTCCCGTCGCTCAGCGTCAAACGGTACTCTCCACCTTGCGGCACGCTTACCTTATTGTAGGCGAGTCTGCCTGACAGCCGGCCTTCGCCGCCGGCGTAGTGCAATGCGGCGGAATCAACTTGTATGACCGTGCCGTCCTTTTCCTTCAGTTCCGTTCCGCAGGATGATTTCAGGTCGAAGGTCTCCCCGTTGTCCAAGGTGAGGGTCGCTTTATTGCCGCCCGGCATGATCTGCTCCATCGAGCGGGCCTCCAGATAGCGCATTTCGTTGACTTTGTTCTTATGTACCACGAATATGCTGATGGCCGCGGCTGCGGGAAGTATGATGGCGGCAGCGTACTTGCATACGTTCAGCATCCGGTGTCTGGCGCATTGCCGCCGGATTTTCCGCTGCACTCCGATCCAGCCGGCCTCCGTACTGAAGTCCTGTCTTTTCTGTATGTTCCGCGTTATGTTCCCTTCCTGGCAGATTTCCTGAAAGAGACGCTCGTTCCCGGCGGATTCATTTCTCCACCGCGTCAGTTCCGCCTCCTCTGTCTCGTCTGTCTTTCCGGACAAATGCCTGGCTATGAGCCTGGCGACATGGAAAAGATTGGTCATGATAGTCACCTGTGTTAAAGATTACAGTAATATAACAGGTGAACCCGTGAACAGGGTGTATCGTTTTAGGAAAAATCACATAAAAAAGAAGAGCAGGAAATAGTAATCCTTCAGATAGTCGCGCAGCTTGCGGTAGGCTATCTTCTTTTGGGAGTGTACGGTTTCCTTCGAGACGCTCAGCTCTTCCGCTATCTCCTGGTTTGTCTTTCCCTCAAGGACCAGCAGAATGATGCTTCTCATCCCGGGGGGTAACGAGTCGATGGCTTCCTGAAGGATGCGATAGGCCTCCTCGACGATGACCTTGTCGTGAAAGAAAGTGTCTTTGTGCGAGTCCATCACTTTCCTAGCATATTCACTCTTCACCTTGGAATGTTCCAGCTCATTCAGGGATCTGTTCCGCACGGAGGTGTAAAGGAATGATTTTATCTGATGAATATAGGTGAAGCCATCCCGCGACTGCCACAGCTTTACAAAGCAGTCCTGCACGATGTCTGCCGCCAGCAGGTCGTCACAGACATATTCATTGGCGAACATGCACAGGGTGACGTAATATCTGTCAAATAATTGACGAAAACTACTCTCGTCAGCCAGTTTGAAGATTATGCCGTCTGTCTTGTGGGTCACGTGTGGTCTTTTTGGATGACAAACTTACATAATAATCGGCGGATTTCCTAAAGCGAGTGTCTGTTCCTGGTCGCTTCATTGATGGTGTAATTATCGAAAATCGTAAATATTTTTTGGAATAACGAGAATTTTGATGTAAGTTTGCCTTGTTGAAAAAATAGAATGAGATGTCGATTATAGTGAATGTTGACGTGATGCTGGCCAAGCGGAAGATGTCTTCCGCCGCGCTTGCGGAAAAGATAGGCATAACGCCGGCCAACCTCTCCATCCTCAAGACGGGGAAGGCCAAGGCGGTCAGATTCTCCACGCTGGAGTCCATCTGCAAGGCTCTGGACTGCCAGCCGGGGGATGTCCTTGAATATTCAGAAGAACAACAATAATCTAATACGGATTCAGTTATGAAAAGATTTTTGATTCTGGTCTCCGCTTTCCTTCTGGGCGCGTCGGCGTTCGTGGCAAGCGCTCAGATGCAGCAGCTTCCGAATGACCCTGCGGTCAAGGTCGGCAAGCTGGAGAACGGTCTGACCTATTACATCAGACACAATGACAAGCCGGCGGGCAGGGCGGAATTCTACCTTGCGACCAACGTCGGAGCGATTCAGGAGACTCCCGACCAGGATGGTCTCGCGCACTTCCTTGAGCACATGTGCTTCAATGGTACCAAGAACTTCCCGGAGAAGGGCATCCTTAACTGGCTGCAGAGCATCGGAGCCTCTTTCGGAGGCAACGTGAACGCTGCCACAGGTATCGATCAGACCACCTATATGCTCAATAATATTCCTTTGGTAAGGGAATCGGTGGTGGACACCTGCCTTTTGATCCTGCACGACTATTCGCATTTCGTGACGAATGATCCTGCCGAGATCGACAAGGAGCGTCCGGTGATCATCGAGGAGAGACGTTCCCGCAGGAACGCAGGCTGGAGGACTTTCGAGAAGTCTCTTCCTTACCTCTATGGCGACACAAAGTACGCCACCTGTACCCTGATCGGAAGCAAGGAGAACCTTGAGACATTCAAGCCTGAGAGCCTTGTGAATTTCTATCAGACGTGGTACCGTCCTGATCTTCAGGCGGTCATCGTCGTGGGTGACATTGACGTGGATGCAGTCGAGGGAAAGATCAAGTCGATATTCGCTGACATTCCGGCCGCCGTCAACCCTAAGGCTAAGGAGAAGATTCAGTTCAAGGAATTCACCGAGCCGCGTGTCGCCGTCATCACCGATCCGGAGACGACCTCCGCGTCGGTAGAGATGGTCTGGGAGAGCGCCGCGCGTGACGAGGCGCTGAACTCGACACCGGTCGGCCTTATGACTGACCTGATCGAGAGCGTCGTGCAGACCGTGATGAGCGAGCGTTTCAATGACATCACCTCCAGCGCTGACGCACCTTACCTCTATGGTAGCTTCGGATTCGGAAAGCTCTGTGAGGCCATTGAGGGCACCGATGCCAATGTCGCCCTGAAAGAGGACAACATTCTTGGCGGATTCAAGGCTTTTGTCACTGAAGTGGAAAGACTTAAGAGATATGGTCTGACCGAGGGCGAGGTCACCAGAGCCAAGGACAACATTCTCGCCGCCTATGAGAAGGCCGCCAACGGCGCCGACACCAGGAAGAACGGGGAGTTCGTCAATCCGCTGATCAACCACTTCTTCAGCAACTACTCATTCATGGAGCCGGCCACCAGGCTTGAGCTGGTGAAGACAATCTTCTCACAGATCAACGCCACGGTGATGAACCAGATTCTGGCCCAGGGCTTTGCTGACGAGAACAGCCTTGTCGTGGTCTACAGCGGACCGGAGAAGGAAGGCATCGCCACCCCGACCGCCGGGCAGCTGCTTCAGGTCATCGATGAGGTGAAGAAGGCCGAGATCGAGGCTCCTGCCGCGGATGCTGTCACCGAGCCTTTGATGGATCCTTCGACCTTGAAGGGGGGTAATGTGAAGAAGACTTCAAAGACCGTCTATGGGGCGACGGAATGGATCCTTTCCAATGGAGCCAAGGTTGTCGTCCTTCCTACCGAGCACAAGAAGGATCAGATACTCTTCTCCTTCTACAAGGCTGGTGGACAGAGCCTTATCCCTACAGAGGATCTGGCGTCGTTTGACGCCAGCATCTTCGGCGCCTTCCAGAGCGTCCAGGGACTTTCCAAGTTCAAGGGGACAGATCTGACCAAGGTGCTTTCCGGCAAGATGGTGAGCGTCAGTCCGTTCATAGACAATCTCTACAACGGTGTCTCCGGCAACTCTTCCGTGAAGGATCTTGAGACCGCGTTCCAGCTTCTCTACCTTAACTATGTTGATCCGCGCTTCGACCAGAAGGAGTTCGACAACGCGACTTCCCAGATCAAGGCCGTGCTTCCTAACCTTCTCAATACCCCTAACTTCGCTTTCCAGAAAGAGTTGAACAAGGTACTCTACAACGATGATCCGAGAAACGAGGTCATCTCTATGGAGAAGCTTGAGAAAGCCAGCCTTCAGGCCATCGAGAGGAACTACCGCAGGCTCTTCGCCGATGTTGCCGGTTCCGTGATGGTCATCGTCGGTGATGTTGATCTTGACACCCTGAAGCCGCTTGTCGAGAAATATGTCGGTTCTCTTCCAAAGGGAAAGAAGGCTACCAAGTGGGCGGATGTTGAGCCAAAGCTGGCGAAAGGCAAGGTAGTGGATGTCTTCGACCAGAAGATGGAGACTCCTCTCTCCACCGTGCTTCAGGTCTACAGTGACTACAGGCCGTTCTCTGTCAAGGATCAGACCCTCGCCAGCGCGGTAAGCTACATCCTCGACCAGATCTACACGGACACACTCCGCGAGGACGAAGGCGGCACCTATGGCGCGTCCTCTTCCGCGAGCGCCCGCAAGTACCCTGACGGACGCTACCTGCTTCAGGTCTATTTCAACTCCAAGCCGGCCCTTGCCGAGAAGCTCAGGACTCTGGCCCAGGACGGTTTCAGGAAACTGGCGGAAGAAGGCCCGACCGACGAGCAGTTCACCCGCACCGTGGAGAATTTCAAGAAAAATGTTCCGGAGAGCAGGATCAACAACTCCTACTGGCTGTCCAACATTCTCCGCTACTTCCGTAACGGCTACGACTACGACCAGGAGTGGGAGGCCGCCGTCAACGGCCTGACCAAGGAAGGCATCCGCGAGGCCGCCGCCAGACTCTACAACTCCGGCAACTTCATCGAGGTAGTGATGATGCCGGGCGAGACCGCCGAGGCCGAGTAATGAATATATTCCCGGACATTCCGTCCGGATTAACGACAAAGAGGACGACTTAATCAGTCGCCCTCTTTGTCGTTAATAAAATATTCAAATCCTAATTTTACCTCAAGGCCTCAATCTGTTCAGAAGACAGCCCCGTGGCAATCTTGATCTGATCAGTGGGTAAGCCCAAAGACAACAATGACTTTGCGACCTCCGCCTTTCCCTCGGCCTTGCCTTGCTCGGAACCTTCCTTAAAGCCTTTGCGGTAACCTTGCTGCTCGGCACCCTTGATGTACGGGCGCATTTCTTTTTCTGTCATCATATCACTGAAATAGTTGTCAATCTCCTTGTCGTCAAGGCCGCTGACGCGCATCGCTCTTTCCAATTTATTGAACACGGCATCTTTTTCAGACCTCGATTTGGCAAATATAGTGAAATTTCTGAATATCCTGCACCATCCTGCGATGGGACTGTCATATTCATCATTGTATCGCATAACTCTTGGCAATTCAAGAAGAAAGAACGACATTTGGCCACCAAAAGGCTCTCCGGTTTCGATTTCCTGAGTACGATAATGATAGAGGATCTTGTCATCAGGGGAATTCGGATGCTCGTCCTCGTAATTCATAATGCAGATAACCTTGACCGGAGCCAGAACATAGTCTTCATCTCCACGTTTGATCTGCCTTGTCACAAGTCTTGATCCATAGAAGAACAGCCGGTCGCGTTGATCGAAACGAGAGGCTTTCTGCATTTCCACCAAGATGGTCCCGTCTGGAGTCTGGCAGAGGAGGTCAAAGAGTATCCTTTTATCCGATGGGGCAACCTCCGTGAGTTCTGTATTGCGGAACTCCACAGATGAGATATCCTCTTTAAGAATATCATTCAAGAGTGTGATGAGAAGGTCTGGATGATTTTGGAACAAGTACTTGAATGCCCAGTCACAGGTCAGGTCGAGATATTCAGGTGTGGCGAGACTTTGGGCGTAGGAGTCCTTTTCTTCTTCCGACATACCGTTGAACCGGCTGTCTTTTTCGATGAGCCGCCGGCAATGTTCGTACCGCTTGAGGTATAGCCTCTCCTTGGATATGGTCTCATGGTTAATGGTTGTTTGGCCGGTCGCGTCTTGGATGCCGACCTTTGTTGTCTCGGAGTTCTCCATAGTTGAAGTAGTTTTTAATGATGTCAAATTGGTTCGGGATCTGTTCCCGAATCCAGCGCAATATCGGCATAGTGAACGTAAAAAACGAAAAGAAACATATACGAATCATAAGAAACGTAAATATTTTCGGTAAATACCCCCTAAAAAACGCCCCTACGACAATTTTGCGAGCGTTTGCAAAACCGCCATAGGGGCTTGTGATAGTTTTATTATGTGTTACAACTCCTTAAGGAAGCGGGCCATGGCGCTTAGGAAGTCGCTTCTATATTCCTCGATCGGGTCGTCGCAGTACTTGGCGTTTTTGAAGCCGTAGCCGTGGCCGCCGCCAGGGAAGGCGTGCATCTCGCACGGGACACCGTTCTTCACGAGGGCGTTGAAGTAGCGTACCTCGTTCTCCGGCGGGACACCGTAGTCATTGGAACTGAATATGATGAAGGTCTTCGGCGTGTCGGCGCTGACCTGCTTGTCCAATGAATATCTTTCCTTGAGAGCCTCGAATTGCCTCTTGCCCTCGTCCCAGGTCTCGAAATCCTTGCCCTTTCTGTTGTACCAGGCCTTCTCCGTACCGATCAGGTTGTTGAAACTGCCCTCGTGGCCGACACCTTTCTCTGACGAGATGACCGGGTAGACAAGGATGGAGAAATCCGGCCTTGTCACGGCGTCGACGTACTGTGTGGAGGCGGTGGCCGCAAGATGACCGCCGGCGGAGAACCCCATCACGCCTATCTGCTTCACACCCCACTCCTCCGCGTGGTGGCGGCAGTAGCGGAACACGTTCTGGACATCGGTCAGAGGCACGTTCCAGTGGCCGAACGGCAGACGGTACTTAAGGACGGCGGCGTTGATGCCCTGGCTGTTGAGCCACTCGGCTGCGTACTGTCCCTCGTGTACATAGGCGGTGAACCAGTAGGCGCCGCCCGGGCAGATGATGACCATCTTACCGTTAGGGTTCTTGGCCAGATAAAGCTCGAACCTCGCGCTGTCTCCGGTGTACTTCAGATTCATGTCCTTGGTCAGCTCCTCCGGCCTTGTGCAGCCGTTGGACTCGCCGGGACCAAGGGTTATGCCCTCTATGCCCTTGTCAACGTTCTGTCCCTCAGGGTAGAGGTGGACGACCTTGTCAGGCCTGCGTGTGAACTGCTCCCGGGCGACTTTCGGTCTATCCTTCTTTCCGTCCACGCCCTCAAGCTGCTGCCCGAGCCATCTTTCCAGGGCGGCGGAGAACTCCGGCCTGCACGAACCGAGATTGTCCTTGCAGACCTTCGGATCCAGACCGATGCCCAGATCCGTGAATCCCCAGCCGTGGCGACCTCTAGGATAGGTATGGAGTTCCGCAGGAACCTTGTTCCTGACCAAGGCCTGGTAGAACTTGACCGAGCTGGTCACCGGAACCGTCTCGTCATACGTGCTTACTCCGATGAAGGTCGGGGGAGTGGTAGGGGTTACGTCGCGGTAGGTGGTGTACATCTTCCGCAGCCCCTCATATTCATAAAGTCCATCGTACCATTCCCCGAATGGCTTGTTCTCCCTTTCCTTCCAGAAGTCCTTGCTGCCCAGAAGGTTGTCAACCGATCCTTGGTGTGTGGCACTCTCGTCCATCAGGATGACGGGGTAGAAGAGCACGGCGAAATCGGGCCGCGTCGTCGAGTCAACGTACATGGTCTCTGCCGTGCTGGCAAGATGTCCGCCTGCGGAGAATCCCATCACGCCGATCTGCCTTACACCCCATTCGCCGGCATGGTGACGGCAGTAGCGGAAGGCGTTCTGAACATCCTGGAGCGGAATCTCCCGGTGGCCGTTTGGCAGGCGGTACTTCAGGACAGCGCAGGCTATATCCCGGTCATTCAGCCATTTGGCGGCGTAAGACCCTTCGTTCCAAGTGGATATTCCCGTGTAGCCTCCGCCGGGGCAGACGATGACCATCTGTCCGTTCGGATTCTTTGGCATGAATATGTCGATGCGCGCGCTGTCGGTGACATTGCTGATGAAGCCCCATCCGCCGGCCTCTTCCGGTCCCTCAAGCCCGTTTGCCACAAGCGGACCCTCGGTGACGGCGACTCCGTTCTCGATTATTCCCTGGGCGGAATTCTGTCCGTTGGGGTAGAGGTACACAGTCTTTGTCGGCGCGTACTCGATCCCGGGCTTTCCCTTTGTAAGCAGCTTGTCCTCCACCGGGGATGTCCTCGCCAACGGATTGACATTCACCACGGAACCATCGAGTACCAGTTGGCCTTTCCGGACCTTTCGCTGCGCCGAGGCATCTGTCCCGACGCAGACAACCGCCGCCACCATAGCGGCCACAAGAAATGTTCTTTTCATATTCTCTGTCTTTAATGTCCTATTTATGAATATATCTACAAATATAGTAACCTTCAAAAAATAACCTGCCTCATCTTAAGGAATCTTTTCGGTCTATATCTGTTTTCTCATCAGTCATGTGCCACCGGCACACTCCTTCTTCGAAAATAGATCTATCCTCGAAAATCTTCTCCTAATCTGAGGCAGGTTATTTTTTTCACGTTACATAACGAAAAGGAGCGGCATTTTATGGCCGCTCCTTGAAAGATAGTTATTTGATAAGGGTGCTCACTCGTCGGTTTCTCTGAACTCAAGCAAGTCTCCTGGCTGACAGTCCAATGCCTTGCAGAGGGCGTCGAGTGTGCTGAATCGGACACCCTTGGCCTTCCCGGTCTTAAGTATCGACAGGTTCACCGCCGAAAGTCCGATCTTCTCCGCCAGCTCGGCTGAAGTCATCTTCCGCCTGGCCAGCATCACATCGACATTTACTACTATTGGCATGATGACTATTCTTCAGTTGTTTCCGCCTGAGGCTGCTCCTCCGGCTTGGTCTCCTTTCCCTTAAGATATTCAGGCAGATTCATTCCCGCCATGTTGAAAAGATCCTGGAGCGGAGGAACGGAACCCATCAGGCCGGAGATGAAGTTCGCGGTCGATGTCTTGCCGTTCTTTCCTTCGCCGTTGCCGTCCCAGACGGTAACCTTGTCGATCTTTATGCCCTTGACAGCCTCGACCTGAGTCTTGACGAGTTCAGGGAGTTTGTCCGCGATGAGCATGAGCACGGCCTTCTGAGGATCGCCGGCAGCGGCCTTGACGAGCTCGTTGAAACCGTCTGCCTGCTTTGAGAGGACCTCAAGGGTACCGCGGGCCTGAGCGTCCATCTTGGCGAAGATGGCGTCTGCCTCTCCCTTGGCCAGCCTGCGGACCTTCTCGGCCTCGGCCTCAGCCTCGATGATGAGCTTCTCCTTGTCGATCTGGGCAGGTACGACGATGTTGGCCTGCTGGGTTGCCCTTTCTCTTTCGGCACGGGCAAGCTCGGCGTCACGCTCGCTCTGGTAGGCCTCCTGGAGGGCCTTCGCGGCCTGAACCTTCTCTGCGGCCACGGCCAGGCGGGCGGCCTCCGCCTCTTTCTCGCGGCGCTGTGCGTCGGAGTTGGCGATGTCGATCTTCGAGGTGTTCTCACCCTGCACGGCAAGGGCGTTAGCCGCAGCGGTCTTGATACGGGTGTCTCTCTGAGTCTCGGCGATTCTGATGTCCTTGTCCCTGTCAGCCTCGGCCTTACCGATCTCACCATAGCGGTTCTGCTCGGCGACACTCTTCTTGGCGTCGTTGATGGCCTTGGCGGCTGCCTCCTTACCGAGAGCCTCTATGTAGCCGGACTCGTCACGGATGTCGGTCACGTTCACGTTGATGAGCTTGAGGCCGATCTTGCGGAGCTCAGCCTCAACGTTCTGGCTTACAGCCACGAGGAACTTGTCACGGTCGGAGTTGATCTCCTCGATGTCCATCGTGGCGATCACCAGACGGAGCTGTCCGAAAAGGATGTCGGTGGCGATGTTCTGGATGTTGTCGATGGAGAGTCCGAGAAGCCTTTCGGCGGCGTTTGTCATGCTGTCAGGCTCCGTGGAGATTCCGACGGTGAAACGGCAAGGCACATCGACACGGATGTTCTGCTTGGAAAGAGCGTTGGTAAGGTTGCACTCGATCGAGATCGGCTTGAGGTCGAGGAACGCATAGTCCTGGAACACAGGCCAGACGAAAGCCGCGCCTCCGTGGATGCATCGTGCCGACGAGATGGATCCGCTCTTGTTTTTGCCGGTCTTACCGTAGATGACCATCACCTTGTCGGAAGGACAACGGCGGTAGCGCTTAAGAATCGCCGCGAATGTCACGAATATGACGACGACGATGATGAGGATAAGGGATAGTTCCATATTCAAAGGGTTTAAAATGTGTTAATATATTCGTAAATAATTGATTGCTCGGTTGTTGCTTTCGCGCCAGCTCTTTAGATGATGGTCGGGTTGAGTTCCTCCACCAGCATCGTGTAGTCGTTGATGACTTCCGTGACCTTTATCGCCGTTCCGGTGCGGATCGTGTCCCCGTCGGTGATGGCGTCATATTCCCTTACGGCGTTGTTGATGGAGATCTGGATCTTGCCTTCGCCCTTGCGCTCGCCGGGAATGGTGAGGTAGACCTTGCCCTCGCATCCGACAGCCGACTTGTGCACGTCGATGTTGCCTGTCTGCTGCATCCCGCTAAGCCATTTGAAGATCCACATGACGATGGCCACAAGCATGACGCCCATGACCACGGAAATGATGATCAGCAGGGCGTTGGATTCGATGCTTTCGTTCAGAAGCACCGCGGTCCATCCGAATCCGAGGCAGAAGTTGACAAGGTTGCGGAACGTCAGAAGGTTCATCGATGGATCGGCGTCGAACCCGCCGTCCGATGTGTCGAGGTCAAAGTCCCCGTCGTGTCCTCCGAGTCCCAGAAAGGTCAGAACCGTCTGAATGACGAAAATCAGCGATGCCGAGAGTGTGATGGCCCAAAGGACCTGCATTGCCGAGCTGAGTGATGTCCACCAGGTAATCATATCATTAAGTGTTTTAGTTAACCGCAGCCGGAACGCTCCCCGAACTGCTCTCTTGCAAATATATTAATTAATTTATGAAAAACAATAATATTTTCTAAAAAATCGTAAAAAATATGAATATCCCTTGCCGCTCAAGGGCTGTCACGAAGTGACTGGGTGGAGGTGGAATTACTAATATGATAAAGAGGGTGACTAAAACTTTTAGCCACCCTCCTTCTATATTACCGGAACACTACTTGCCGGCGAGGCGGGTGTAGGTGCCGTAACGTACTTTGGCGAATTCCTCGGTGAGGCTCAGGAGCTCCTGGGCTCTGTCAGGGAACAGCTTGTAAAGGGATGCGAAACGAACCTCACCCTTGAGGAAGTCCTGGAACTTGGCCCAGTCCGGTTCCTTGGAGTCAAGAGTGAACGGATTCTTTCCTTCGGCCTCAAGAGTAGGGTTGTACCTGTACAGGTGCCAGTAACCGCAGTCAACGGCAAGTTTCTCCTCCTTCTGGCTCAGACCCATACCAGCCTTCAGACCGTGGTTGATGCACGGAGCGTAGGCGATGATCAGGGATGGACCGTCGTAGGCCTCAGCCTCCTTGATGGCGTTGAGGTACTGTGCAGGGCTTGCACCCATGGCCACCTGTGCGACATAGACATAGCCATAGCTGATGGCCATCATGCCGAGATCCTTCTTGCGGATCTTCTTGCCTGAGGCGGCGAACTTGGCGATCGCGCCGGCAGGGGTTGACTTGGAGCTCTGTCCACCGGTGTTGGAGTAAACCTCGGTGTCGAGAACGAGCACGTTCACATTCTTGCCGGAGGCGAGGACGTGGTCGAGTCCGCCGTAGCCGATGTCGTAGGCCCAGCCGTCACCACCGAAGATCCACTGGCTGCGGGCAGGGATGAAGTGCTTGTAGTCAAGAAGTTTCTTGCAGTGAGGGCAGTCGGTCTTCTCCATGAGAGGAATGACCTTGTCAGCCACCTCGCGGGTGATCTCACCGTTCTCCTTGTTCTCAAGCCACTGCCTGAACAGTGCCTTTACTTCATCCGGGCACTTGTCGCAGTCGAGGGCGGCGGTCATGAGGTTGGCCACCGTCTCGCGGGCGCGGTCGGAGCCGATCTTCATTCCGAGGCCGAACTCGGCGTTGTCCTCGAACAGGGAGTTCTGCCAAGCCGGGCCATGACCTTGGGCGTTGGTGCAATAAGGAGAAGCAGGGAATGACGCTCCGTAGATTGAAGAGCAACCTGTGGCGTTGGCGATCATCATCCTGTCACCGAAGAGCTGTGTGATGTTCTTGATGTAAGGGGTCTCACCGCAACCGGCGCAGGCACCGCTGAACTCGAACAGAGGCTGTGCGAACTGGGAGTTCTTGACATTGGCTGCCTTGTTGACAACAGTGTCCTTGTAGCCTACCTTAGTGGCGAGCCAGTTGAAGTTGTCCTGCTCAGAGTGCTGGTCGAGGGCGGAAACCATTGTGAGGGCCTTCTCCTTCGCAGGGCAGACATCCACGCAGTTGCCGCAACCTGTACAGTCATCCACAGAGACTGAAAGGGCGAATGAATATTCCTTCAGAACGGCCTTGCCCTGTGCCTTCTTGAGTCCGGCAGGAGCCTTCTCGGCCTCTTCGGCTGTGAGCAGGAACGGACGGATGGCGGCGTGAGGGCAGACGAACGCGCAGGAGTTGCACTGGATACACTTGTCTGGATCCCAGCTTGGAACCATGACGGCGACTCCGCGCTTCTCGTAGGCTGAAGTGCCGGCCGGCATCGTGCCGTCGGCGTAAGGCAGGAACGCGCTGACAGGGAGTGAGTCTCCGTTCTGGGAGTTCACAACGTCGGCGATGTCCTTCACGAAAGCAGGAGCGAGGCGATCCTTGTTAGGGGTCTCGAACCAGGCCGAGATCTTCGCCCACTCGGCAGGGATAGCGACTTCGGTATATTCACCGCCACGGTCAACAGCGGCGAAGTTCATGTTCACCACATTCTCGCCCTTGTTGCCGTAGCTCTTCACGATCGCGTCCTTCATGTACTTGACGGCGTCCTCGTAAGGGATGATGCCGGTGATCTTGAAGAAAGCGGACTGGAGGATCGTGTTGGTCCTGTTGCCGAGTCCGATCTCAGCGGCGATCTTGGTGGCGTTGATGATGTAGAGCTTGATCTTCTTCTTGCCGATGACAGCCTTCACGTTGTCAGGGATCCTCTTGACGGTCTCTTCCTCGTCCCAGAGTGAGTTGAGGAGGAGGGTTCCTTTCTCCTTGATACCCTTGAGCACGTCATACTTGCTCAGGTAGGAAGGAACGTGGCAGGCCACGAAGTCAGGGGTGCTGACAAGATATGGAGCCTTGATCGGCTTGTCTCCGAAGCGGAGGTGAGAGCAGGTGTAGCCGCCGGACTTCTTCGAGTCATAGTCGAAGTAGGCCTGGCAATATTTCTGCGTGTGGCTTCCGATGATCTTGATGGTGTTCTTGTTGGCGCCGACGGTGCCGTCGGATCCGAGTCCGTAGAACTTGCATTCGGTCGTGCCTGGCTTCACGATGGAAACCTCGCTCTTGATTGAGAGGGACTTGAATGTCACGTCATCGACGATGCCGATGGTGAAGTCGTTCTTAGGCTCGTTGAGCTCAAGGTTGTCGTAAACGGCGACGATCTGGGCAGGAGTGGTGTCCTTTGAGGACAGTCCGTAGCGTCCGCCGATGATCAGCGGAGAGTTGCTCTGTCCCTGGAACAAAGCCTTCACGTCAAGGTAGAGAGGCTCTCCGAGAGCTCCCGGCTCCTTGGTCCTGTCGAGGACGGCGATTCTCTTCACGCTCTTAGGAAGGACTTTCAGGAAATATTTCTCAGCGAAAGGCCTGTAGAGGTGAACGGTGACAAGACCGTACTTTCTGCCCTTCTTCGCGAGGTAGTCGATTGTCTCCTTGATGGTTTCGGTCACGGAACCCATGGCGACGATGATGTTCTCGGCGTCCGCGGCTCCGTAGTAGGTGAACGGACGGTACTCGCGGCCGGTCATCTCGCTGATCTCACCCATGTAGCGGGCGACGATGTCCGGAACGGCGTTGTAGTAGTTGTTCCTTGACTCCACGGCCTGGAAGTAAACGTCTCCGTTCTGGGCGGTACCACGGGTGACAGGAGCGTCAGGATTGAGTGCCCTGTCACGGAAAGCCTTGAGGGACTTCTTGCTGACCATATTCTTTAGCTCTTCCTCGTCGAGAGCCTCGATCTTCTGGATCTCGTGCGATGTGCGGAATCCGTCGAAGAAGTGGAGGAAAGGAATGCTGGACTTGATCGCTGAGAGGTGAGCCACGGCGGCGAGGTCCTGAGCCTCCTGAACTGAACCGGAAGCGAGGAGTGCGAAGCCTGTCTGGCGGCATGCCATCACGTCCTGATGGTCTCCGAAGATGGAGAGGGCATGTGATGCAAGCGCGCGGGCTGAGACATGGAAGACAGCCGGAAGCATTTCTCCGGCGATCTTGTACATGTTAGGGATCATAAGGAGAAGACCCTGTGAAGCTGTGTAGGTCGTGGTGAGGACACCGGCCTGGAGGGAGCCGTGCACTGCTCCGGAGGCACCGGCCTCACTTTCCAACTCTGTGACACTTACTGTCTCGCCCCAGAGGTTCTTTTTCCCGTGGGCAGCCCATTCGTCAATGTTCTCTGCCATCGGAGAGGATGGTGTGATAGGGTAGATGCAGGCGTTCTCGCTGAAAAGATAAGCGACGTTCGCCACGGCAGTGTTACCATCACAAGTGATGAATTTCTTTTCTTTAGCCATATCGTTAACGTTATGTTAATATATTAGATTGTAGTCAAACCTTCGATGGTGATTCCTTCGGTTCCGGCCGAAATTCTCTTCACCAAGCCTTGCAGGACAGTACCCGGGCCGATCTCCATGAAGTAGTCCGCTCCGTCCGCGAGCATATTCCTGACAGACTGGGTCCATCTCACCGGTGAGGTGAGCTGGGCGAGCAGATTCTTCTTGATGGTCTGCGGGTCTGTGACGGCCTGTGCGCTGACGTTCTGGTAGATCGGGCATATAGGTTCCACGATCCTGGTCTCCTCGATCGCCTTTCCGAGCTCGACGCGCGCAGGCTCCATAAGAGGGGAGTGGAACGCTCCGCTGACGGCGAGAGGAAGAGCCCTCTTCGCACCTTCGGCCTTGGCTTTCTCACAGGCCTGCTCCACGGCGGTCTTCTCGCCGGAGATCACGACCTGGCCTCCGCAGTTGTAGTTGGCCGGGATCACGATGCCCTCGCATGAGGAGCAGATCTCATCGACCTTCTCGTCCGGCAGCCCGACGATGGCGGCCATCGTCCCCGGCACCTTCTCGCAGCAGAGTTGCATCTGGGTGGCACGGATATAGACAAGACGAAGGGCATCCTCGAAACTGATGGCTTCCGCGGCGGCAAGTGCGGAAAATTCACCAAGAGAATGCCCTGCGACCATATCAGGTCTGAATCCTTCGTAGCACTTCGCCAGAACGACGGAGTGCAGGAATATTGCCGGTTGTGTGACGCGTGTTGCCTTGAGGTCATCCGGCGTGCCCTCAAACATTATGTCAGTGATTCTGAATCCAAGGATGTCATTCGCCTTCTCGAGCAATTCCTTGCCTTTGGCGTTTCCCTCGTAAAGCGCTTTCGCCATACCTGGGAACTGGGAACCCTGACCGGGAAATACGTATGCTTTTTTCATAATACACAAATATAAGATTATTTATTGGATTATCCGAATGATAGACGCTCTTTTATCTGCCATAAAACAGGAATATTTCAAACTTTGAATCTTCTTTTGCGAAAGATTCGCCAAAAATTCTTGTTTTGCCATTAATTTGTTATTTTTGTAAACTGATTGCGGCTAACCGCAAGAATGATGCCCCTGTAGTCTAATGGATAGAATTTCGGATTCCGGTTCCGACGATTTGGGTTCGATTCCCAACGGGGGTACTTACCAATCCTGAAAAGATTATGAAAAGAACTGTTATCGCTTTGGCTGCGACGCTTCTCATCACCGCTCCTGTTGTCTTTGCCCAGAATCCGGAAAAAAGAAATGAGATCAATGTGGGCTATGGCCGGGTAACGGCTGTGGATGCGGCTCACGTCTTCGGCGGAGCGCTTGCCACGGTGTTCACCGCAGGTTACGCCCGATTTGACAACTTCAGGTCTTACGGCTCGGTCAATCTTGAGTATTACCGGGCTCTGAACAAGACGTTCTCTGTCGGGGCGGCTGTCTCCTGGTTCGGCGGGACAGCCGATGAGCTGAACAAGGACAACGTGAAGACAGGAAAGTCCAATTATAGCGGATTCGCCCTGATGCCGGCGGCGAGGATGTTCTGGTTCAGGAAGCCGCACGTTGCCATGTACTCGAAGCTTGCTGCCGGAGTCACTCTTCTGGACGATTATGACGAAGAGACAGACTCCCGTTCATACGACCCGTTCTTCGGGGCTCAGGTGACTCTTGCCGGAGTGCAGTTCGGAGGGGAGCGCTTCCGTGGCTTCATAGAGGCCGGCGCGGGAATGCAGGGCCTGGTACTTGCCGGAGTGAGTTTTTCGTTCTGATCCTAAAGAACATTAAGTAAGCGTTAAAAAAACACCACCATCACCCGGATTTCAGTGATGGCGGTGTTTTTTGAATATACTGCCTTGCTCCCTACTGCTTGGTGAAGAGGGAGGCGAAACCGAACATTTCTGGCTGGAAATCATCATTGTCCCACCACGTTTCTCCGAAAGGAGGCTTGTCATAGTCTCTGAACTCGACATTCAGCCCGTCGTCTGTGACGCTGAACACAACCACGGCCTTCCCTAAGGTCTCTTTTGATGAACTGAACGCCCTGTTGGCGGAAGAAAGCTCGTAATAGGTGTTGACCTGATAGATGTTGTTGGTGTTCTCGTAGAACATATTTAGCTCGTAGGTGGTGTACTTTCCAAGGATGACTGGATTTGGAGTTATATTCTTTGGCTCGGAGAGGGACACTGTCGCCTTTCTGAAGAAGTTGCTGAAGTCTCCATTGCCGCCAGGGGTCACGGTCACAGATCCGTCTGATTCCTTGGCGAAAGTAAGAGTGAACCCATCATTGTGGGTAGGTAGAGCGTCAATATCATCGCCATAGTCGGAAAACCAAGAGTTCAGTTCGTCAAGGTCGTAAACCTTGCTGAATTTCCAGGTTCCGATAAGCTTGTCAGGAGTCTGGAGTCCACGTACCGCGAGGGAGACCGAGCCGTTGTCCCCGGCGATGAACCTGGAGTCTTCATCCGAGTTAATGGAAAGGATGGCGGCCTTGTCGTCAGAGTAGTTCGCCGGTACCGTGAACTTTACGGTGGCGGAGGTGCTCCCGGCCTTAAGCACGGCGTATGGAGCCAGCGCAGGCGAGGTTTTGGTCTCAGCCTCTGTCGGAACGAATTGTAGGTCAGACGCGCCTTCACCAGCAATGGTGAGCGGAATCACGATATCCTTGTCGGAACTGAAATCCTTGCCGGAAACGGTTCCTATAACATTGATGGTCGCTACATAACTTTCGAGCACATAGCCTCTTGCCATACTGAATGAGCAGACAAGACCCTCCTGGGCGTCAGGAGCGACAACGGACACGGTTCTCGTGCCGAGATCATAGCCGGCAGGAGCGGTTAGTGAAAGACTTATCTGCTTGCCTTCGGTGAGCGCCAGATTGGTGATGGTTATGGAGCCGGAAGTCTCTCCGGCGGCGATGGTCACAGACTGTGCCGAGGCTTCATATTCCTTTCCTGCCTCCGCGTCACCGCTGAAGACAATAGGAACGGTCACAGAAGAAGAGGCTGGTTCGTTCGTTGTAACGAAGACTTCCACGCTTCCTTTCTCATAGACCGTGTAAAGACTCTTCGCAAATTCGACCGTAGGCTTGTCATCCTTCTGGCAGGACGAGATCGTCACCGCGGCCGCCGCGGCCGCCACAAATGTTAGAATTCTTTTAAACATACTGCTATAAATTAAAAAACAAAACTCTTTTCTTAAAGACACGAACCTCACTTGCCCTTGGCCGCGCTGACCGCCGCCTCGTACTCGGCCCTGATGGCCTTCAACTCCTCCCTTTCGGCAGCGGTAGGGATCTCACCTTTCGGTTTGATATAGCTTTTGGAGGCGTCGGAAGTCTTCGGTGGAAGCTCATTGTAGGAACATCCACAGAGGGTTGCGCCGACAAAAACAGCGACTAATATAGCAATTATATTTCTTTTTGTGTTCATAATGCTTGAAAATTGTAAGTTGTCATTAATAAACATAGCCGGGGTTCTGCTCCAGTCCCGGATTCAGATCCACGTCGGACTTGGAGATCGGAGAGGTGTAGAGGTACTCTCTCGTGGTGTATTTCAATCCGTTGCTGATCACCCACCACTCCGGGCAGCCGTTGCGCTTGAGCTCGTACCAGCGGTCGCCTTCCATGTAGAGTTCCTTACGTCTTTCATCGAAGATGGCCTGGAGAAGGGGAGTGACGGCCTTCCCCTGACAATCCACAACAATCCTGTCGTCGGGGCGGACAGCCGGAAGCGAAGCCATTGTCAGGTCGGAGACATCCTCGATCCTGTTGCGGCGCAGCTCGTTCAGCCATCTTAGGGCGGAATCGTTGTCCCCTTTGTGATAGTAGGCCTCGGCCAGCATCAGCACGATCTCGGAGAGGCGGACCTTGCACTCGGGAGTCTTGACATTCATCCTTTTGCTGTTGAAGCTGGCCGCATAGCGGACATCCTTTTCAGGATTCTCTCCGAACAGCCTGATGAGTCTTGCGCTTGCCGGTCGGGAGGCCAGATAGCTTTTCGAGTAACTGAAGTACCAGTCCAGCTCGCTGGAGTTGTTGATGTGCGAGCGGACAAGCACCTCGCCCTTGGCTTCATATTGCGCGTTGATCATCCCGGCATATTCGGAAATCGGGGTGAGGGAGACGCCGCTGCTGGCGATGATTTCCTTGCAGAGAGAGACGACGCTGTCCCAGTTCTGGCACCAGAACTCCAGCTTCGCCTTGTAGGCCTTTATGATCCATTCCGTGAACAGGTACTTCGGATCCGTCGGGTTGAGCGCCAACGCCTTGTCCAACTGAGCCTTGGCGTAGTCGTATGTCTGTCGGACGGTGCCTCGCAGCGGCTTGTCGTTGATGCCGAAACTCTCCACGACAGGGATGCCCGGAAGCTCGCCGGCCTTGGCGTCCGACCACGGCTGGCAGAACTCCCTCAGCAGGTTGTAGTAGATGATTCCTTTCATTGAATATGCCGCCGAAAGTGAGCCCCGGGCGATGTCCGTGTCCCGGCCTGACATATTCTCAATCACTATGTTGCAGTCTCTGACGATCTTCCAGCTCTCCTCGTAGGCACGCTGGCGGCTGTCGATCTCCTCGCCGGCGAAGAACGTGAGGCTGGCGCTGGTGCGGATGTTGGCGTCGAGATTGTCGGCGCAGCCCTCAAGATGCTTGATGGCGTCCATATTCCCGATGACATATTCATCACCGCCGCCCTCGATGTCCCGCAGGCGGTTGTGGATGATAGCGGCGAATTCCTCGTCCGTCTCGGGGATGACCTCCCCCTGGGGCTGGACGTTGAGGTAGCCCCGGCAGCCGGCGGCACTGACCAGAAGGGCGAGGGCGGCGGCGCGCTTGAAGATGTTCATGAATATTCCTATTTTTTTCATTTCCGATTCTTTAGAATTCTACATTGATGCCTCCGGACAAGCTTCTGGTGGTCGGATAGGTCGCTCCCGGGATTTCCGGATCCATACCGTCGTAGCCGGTGAACGTGAAGAAGTTGTTCATCGAGATGTTGAAGCTCAATCCTCTCATCCTCAGTTTCTTGACAGCCTCCGAAGGCAGCGAGTAGGTCAGGATTATGGACTTGATGCGGACGTAGGAGTTGTTCTTCAGGTAGACCGCGTCGATGATGCTGTAGTCCATCGGGTTGTAGGACGAGAAGTTGTACCTGGCGTCGTAGTAGTCGTAGACGCGCGGGTACTTGACTCCGGTCGTGTGGGAAGGTGTCCATCTGTTCGTCCTGTCCTTCTCCACGTTGAGGTGGTTGCCGTAAAGGTCGCTGAACTGGGACTGGACGGTCTCCGTGCTGACTCCGCTGTGGGAGGTGTTGCTGTAGCTGGCCGGGTAGCGCATCTTCTCGTAGGTCTTCGAGCCGAGGGAGAACATTCCGCTGACGCTGAGTTTCAGCTGCTTCCACGATGCGCTGAGGTTGAAGCCGCCGGTGTACGGCGCGATGGTGGTGCCGAGGAAGTAGCGGTAGTTGTCCGGCTTGTTGAGGTCGGTGGCCGTGGCGATCTGCGCGTCAGGACGGAGCCTGAACTGGTAGAGTCCCGTGTCGGAGGCTATCCCGGAATACTTCCCGCTGAAGATCGCCCCTGTCGGGTAGCCTTCCACGTAGCGGTCCTTCGAGGTTATCCCGCTCTGGGAAACGGGCTTATATTTCAGAACCTTGTTGAAGTTGTAGGCGAAGTTGACGGCTGCGCTTACTGTCCAGTCCTTTTTCTGGAGCAGTTTGCCGTTGACCGTGACCTCCACGCCGTTGTTCATGATGTCGGCGGCGTTGAAGTAGACATAGGTGAATCCTGTCGTGCTCTGGACGGGCGAGGATGTGACCACGTCCGTGCTGAGGCGGTAGTAATATTCAGTGTTCACCGTGAGCCGGTCCTTCCAGAGGCCGAAGTCCAGGCCTACCTTCGCGTCCTGGGTCTTCTCCCAGCCGAGGTCCGGGTTCGGGGCGGACGGGATCGTGCCGAGGTTGAAAGTCTCGTCGCCGAAGTAGCGGTACTGCTGCTGGAGGTACTGCATCACAAGCAGGTGCGAGGTGCTGGTGTTCACGTCGCCCGTGAAACCGTAGGCTGCCCTGAGGGTAGCGTGCGAGAGATTCGGAATGGCTTTCATGATCCATTCCTCCTCGCCAAGGTGCCAGGCCGCCCCCGCGCTCCATGTCGGGTTGAACTGCCTGTTGCTTCCGAAGTTGGAGCTGCCGTCGGTGCGGAACGATGCGTTAAGGACGATCGTCTTTCCGAGATAGTAGTCCGCCGAGGCGTAGAACGAGGCGTAGCGGGTCTTGCTGAAATATTCCCCGTTGAGTTTCTCGACCTGCCTCACCCATTCGTCCTGCGGGCCGCTGACTGACGGCAGGGAAGTGGTGCCGGTCTTCGGATCGTAGTTGTAGCGCTTTGTGAAGATCGTGTTGGCGTCGGAGCCTCGGACTTCCGCTCCCGCCAGCACATTGACAGTGTGGATCTTGCCGAAGGTCTTGTTGAACGCGAGATGGCCGCGCGCGACGTAGCTGTTCCGGTTGGCCCTGTTCTGCGAGATGCTGCCGTAGAGGTTGGTCTGTGAGCGGTCGTCGCTCCCCAGCCTGTCGCGGAACGCCGAGTAGGTGTACTTGTCCACGATCTTGTCGGTGGAGTTGTTTGCGAATGAATATGACACCAGCCCCACGAAGTGCAGGGGCTCGGCTATCCTGAAGTCCGTCTGGATCCTGAACGTGCCGTTGGTGTTCTTGGTGGAACTGCTGTTCGAGTCCAGCTCGCGCAGGATGTTGAAACCGTTCTTCGGCATCACCTGCTCGACTCCGCGTCCGTTGTAGTACCCGAGGGTGAACCAGGTGTTGTCGGCGGCGTATGATCCGTCATCGTTGTACGCCTTCTCGTACGGATTGGAGAAGTAGGCGTAGTTGAACGGATCCACGCTGGAGTACGGCATCCTGGACTCCTGCCTTGCGGCCTCCATTCCGATGTCGATCCTTGCCCAGTCCACAGGCTTGAGGGTCATCTTTGTGTTAATGTTGTACCTTCTGTACTTGTTGTGGATCAGCATGCCGTCCTCGTCGTTGAGGCCGAGGGCGACATAGTAGGTATTCTTGTCCGAACCGCCGCTGAGGGAGAGATGGTGCCCCTGCGAGAACGCGTTCCGGAAAAGCAGCCCGTACCAGTCCGTGTCGTTGTTTCTGAGCGAGGCTATGTAGTCGTTCTGGGCATTGGTGTCGCCTTTGAGTCGCGTGAAGTTCCCGAGTCCGGCCCTTATCTGCCCGACGACCCCGACCACCGGATAGACCACGGTGTTGTCCTCCAGCGACTCCTTGTACTTCTCAGCCGAGAACTCGTCCCACAACTCCTCCTCCCAAGCCAGTTTCTCTGCGGAGTTCATCAGGTTCAGTGTCCTTTGAGGCTTGATGGAGAGGGTGAAAGTGTTGTTGTAGCTGATCCTCATCCTTCCCGCCTCACCCTTCTTCGTGGTCACGACGATCACACCGTTGGCGGCCCTGGAGCCGTAGATCGCCGCAGCCGCCGCATCCTTCAGGATGGTGATGCTCTCGATGTCGTTGGGGTTGATGTTGCCGATGCCGTTCACGAATATGTTGTCGAACCCTCCGGTCGCAAGCTGCTCAGAACTGAGCGTAGGGGAGTCGCTCTGCATAGGCACGCCATCCACCACCCAGAGCGGCTGGCTGGTCCCCGAGAGGTTGTTGGCTCCTCGAATCCTGATCCGGGACTGTGTTCCTGGCTGCCCTGAAGTGGCAGACACGGCCACGCCGGCCACCTCACCCTGCATCAGCGCGTCCACCGACGAGATGGCCTTGGCCTCGAACTTGTCCGAATTGATGACTGCCACAGACCCGGTTATCCTTTTGACGGTAGTCTGAGCGTACCCCGTGACCACGACCTGGTCGAGCTGCGTGCTTTCCCACTCCATCACAATAGTGATGTCCTCCGTCTTCCCCGGTGTGATTCTGTAGACGACATCTTTCATCCCGACCGAAGAGAACAGCACGGATTCCGTCCCCGCCGGCACCTTGAAGCTGAACTTCCCGTCCAGATCCGTGGTGGTCCCGGCTGCTTTATTCTGCATGGAGATGATCCCGGCCCCGATCACAGGAGCCCCGTCCGTGTCCACAACCTTCCCCGAGAGAATCGTCCCCTGAGTGACACCGCCTTGATGGATCTGCCGGGAGTCCAGCAGTGCGCCGGGCGAGTCGGACCGCTCAACCTCGTTCTTGCCGACACTGCGTCCATCACGCGCTCCGGCTGCCGGCTGGAGCATAACAAACACCGACAGTATTGCCGCACCAAGTCTAGGCACAGCAAAGCGGCTCCTTCCGCGTTTTTGGCTATTGTCCCATGAATATGAGCTCTTTTGTCTAGGCACAACGAAACGGCACCTTCCGTCCCCGGATAGTTTGGCAGAACCACCGCACCCTTCTAATCTGGACAGCAATTTCTTGGATAGCAATTTATTCATACAGTTTATATTATCATCCATGTCTCTCCTCCTGCCCTCCAATCAGCCCCTAATGAACGATCCCAAGGCAGAAGACCCGAAAACACAAATGTACAAAATTGTAGCTGAATTTCTCCTCCACCACACCAGAAACTTGCAGTAACTTGCAGCCCCGCCCTTTACCCACCACAAAACTGTAAGGATCCCCTCAACCTCCCCACACCCACTCCCGCACCCGCATACTCCTTCCGCACGTGATTACGGAGTTAGGGTATAGTTTGGCTGAGGTTGGACGAGAGGAAGAGTGTATTGAGATGGTAGAAGATTTTATGTACGCTTTGTATTCGCAGACCGGTGCTGCAGTTTCTGTCAATTATCTGACAACGGTGTATGTCGCAAGAGTTTATTTGATATTAGGGGAACGGGAATAATCTGTTGGTTATCGATATAATTTGATTAGTCGTGTTGTACACGGGGACTCCGGATGCCGGATAGACTATTAGAAGCGAAAAAGGGAAATAATGTCACCAGTAAGTGCTCGGCAGCACTCACGGGAGACGAAAAGTAGGGCAAACGTTTCCCAAGAGCGCGGTATGCTCTCTTGAGGAGCAAAAGAGGCCGAAAGTGCTGCCGATGGGATCAAGCGCAAGCTTAAAGAACATAATCTCGATACAAAATCAATTTCAGGCAGGATCCACGTCAAGGGCGATGTGTCCTGAATATTTCCTTTCCTTCTCGAAGCGCTCCACCGTGGCGGCGAGGATCCCCTTGTTCCTCGCGAGCGATCGGTCTTTGGGTAGCAACACTCTGATCTGCCGTATGTTCTGGCCGGAAACCTTGTCAACGGCAGGGGCGTACGGCCCGATGACATCCGGTCCGGTCTTCCCTCCGGCGGCGAATCCGGCCTCCGCGCCGAGCGCGCCGCGGATCGCCTCTGCCAGTTCCCGGCTCAGAAGGTCGGCCCTGGCCTGGTTGTAGTCCTTTATGATGACTCCGATCACCCGTGAATATGGCGGATAGCCGAACATCTTTCTTTCTCCGAGGAAACGGGCCATCATCCCGCTGTCGTCAATCTTTCCGTCAATGTTTTGGTAGACAGGATGATCCGGCTGCGAGGTCTGGATTACGAAAAGCCCCTTCTCACCTCGTCTGCCGCATCGTCCCCTGAACTGCTCAAGCAACTGGAGCCCCCTCTCGTCAGCCCGGTAGTCCTCCTGTCCGAGAATGGAGTCGGCCTGCAGCACGGCCACAAGTGTCAATCCGCTGAAATCAAACCCTTTGGCGACCATTCTCGTACCGATGAGGATGTCGATCTCCCCTTTGGAAAACTGTCGGATGACCTCGGTCTCATATTTCCTGCTTTGCGCCGTGTCGCTGTCCAGCCTTGCGATCCTTGCGCCGGGGAACAACCTCGCGGCCTCTTCCTCCACCTTCTGTGTCCCGGCACCGAGCGGCTTGAGCGCGCCTCCGCATTCGGGACACTTCCCGGTATATTCATAAACCCTTCCGCAGTAGTGACAGACGAGCCTTTCTGTTCCGTCCGCCCTCTTGTGGAGGTTCAGGCTCACGTTGCAACTGCGGCATTTTGGGATCACGCCGCATTCCTGGCACTGTGTGACCGGTGAATATGCCCTCCGTTCCCGGAGGATCAGCACCTGCCGCCGTAGGCTCAGGCAGTGGTTGACACGGTCGATCAGCTTCCGTGAGAAGCTGCCGACCATCCCGTTCTTGCGCCGTTCGGCGATCGTGTCGATGATCTCGATGTCCGAGTCCGCCGCATCGTAGTAGCGTTTGCTCAGCGTGACCAGTCCATAGCGTCCCACACTGCAATTGTAGAGCGACTCAAGTGACGGTGTGGCCGATCCAAGGATCACATCAGCCGCGAATATCCTGGCCATCATGATCGCCGTCTCCCGTCCGTTATACCTAGGCGCCGGCGAGTCCTGCTTGTAGGAAGTGTCGTGTTCCTCGTCGATGATGACGAGTCCTAAGTCCTTGTGCGGAAGGAATATGGCACTTCGTGTTCCGAGTACAAGACAGCGCCTTCCCGCGTCTCCGCAACTTCTTAGGACAGAGGCGGTTTCCCGCTTCCGCGCCATGGTCTCGCCGGAGTGGAACACCAGCAGTTCCTCAGGAAACAACTCGCTGATCCTGTCCTCCAGCTGCCTGCTGAGCGCGATCTCCGGAACAAGATAAAGCACATTCTTACCTCTGGCAAGCGTCTCCCGCGCCAGTTTCAGATAAATCTCTGTCTTCCCCGCCCCCGTCACTCCATGAAGCAGCGCCGGCTTCCCCTTCCCGAAAATCTCCTTTATCTCTGAATATGCCTCCTCCTGCGCCGCCGACAGCACGATCCCTTTTCCGTTTATTTTCGCCGCCGCATCCTTCCCCGCCGCGTCTTCGTCCGCTGAACACTTATCGTCCGCTACACAGTTCCCGTTTTCCACACCATTTCCATTCGCTGAAACCGCCGCGGCTCCGCCCAGCCCCAGCACCGCCGCGACCTCCTTCTCCAACTCCTCCTTTTCCTTAAGGTACCTCTCCCGAGTCTCCTCCTTCCGGGCCTTACCGGCCAGCTCAGCCTTCTTCTCTATCCTCTCCCTAAGCCTCCTGACCTTATCCTCGATCCGCGCTCTGGCCTTCTCTTCCCTCTCGGCCCTCATGGCCTCCAGCCGTGACTGCACGGCCTCCTCGGCGACCTTCTGCGCCGGATAAGCCGCCTTATAGACCTCCCCGACCGTACATAAATAATACTCGGAGATCTGCCTCCACAAAGCAATCTCCTGCAATGACACCGGAGCCAACCCCTCCGCCTTTCCGGCAATCGGTTTTATCCTGTCCACAATCCCCAAAGCCTCCGCCTGCCTACCAACGTCCACAGCACTGACCACTCCGACATATTCCTTCCCCGCAAAGTCCACCCTGACTCTGTCCCCGACCTTGAGCACCGCTTCGTCCGGCTGGTTGGCTTGTCCGACCGCAGGCCGGGTCGGCTGATGGTCTTGCCCGGCGGCAGCGGCATGTTTTGCCGTTGGCTGATCTTGCCTGGCGGCAGGCCAGGTCGGCTGATGATCTTGCCCGGCGGCAGCGGCATGTTTTGCCGTTGGCTGATCTTGCCCGACCGCAGGCCAGGTCGGCTGATGATCTTGCCCGGCCACGGCGGCAGGCCCGACAGCCGGCTGAGTCTGTTCTCCTTTGGCCTCCAGATAATAATACGGCTCCCACTCCAGCCGGAGCGGAAGAATCACCTGTATGAACAACCTGTCAGTCATGTTGGCGAATTTAGCCAAAAACATCCACTCGGCGAAGAAAAATGCGTTTTCTTCTCAAAAAAATTTGCAACCCAAAGAAAAATGCCTATATTTGCATTCCCAAACGGAAACGGTGTCGTAGCTCAGATGGTAGAGCAATGGACTGAAAATCCATGTGTCGGCAGTTCGATTCTTCCCGACACCACTCCGAGAGCGGGTGACCAAAATCCAGGTCACCCGCTTTTTTGTACATATTCCCCGTCCCGACTCTAAGTCTCAGTTCTTGTCTTTGTTCTTGTCTTTGTTCTTGTTCCCTAAATTCATCATAGCATCCCGGTCGAACTCCATACTCCCGTAACCCCGCGGGCGTGAAACGGACTGAATCCCGCTTGCGGAGTCCCGTTTGCTACCCCGCGGGCGTGAAAAGGACTGAATCCCGCTTGCGGAGTCCCGTTTGCTATCCCGTGGGCGGGAAAGCGGCCGAGTCCCGCTTGCGGAGCCACGGCGGTGGCTCAACAAATGATATTCGGACAATAAATCAGAGGTGATTAAAGTTCGGAAATGAGGCGAAATGCCGGGATTTTTCGTAATTTTGTGGTTCGCTAATTTTGGACTATGGCAGAGGACGGGAATATTATCATCAAAGGGGCTAAGGTCAACAACCTTAAGGACATAAGTGTAGAGATTCCTCGGAACAGGCTGATTGTCGTGACGGGTATCTCTGGGTCGGGGAAGTCGTCGCTGGCGTTCGACACGCTTTTCGCAGAGGGACAGAGACGGTTCGCCGAGAGCCTTTCGTCTTATGCCCGACAGTTCCTCGGAAGGATGAGCAAACCGGACGTGGAGTCGATCGAGGGCATACCTCCGGCCATAGCCATCGAGCAGAAGGTGAACGTCAAGAACCCACGCTCCACGGTGGCTACCACTACGGAGATCTACGACTATCTCCGCATCATCTTCGCCCGGATCGGCAGGACATATTCACCAATCAGCGGAAAGGAAGTCAAGTGCCACAGCATCAATGATGTGATGGCTAGCATATTAAGCGGCGATTCAAGAACCGTGTACATTCTTGCGGATCTGAACTGGGGCGCGCGGGAGGATAAGGTCGAGCTGATGCTCAGGCTCAAGGAGGAAGGATATTCACGCTTCTTCGGCGACGATGGCATCATCCGCATCGAGGACATCATGAGGATGGCGGACAAGGGGGAATATCCTGAGAGTCTGAATCTTCTGATCGATCGTCTGAAGTTGCCGGCGTTCAAGGAGTGCCTGCCTTACGGGGACGATGGCGAACCTTGGCCGGGGAATGAGTGGGAGGATCTCCAGACCAGGCTACGCTCCTCGATCGACACGGCTTTCCGGATGGGGGAGGGGCGGCTCATCCTCCGCAAGGACAATTCCGTCGAGGAATATTCCAGCCGCTTCGAACTGGACGGCATGACATTCCGCCAGCCTGATGAATATCTTTTCTCGTTCAACAGCCCTTTGGGAGCGTGTCCTGTCTGCGGCGGTCTCGGAAAGATCATCGGTGTGAGTGAGGATCTGGTTGTCCCGGACAAGACGAAAAGCATCTATGACGGAGCCATCGCCTGCTGGCGGGGCGAGTCCATGGGCTGGTTCAGGGATCACATGATAAAGGTGGCCCCGCGTTACGGCATCCCGATCTTCGAGCCATACTGCAATCTCACGCAGAAGGTAAAGGACATCGTCTGGGACGGACATAGTGTTGAGGGTGACGACGATTCGATCGTCGGCATCAACGAGTTCTTCAAGTGGGTTGAGTCCAACCGCTACAAGATTCAGTACAAGTACATGCTCAGCCGCTTCTCGGGCAGGACTACGTGTCACGCATGTCACGGCACGAGACTCAGGCCGGAGGCGCTTTACGTGAAGATAGGCGGCAGGAACATCGCTGAGCTTCTCGACATGAACGTGGACGAGCTTCTGGGCTTCTTCGCGGACCTGAGGCTGACCGACTATGAGAACTCGATTGTCCACAAGGCCGTCGATGAGATCGTGTCGCGTCTTAGGTACATCAAGGACGTCGGGCTGGCCTACCTGACGCTTAGCCGCGCCTGCAACACCCTCTCGGGCGGTGAGAGCCAGAGGATCAATCTGGTGACGGCGCTGGGCAGCTCGCTTGTAGGTTCGATGTACATCCTTGACGAGCCGAGCATCGGACTCCATCCACGTGACACAGAGAGGCTTATCGGAGTTCTGCGCAAACTTAGGGACATCGGCAACACCCTCGTCGTGGTCGAGCATGACGAGGAGATCATCCGGGCTGCCGATGTGCTGATCGACATGGGGCCTTACGCCGGCGTGGACGGGGGCAGGATCGTCTTCCAGGGGAAGATCGGGGACAATGTTCCCGAGAAGATCATGGACAATTCCCTGACGCTCCAGTATCTGACCGGGCGAAGATCCCGCTATGTCAGGGAAAAGCACCCGTGGACATATTCAATCACCGTGGAAGGCGCTCAGGAGCACAACCTTAAGAATATTGATGTGAAGTTCCCGCTGGGGGTGCTGACGGTGGTTTCAGGAGTCAGCGGCAGCGGAAAGTCCTCCCTTGTCGGTGACATCCTCTACCCGGCGCTCTACCGCAAGATCAACCAGACCGGCGACCTTCCGGGAATATTCAGAAAAATCTCCGGCAACATCGACCGCATCGGGGCTGTTGAATATGTTGACCAGAACCCGATAGGGAAGAGTTCCCGGTCGAACGCCGTGACTTATCTCAAGGTCTACGATGACATCCGCAAACTCCTTGCGGCTCAGCAATATGCCAAGATCAATGGCTACACCCCGTCCTTCTTCTCGTTCAACCAGGACGGCGGACGCTGCCCCGAGTGTCAGGGAGACGGCTTCGTGCGCATCCCGATGCAGTTCATGGCGGACGTGACGATGGTCTGCGAGACCTGCGGCGGCAAGCGTTTCAAGCCTGACATCCTTGAGGTGCGCTTCAAGGGGAAGAACGTGGACGACATCCTGAATATGAGCGTGGAGGAGGCCATCTCCTTCTTCGGTTCGCAGCCGGAGGAACTGTCAAGACAGATTGCCCATAAGCTGCAACCTCTTGTGGATGTGGGACTTTCCTACATCAAACTGGGTCAGAGTTCCTCCACCCTTTCCGGAGGAGAGAGCCAGAGAATCAAGCTGGCCTGGTTCCTGTCCAAGAGCGGCGAGGAGCAGTCCAATGGCAGGAAGAAGATTCTTTTCCTGTTTGACGAGCCGACCACTGGACTGCATTTCTATGACGTGGAGAAACTGCTGAAGGCTTTCGATGTGCTGATCCGTAGCGGTCACACCGTGATCGTCGTCGAACACAATCTGGATGTCATCAAGGCCGCGGACTGGGTGATCGACCTTGGCCCGGACGCCGGTGACAACGGCGGTGAGATCGTCTTCGCCGGCACTCCTGAGGATCTTGCCAAGGACGGGCGTTCCCGGACCGCGAGGTACCTTCGATAGATCAGTCTTTCCAGCTGAAAGTGACGTAGTTCTGAAGAGGCTTGCGCTTGTCCTCTGGAGGAAGCTGCATGAAGTCGCCGTAGGAGTCCCGGAGAATCTTGTCGTAGCCTGACCAGACATAGAACTCGCTGTCCTCGAATCTCATCCTGACATATTCATTGATCTCGTCCTCGGCGAAGAACTCGCATGTTCCCGCATCGGGGCAGCACAGCTGCGACCAATGGTGGCTGTGCTCCCGTGAGACCAGGCCGATCAGTGTGTTCATGTCCTCGACGATCTCGACAGGATCTCTTTTGATGAGGCGAGGGTGCAGCCTTTTCACGGCCCAGATCTTGACCCTCCTTCTGAGCGGAAACCTTGACGAGGAGATTGTGTGCACCCGCCGGATCCCGAGGTTGAACTTCATCAGAAGGTACAGCGAATCGTAGAGCCTCCTGAATGTCTCGATGTCGTCGGGAACCCTGTCGATAGGGAATATGTCAATCCACACGCCGACATCTTTCCTCACCCACGGTATGCTGCTGGCTGCCAGCGTCCTTTCAGTGTCGCAGACACGTCCGAATGCGATGTAGCAGTCGGGGGTGTTCCGGCTGTCAAAAAATGTGTACTTGTCTGATTTGTAGATGGTTCTGAATTTCTCGTAGTCCTCTCTCAGCATCATCAGATCCACGTCGTCATCCCAAGGAATGAATCCTTTGTGCCGCACCGCACCGAGGAGCGTGCCGTAGCCCAGGGAATATCTTATCCCGTTCTTTTCGCAGAAATCAGCCACATCCTTGAGGATCTCAAGGCTTAGCTGTTGAAGTTCCTTTAGTGTAAGCTGTCTCATGGTTTAACTTAATTTATAGACGTTCACGCCGTTTATGTAGTCTTCCTGAATCTGTGTCATCTTCAGAATCTCCTCCTTCGTCAGGAGGTAGAGGCTCTGGTCAGGGTTGAGGATGTGGGAGATGAACTCCCTGATCTCGTACCTCAGCCCTTCGCCCATGAACGGGAAGAAGCACTTTCTGTTGAGGTTCTGATCCTCGAAACGCTGCTCGAAGTAGTCGGTCTTCCACCACGGGGCGGGAACGTAGATGTAGCCCTTGGTCCCCGAGATGACCATGTTGCCCTCCGTCTTCGCTCCCAGACCCACCTGGAAGGAGGCTGTGGCATTGTCGTAGCGGAACACGGCCTTCGTGTACATGTCCACATCGTTCTTCATTATCGAGTAGAAGTTGATGTTCCTCACGTCCTGACCGAGCAGCTTGAGGATCGGCAGGAGAGGGAAGCAGGCGTTTTCGTTCATGCTTCCTCCGAAACGGTTGTGGTCGAGCTTGACGGATCGCTCGTCGGTGAGGGTCGTGACCGAGGCGTTGATGTCCACGATCTTGCCGATCACCCCGGACTTGAGCATCGTCACGAGATGCCTGAACGCCGGGCAGTAGGCGGTCTTGTGGGCCACCATCAGGGTGCGCCGCTTGGCCTCGGCGATAGCGTAAAGTTCCTTGGCCTCAGCCAGATGCAGCACGAACGGGGTCTCGCAGAACACATCCTTTCCGGCTTCGAGGGCCGCCTTGGCATATTCGAAATGAGTGTAGTGCGGTGAGGCGACGTAGACGGCGTCGCAGTTCGCGAGCAGCTCCTCCAGGCTGCTCGCCGCGGTTCCGATCCCGAATGTCCTGCAGAAGTCCCGGCAGGCCTCGGTGTCGGGATTGTAGGCCGCAGAGATCTCGTTGCCGCTAACGAACGAGGCTTCGGGAACGAATCTCCGGGCGATGCTCCCGGTGCCGATCACGCCGATCCTGACCGAGATCTGGCTCTCCCGCAGCATTGTGCTGGAAATACCCTGGGTGCGTGGCAGATAGACTACCTCGCAGTACTCCTTGAGGTAGTCGAAGTAGCCCTCCCAGTCGGAACCTATCGCGAAGACATCCACGTTGTACTTCTGGATGTCGTCGATCTTCTGGCCTTTGTATTCCTCGATGATCACCTCGTCGGCATAACCCGTGTCCTTGACGGCCTGCACCCTTTTCATCACGCTGTCACGTGTGTTCAGCTTGCCGCGCTCAAGGTCGAAATTGTCGGTGGTGACTCCTACTATCAGCCAGTCGCCCAGCTCTTTGGCCCGGCGAAGCAGGTTTATGTGTCCCTGGTGGAGAACATCAAAGGTTCCGTAGGTGATGACGATCCTCTTGCGTGGACCGTCCTGGTTGGAAATGGCCTTATTCATCTATCTCGGATTCAAGTGCGTGGATGCGTTCGGCAAGGATGCGGAGATCCTCGTCGGATTGGATGCCCATGTGTGAGATCCTGTAAAAGCCCGGGACAGACCCCGGCATGATGTAGGTCTGGTAACGCTCGATCAGGCCGTTGAATATGTGTCTGTCGGCTGTGTCCTTGGTCTGTATCGCGGTGATGGCGGATGACGGAACCTCGGCGGGCATTGTCCAGCCGTACCTGCGGCACTCCTCGCGGAAGACCTCGGCCCTGTGGCGGACCTGGGCTATGTTGACGGCCTCTCCTCCCTGCGAAAGAATCTGTCTGAGCCTCGCGTGAAGCTGAAGGTGGATCGTGGTCGCCGGGCTGAACGGCGTCTGTCCTCTCCTGAGGTTCGACAGGTTGTCCGCGAAGTCCCAGTAGTAGCCTCTGTGGGCATATTCATAACCATCCAACCTTTTGCTGATGAACAGGATGGACAGCCCCGGAGGAATGTTGAGACCCTTTTGGGTACTGGTGACACAGATGTCGATCCCGAGCCTGTCCATGTCCAGATCTTCGGCAAGGAAGGAGCTGATGACATCCACCACCAGCGACAGATTGTGCCGGCGGCAGATTCCGGAGATCCTCTCCAGATTGAACAACTGCCCCGTCGAGGTCTCGTGATGCTGGCAGAGGAACACGTCAGGGCGTTCCGCCTCTACGACCCTCTCAAGCTCGTCGTAGTCGATGTCTTTGGCGAACGGAACCTTGAAGTCGATGACAGGGATGCCGTAGTACCCGCAGAGCGAGACCCAGCGCTTCCCGAAGGATCCGCCGTTGACGGCGATCGCCTTTTTCTTCGTGCTGACGTAGTTCTCCACGACGGCGCTCATCGCCCCGGTTCCGGAACCGGTGTAGACGATGACCTTTCCTCCCTGGCAATGAATCAGATCCAGGAGGATACTCTCGTTCTCGAGATTTATCTTGGAGAACCCGTCGGTTCTCATGTATGGGATCGGCTGTGATCCGATCGCCGCTATTTCTTTGTCCAGGTCGCCTGGAAAAACGTATGAGTGCATACTTGTTTTGCTACAGATTTTACAAATTTAATAAAAAACACTTATATTTGTAAATAACAGGTCATAATTTGCTTGTGTTATGAAGAAATTGTCCCATAGGGAGATCCAAATGTATCTCCTTGACATCCTTAAGGCAGTCGATTCCTTCTGCCGGAAGGAAGGCATAAGGTATTCACTGGCTTACGGGACGCTTCTGGGAGCGGTGCGCCACAAAGGCTTCATACCGTGGGACGACGACGTGGATCTGCTGATGCCGAGGCCTGACTACGAGAGGTTTGTCGCCACATTCGGCAGGGAACCCGGTTCCCGCTACCGCTGCCTTTGCCATAAGGAGGGCAGGGAAGGGGATAGGTTCGTTCATTTCTTCGCCAAGGTCGAGGATGTCAGGACCAAAAGTATCCAAGGGCATGGCTATGACTATGATTTCGGTCTGAACATAGACATATTCCCGATGGACGGTAAGCCGGAAAGCGCTGAACTTCAAAAGAAAAGGGAACGTCAGTTGACGCATTGGTCCCACCGTCTGAACATCTGCGGCACAAGGTTCGATCTGCTCAATTTCCACCAGCCGCTGTTCTCAAAGATCGAAGCCCACCTGCGCGGGGCGGAGCATTGGTGGAAGCTGATAAACGAAGAGGTGCTTAAATACCCTTACGAGTCCTCGCGTCTGGTCGGCGCGGTCTCCGTCACCTACAACGGCACGAGGGAGATCTTCGAAAGGGCGATGCTTGATGAATATGTTGACCTGGAGTTCGAGGGCTGTACTTTCAAGGCCTTCAAACGATGGAATGAATGGCTAATACAGGAGTTCGGCGACTACATGACTCCGCCGCCGGAAGGCAGACGCAAGTGTCACGACCTCACTGTATATCTGTTGGATTAATTGTTATGGACATAGATTTCGTAGTTACATGGGTCGACATGAACGATCCGGCCTGGAAGGCTGATTTCGCGAAGTATTCAGGCAAGATTGACAATTCGAAGAATCATCTGTCCGAGGCCCGTTTCAGGGACTATGGATTGCTGAAGTACTGGTTTAGAGGCGTGGAGAAGTTCGCGCCGTGGGTGCGCAAGGTGCATTTCGTGACCTGCGGACAGAAGCCGGAATGGCTTGATGAGACGAATCCGAAACTCCATCTGGTGAGCCACAGGGATTATATTCCTGAAAGATTCCTGCCGGTGTTCAACTCCTCGCTGATTGAGCTGTACCTGCACAACATTCCCGGGATCGCCGACCATTTCGTCTATTTCAACGACGACTTCTACATGACGGCTCCCACGCCTCCGGAGAGATTTTTCCGTGACGGCCTTCCCGCCGACATCGCGGTCTTCAGGATGAACACCGGCGCCAGTCTCTGGTCCAGGTGCCTGGAGAACAACGTGAGGGTCATCAACGAGAGGTTCGACAAGAAGGAGGTGCTGAGGGAACACCACGACAAGTGGTTCTCGCCGGTCTATGGCGGAAAGAGCTGGCTCACGAGGCTGCTGAGACCGTACGGCAAGTTCATCACGCTCAGGATTCCACACAACGCCCAGCCATACCTCAAGTCCACTTTCGAGGAGGTCTGGGAATATGCCGGCGACGAGCTGACCAGGGTCTCCGCGAACCGTTTCCGCAGCCCGGAGGACTACACCCAGGAGTTGTTCCGCACCTGGCAGATCTGTGAGGGGAACTTCGTGCCGTACAACACCTACGATGACACGAAGATGTTTCCGCTCGTCGTGAAGCCGGGGAAGGCCATCAAGGCTGTCAGGGAAGGTAAGTACAAGCTGGTCTGCCTGAACGACAATGTCCACATACGGAACTATGACCGGGTGATGTCCTCGCTGGAGGAGTCGTTCAAGGTCATCCTTCCGGAGAAGTCCTCGTTCGAGAAGTAGTCAGGGAGGAGAAGAGCCTGTCCCATCTTTCCATCGTCTTTTCCAGTGTGAAGTTTTCGGAACGCCTTTTGGATTCGGCTCCGAAGCGCTTGCGGAGGTCTTCGTTGGCGATGACACTGCATATTCCTTGTGCCAGCGTGCCGGTGTCCCCGACTTTGGCGAGGTAGCCGTTGGCGCCGATCGTGACGATCTCCGAAGGACCCTTCGGGCAGTCGTAGCTGACGATCGGCAGACCGGTTGTCAAAGCCTCGAGAAGAACCATCGGGAACCCTTCGTATCTCGATGACATCACAAGGCAGGAACTGTCCAGCAACTCTTTACGGATGTCTGACGTGCCACCTTCGAGGATGACCTTACCGGCCAGTCCGCTGTCTTTGATCAGGTTCCGCAGCTCATTCTCCTGGCTGCCCTTGCCGAAGATGCTGAGGGTCCAGTCGGGGTGTCGCCCGTCCACTGTCTTCCAGGCCTTGATCAGATCCTTGAAGTTCTTCTGCGCCTCAAGCCGTCCGACGGCGACACATCGCTTTCCGGTGAGCGGCGAGACCTCGTCCGAGACAAATGTCAGCGGGTTGTAGATCTGCTCCACGTCCGGCCTCACCTTTTCCCAGTCCTCCTTGTCCGCCTTTGTCAGCACCACGAACCGGTCGAGCTTGCGGACCGCCCTCTCAAGCCTCCTTGTCCTGAATTCCGCATAGGCTCTTCCCAATGCTCCGGTGCCGTATTTCATCATGAATTTCTCGTGGGAGAAATGGAACTCGCCGACTTTGACGCTGCCGTCGTCGCATCCTGTAAGGGCGTAGAGGGAATTGTCGCAGACGGTGACCGTGATGTCCGGCCTGATCGTGCCGAGAAGCGCGCCGAGCCTCCTTCTGTACTTGTGGAGATACATCCTGTCGTTGGCATCAAGGTCGTGTCGGACAATCCTGTCGCTGAGTCTGAAGCACTCCTTCCGGCCTTTCTGCCTTGCGGTTATGATGTGGACCTCGTGGCCAAGGACATCCGCCAGATAGTTGGCCTTTGTCGTGAGCACCCTCTCGATGCCACCGGAAAGGTTCAGGGCGTGTATGCAATATGCAAGTCGCATAGCTTTTTGTGTTTTCGAAAGCAATTTACGAAGTTTGCGCTGGATTTCAAAACGATTTGGCCGAAGATTGACTTTTCGGCCATAGAACCCGCCGAAGTGACCATCTTTCATTCACGCGTTATCCCGCCGGCCTGCCGGACGAGCTCCTGGTATGAGCATAAGCAAGTTCGAAATTTGAGTGGATATCGCGGCAGAACGCCGCTAAGTGTAGTCCAGAGACTGGGAGCGTTCAGGCCGGCCATCCGGCGGGATTGATGCGTGATAGGGTTCCGTCGGACACTCTCTGCCGGGCTGAAATCCACTGGCAAAGGTAGTTATAAGGATGTCTGAAAGGTGCTTCCTAAAAGAAAAACGATGAAAATGTTTCTGTTTTTTATAGAATTGTGGTGAAATCTCAAAATAGATTGTAAATTTGGCGCTTGACAAAAAAAAAATTATCGGGTATAAAAAAATATTTATGGGTCTTTTGAAGAGAATAAGGATGGTTTTCCGGGGTGCCGGCCACGATTTCGTTCCGATTCTTACACAGCAGACGGATTTCCTGAGCAAGACATCCTCGCTTTTGGTCGACATGTTCGAGACCGATGACATTGATCTCCGGGCCGGAATGGAGAAGGAGATAAAGTCCTGCGAGGCTCAGGGCGACGCCCTCATGACGGAATTCCATGAGATGCTTTCCGTCCATCCTTTCGTGAGGCTCAACAAGTTGGATCTTCAGTCCGTGGCGATGTCGATGGACGACTGCCTGGATGCCATCAAGGACACGTCGAAGGCGGTGCTGATCTACCGTCCGGCCAAGCTGGACGACCAGCTCAAGGACTTGGCGCAGATGGCGAAGTCGCAGTCGGAGGTGATCCACGATGTCATTCCCCTTCTGGTGGACCTCAAGAAGAACCTGCCGGCCATATCGATGGCCTGCGAGCGTGTGACCGAGCTGGAGCATGCGGCGGACGATGCCTACGAGGAGTACGTGGGCTATATATTCATCAACGAGAACGACACCCGCGAGCTCGTGAAGTACAAGAACCTGGCGGAGATGCTTGAGAACGCGACCGACGCCCATAAGCGCATCTCCGACAATATTCGTAAATTGCTTCTTAACTATTTGGCTGACTGAGAAGTCGGTCCTCATATTCTTTGACGGCTCCCTTTGGCCGCCTTTCCGGGCGTGCCGGTCTCGTCTAAGGGGCCCATCAGGACTGACAAACAGTCAGGCCATTTTTTTCCGGGCTTAATAATTGTAAATGTCTTTGATTATCATTAAATTTGTAAGATAATCGACGACAATTATTATTTTATGGCTATAGCTAGTATATTAAAGAAGGTTTTCGGCTCGAAGGCCGATAGGGATCTTAAGCAGATCAGGCCTATTCTGAACAAGGTTCTGGAGGCCTACGGTCCGATTGACAAGCTTACTAATGACGAACTTAGGGCAAAGACGGAAGAACTGAAAGCCAGACTCCGTGACTGTGAGGCTCCGTTTGAGAAGAGGATCGCGGAGATCAAGGCCAAGATGGAGGAGGACATCCCCGTACACGAGAAGGAAAGTCTCGCGACCGAGTCCGACAAACTGGTGAAGGATGAGGACGCCGAGATTGAAAGGGTTTTGGATGAGGTGCTTCCCGAGGCTTTCGCCATCATGAAGTCAACGGCCCGCAGGTTCAAGGAGAACGCGACCATCGAGGTTACGGCCAACGATTTCGACCGGGCGCTCAGCGTCAATCATGATTTTGTCCACATCGAGGGAGACAAGGCTGTCTACCAGAACCATTGGGTCGCCGGCGGCAACGAGGTGACCTGGGACATGGTTCACTATGATGTTCAGCTGATCGGTGGTATTGTGCTTCATCAGGGAAAGATCGCCGAGATGGCTACCGGTGAGGGCAAGACTCTTGTGGCGACACTTCCTGTGTTCCTTAACGCCCTGGCGGGCAAGGGTGTGCATGTCGTCACCGTCAACGACTACCTCTCCAAGCGTGACTCCGAGTGGATGGGTCCTCTCTACATGTTCCACGGTCTTTCTGTGGACTGCATCGACAAGCATGAGCCGAACAGCGACGCCAGAAAGAGGGCCTATAACTGTTCGATCACTTTCGGAACCAACAACGAGTTCGGTTTCGACTACCTTCGTGACAATATGGCAGTGAACATGACCGACCTTGTTCAGGTCAAGCATCACTACGCCATTGTCGATGAGGTTGACTCCGTGCTCATCGACGACGCCCGTACGCCATTGATCATCTCCGGTCCTGTGGCCAAGGCCCAGGATGACGAGCAGTACATGGAGTTCAGACCTTATGTGGAGAGTCTTTACCAGAAGCAGCGCGCTCTCGTGACCCAGGTGCTGAACGACGCCAAGAGAGCCATCGCCGCCGGCAAGGAGGACGAGGGCGGTATGCTCCTTCTCCGTGCCTACAAAGGACTCCCTAAGTACCAGCCGCTCATCAAGTTCCTCAGCGAGCAGGGCATGAAGCAGCTGTTGCAGAAGGCCGAGAACTACTATATGCAGGACAATGAGAGGGAGATGCACATCGTCACCGACGAGCTTTATTTCGTGATCAGCGAGCAGCAGCATTCGGTGGACATGACCGACAAGGGACATGACCTTCTCGCTAACGCTGTGTCCAATCCTGATTTCTTCGTGCTTCCTGATGTCGGCAGCCAGATCGCCGAGATCCAGAAGAACCCTGAACTTTCCGCCGAGGAGAAGCAGGAGAAGAAGGACGCGCTGATGGAGGACTACTCGCTCAAGAGCGAGCGTGTGCACACTGTCATCCAGTTGCTCAAGGCCTATGCGATGTTCCAGAAGGACGTGGACTACATCGTTATCGACAACAAGGTCAAGATTGTGGATGAGCAGACCGGACGTATCATGGAGGGCCGCCGTTGGAGCGACGGACTTCACCAGGCTGTCGAGGCCAAGGAGAATGTCAAGGTCGAGGCCGCCACGCAGACTTTCGCCACCGTCACGCTGCAGAACTATTTCAGGATGTACCACAAGCTCGCCGGCATGACCGGTACCGCCGAGACAGAGGCGGGCGAGTTCTGGTCCATCTACAAACTGGATGTCGTGGTCATTCCGACCAACCGCCCTGTCATCAGGGACGACCAGGATGATCTTATCTACAAGACGAAGAAGGCGAAATACGCCGCTGTGATCAATAAGATCGAGGAACTTATCGGCGAGGGGCGTCCGGTACTGGTCGGCACCACAGATGTGGAGACCTCCGAGCTTTTGAGCAAGCTGCTCCGCCTGAGGGGTATCAAACATAATGTCCTCAATGCCAAGGAGCATGCCAGGGAGGCGGAGATTGTCGCGCAGGCCGGCCAGTCCAGCACAGTGACCATCGCCACCAACATGGCTGGTCGTGGTACCGACATCAAGCTCTCGCAGGAAGTCAAGGACGCGGGCGGCCTTGCCATCATCGGAACCGAGAGGCATGACAGCCGCCGTGTGGACCGTCAGCTCAGAGGACGTGCCGGTCGTCAGGGTGACCCGGGATCGTCAGCCTTCTATGTCTCTCTTGAGGACAAGCTGATGCGCCTGTTCGGCTCCGAGAGGATCGCCGGTGTCGTGGACAAGCTTGGCATGGCCGACGATGAGGCACTTGTCAGCGGAATGCTCTCGAAATCAATCGAGAACGCACAGAAGAAAGTCGAGGAGAACAACTTCGGCATCCGTAAGAGGCTCCTTGAGTACGACGACGTGATGAACTACCAGCGTGAGGCCGTCTACGCAAGAAGACGCAACGCCCTTTCCGGCGAGAGGATCGAGATCGATGTCAGGAACATGATGATCGACTCCGCCTCCATCATCGCGTCCCACGCCGATGGGATGCCTTACCAGGATTTCGAGGAATATGTGATGGGACAGCTGTCGATCGATCTTGGCTTCGACGAGAGTTTCTACTCGAACACCAAGGGTGACAAGCTTGCCGACGCTCTCTGCGACCACATGCAGGCTGTCTACGAGCGTAGGATGAACACTCTCTCCGAGAAGGTCTATCCGTTCATCAAGATGATCTTCGAGAAGCAGGGGAATATGTACAAGAACATCGCGATTCCGATTTCTGACGGACGTAAGATGCTTACTCTCAGCGTTGATCTTGAAAAAGCCTACAATACCCAGGGTAAGGAGATCGCCAAGGCATTGAGCCGTTCGATCATCCTTTACCAGATCGACGAGCATTGGAAGCAGCATCTCCGCGACATGGACGACCTGCGCCAGAGCGTGCAGAACGCCGCCTACGAGCAGAAGGATCCGCTTGTGGTCTACAAGCTGGAGAGCTACAACCTCTTTGCCTCCATGCTTGAGGAACTCAACGAGGATGTCCTCTCATTCCTCCTCAGGGCTTTCGTGCCATTGAGGGATGACAGCGAGGCGCGTCCTGCCCAGGCTCCAAGAAGCCAGGACATGAGCAACATGAGGACCCGCCGCGAGGATCTTACCACGAACGGCGAGCAGAAGGCCAGGACTCCGATCCATGTGGACAAGAGGGTAGGCCGCAACGATCCGTGTCCGTGCGGTTCCGGCAAGAAGTACAAGAACTGCCACGGAGCAGGGTTGGTTTAATGAATATTAATGGTTGAATATTAAAGAGTTAGGAATATGAGCGCAAATTATGGTTCCACCGATTCCGCCAGTGTCAACGACATCAGCAGGATCTCGGCAGGTTCAGTGATCAAAGGGGAGATCACATCTCCCAACGACATAAGGATTGATGGCACATTCGAGGGACGTGTCATTTCCCAGGCCAAAGTGGTTGTCGGCGAGAAGGCCGTCATCAAAGGCGACATCATCTGCAGCAACGCTGACTTCTGGGGTAAGATCAACGGCAATTTCTTTGTGAAGGACACCCTTTCCCTGAAGGACACCTGTGTGGTTGACGGCGACCTCCACATCAGAAGGCTCCAGGTCGAGCTCGACGCCAAGTTCAACGGCAACTGCAAGATGATCACCGAGGAAGAGTTCACTCAGCTGACCTCCGGCAGCCGTCCTGGAATGTATGAGGTCCAGCCCGCTGCCCAGAAGAACGATGATGACGAGTTCACAGTAGGCTCAGGCAAATCCCCGTTCTCCATCCCGTCATCCACCGACGAGATCCCCGAGGCCTAGTCCCGGTAACTGTGGCCGCTGAGCCTGTCGAAGTGTCCGTCAATCAGATCATTTAGTCTGACTGCATCCTCGGCTGTCGAAGAGCCTGGGCAGACAGGACGATAATATTCTTAAAGTCCGGAGTCGATGTCAGCGTTCCGGATTTTCTGATTGACCGACCGGACTTTCTTTCCGTAGGAGAAATTATAGACACAAGTAAGGATGACCGTGTTTTTCTGGCTTGTCATCCTGCTTGTGTTTTTCATTGTCACAAGCGATCCGGGCGCGGTTTCCTCACTGACTTTCCAATGGTAGAAGGGGTAGCGCATTCCGGCTCCGATGCGGAGGTTCTTTCCGATCCTGCGGGCGAACTCAAAGTAACCGTAGTTCTCGCCCTTCGAGACGCCGATGTCGCTGATGGACTTGAAGGGCAGGTTGTACATGGCCTCGGCTGTCCACTTCTTTCCTGAATATCTCAACATCGCCATTCCGCCAAGGCTCTTGACCGATCTGTCCGCACCGCCTCCTGTCAACCTTTGGTCGTTGTACATAGCATAGACGGTAAGCGAGAGGGGAATATTCCTGAAGGGCTTGATCCTGCCTCCGAGAGCGGCCATCACGGCAATCATATTTCCCGAGTTCTCATCCCTTTCAACAAGCAGCCCGTCAGTGTGGCTGAAAATAGGAATTATTTGATTGTCATTGTGATAAACAAGGATGTATGGATTGATGTAGAGCCAAGAATTGTTGAATGAATATCCAATCATCGCATCCCGTGTTGTGTAACTTTCGAGTTCAGGGTTGCTCCTCACGAGCCATTTGTCATCCTTGTAATATGACGCATCGCCCATCCATCCGATCTTCGGAGTCGAAGTATTGCTTGAGTAATTAAAATACATCGAGGAGTGATCGTTGAATGTGTAGTTTAGCTGGACGAGCGGGCGGAAATAGATGTAGTCATGCCTTCCGGATGCCTTGGTTTCGTAGCCGAAATGTTCCATAGCCGCTCCGACAGAATAGCTGAACCCTCCTGCGTTTCCTGAATATTCACACCACAGCCTGCCGAGATCGGTGTTGATGTCCGAACGGACGGTGACTTCTCCGTTACCGCTGTCTTGCTCGGCAAGGCTGGCCGTGGTTCTGGCCCCGAAACCAAGTTTATGTTTCTCGGAAAGCGTCCAGCCATAGACGGCCTCAATGATTCCTGAATATTTCCGCCCGTCGGTCAGGCTTGTCGATGATAGTATGGGAGTCGCTCCGGCATATTCATAAAACCCTTTGCGGCTTTTGGTGTCGTAGGCGGTGGCGACGAAGTTCACTGACAGTTCGTGTCTGTCGGAGAATCTGCGGTTCCAGTAGATGTCGAGTGCCGGGGAGAGATATTCGGACCAATCGTCCTTGTGGTCAGTTACTTCAGATGTCGTGGATTCTTGGGTTGTCAGATTCGTGACGGTTTTGAGGGCGCTTTGGCTTACGGGCCAGTCCTTTTTCTCGTAGCCTAACGTGAATTGTGCTTTCAAGGCGCTATTCTCGTCTTTCATCCTGACCAGATCCAGAGAAACGTTGTGCCGGTTCCGCGTGAAATCCGTGTCCAGACCTTCTTTCACTTTTGTGTAAAGATTGCCGCCGGCTTCATATTCAAGAAATTCATCGATGCCGTAGCCGCCGCTTTTGGTCGGTTTCCCGGAATATTCAATGCCGATCATCGTGTTTTTCAGGATTTGGCGGTAGGAGGCGGCGTTGTTGCCCCAAGGGGTTGTGACCGCCTCCTTTAGGTTCAGCATCAGGCTGCCGCCGATTCCGGGTCTTCGGGTGATGATGTTGACCATCGAGCCGCTGCCGGCGAATGAATATCTTGCCGGGGCGTTCTGGTAGAAGTCGATGCTTTTGATGTCCGCCGGGGTGAGCAGGGATAGGGAAGCGCTGGTGGTCGGCAGTCCGTTGAGGAGGATCGTCAGACCTTTGCCGTTCATCATTGAGACCTCGTCATCCCTGACCAGGATTCCCGGAATCAGCTTGAGCGTCTCCAATGCTGTCGCGCTACCTTCCCGGTCTTCTTTTCCGAGGTAGAATTTCTGATGGTCGCTGTAATGCCTGACACTTCTTCCGGTGAACACCGCCGCCTTCAGTGTGTCCGCTCTTTCCTGTTCTTGTTCCAGCTCCTGTTTCCATTCCTGCTCCTGAGCCTCATCCGGTTCCTGTCCCTGTCGGAAGGTCTGCCCTGGCCTCCCCGCTGTCTCTGTCTCTACAATACTGACTTCGACATACCCGGCGACCGAACTGTGAGCGGAGACCTGCACACAGACCGCGCCAACTACAGCTCCGGCAAATAGTCTTCTGATTCTCATAACTGATGTTCTTTTTAGCAAAATTATCCGGAAATAGTTTTACATCAGCAAGAATTGATCGCTATTAATTTTATGATAAAATATTGATAATTAGCTTATTATATTTTATCGGCTAATATTGGCTCATTACAAAGTCTTACATCTCACAATTTTTTGCTATCTTAGAACCCGATGAGCCCCAAAACCATCATATTCCTTGCTGTCATTGCCTTGTGCTTTGCTTCCTGCGGCCGCTCGTTCAGTCTGGCGGAACGTTTTCTCGATGAGGCTGAGGCAAAACTGGAGACACAGCCTGACAGCGCGTTCGTCGAGCTTGACTCGTTAGACCGAGGTCTGCTCAGCACAAGGGAGCTTCGTGCAAGGCATGCACTGCTCTACACCATCGCTCTTGAGAAGGTAGGCATGGAGATCACCTCCGACAGCATCATCAACATCGCCGTTGAGTACTATACCTCGTCCGGCAACGAGGCTATGGCACGTAAGGCTTTATATTATAAGAATTTAATCAACCAGAACGGGCTTTCTGCCAGTATGGATACCATTTCCGTCCAGCAGCGGAAGATGATCGAGGAACGTTATGCCGACAAGCAGGCGATTGTGGATCGCGGCAGGTCAATCTGGCTTCTTTGCCTTTTGGCCATCTTCGTTCTCGCGGCACTTATGGTCGCTGTCAGGATGTTCACTAAAACCCACAGAAGGCTGATGGAGAAGCCCGATGACGAGGCGTTGTCGATCATCCGTGAGAGAATGCTGGTCCTGGACAAATTCCTGGCCTCCAGATTGTCTTCCGACTATTCCTTCGACAAGGCAGCCGAGGCGGATCTTGACAGGCTTGTCTCTGATCAGGACGAGTTTCTTCGTTCGACCATGATACTTTTACGTGACAGCCATCCGGAGTTTGTGGCTGAACTGAAGTCCCACGGCCTGACGGACTGGGAGATTGGCTACTGCTGCCTCTATGTTCTCGGACTGAAAGGCAAGGATGTCGGCAACTATCTCAAGAAGAAACGCAACTACATCATCAGCAGTGACATCCGCCGCAAACTCGGCCTCACCGAACACGACACCAATCTGGGAATATGGCTCCGCTCCCGCCTTGCCGGCCATTGATCCGATCTTGTCAATCAAGTGATTCCCTTATTGTGTGGAGCCTCATCCACGGAAAAGCCCTTTTGGTGGACAAAACATGCAAGCAGAACGGACTGTCCACGGAAAAGCCCTTTTTGGTGGTTACTGGTGGTTACGGCATTTCTGCCTATTTTATCAATCGTAACACGCTTATTCTCAATTACTTCTAATTTTTGTCTCTCTCCGATATTTCTCAGACGGGACAAAAATGGGACAAAACCTGAGAATATAATATCTAAGAACACTTTTGAGCCAATCAAGTCCTTTGCGGAACATTGCTTTGCGGCTGCAAAGGTACTATTTTGTCCCGTAAAAAACGAAGGAAAGTCTATAAATCTTTTGTTCTGTGGCGTTTTTGTTGATTTATGTGGGACAAAGGATAACACAAATGCCATTTTCAACCGTTTTTTCTAATTCTTGCCAATCGACAGTGTTAAACTTTGTTTTTGCCTATGTGGACAGTCACTATGGCTATTGACCACATGCAAATCAGAGGCCTTGACCATACCATTTGCCACATGACTCAACCTTGTTATTGTTCAAGAACAGATAGATGGGGTTGCTTCTTCCTGTATTTCGTGCCACATGAAATGCCACATGCGCATCTGGATAAATAACCACAAAACCACTGATGCACAGTTACTTAACAATCCTAAACGACCCATTGCAGTAAGAAAAATATAATCTAACTTTGCAGCCAAAATCGGAAGTAACGACATAAAAATACAAGTAAATGAAAGAAGAAAAATCACAAAAAATGAATCTTGAACATGAGCGCAAGATTGTGGCTCTGCAAGAAAGAGTTGAGAGACTGGAAAATCTTTGCTATTCGGCAAAGGAAGTGTTGAACCTGGAGGAAGCCTCGTCTTTCCTCGGCATTGCCAAGAGTACGCTCTACAAACTGACAGGGTCAAACTCGCTGCCTTACTTCAAGCCTGCGGGCAAACTGATCTTCTTCGAGAAACAGGCATTGCTCGACTGGGTAAGGGGTGCAAAGGCTCTCTCGGAAGAGGAACTGAAAGCGGAGGCTGCCAGCAGGCTTGAAATGTTGAACCACAAATAATGCCGGATGATGACACTACAGGAACTCAATGGCATCATAGCCCTACGTGACCCCTTGCTGGCAAATGCGGTCAGCCAGATGGCAGGGTATATCAAGGAACGATTCCCTGCTGCCTATCCGAGCAAGGAACAGACGGAGGCGGTGAACACATACCTCGACCGTGTGTGTCCGCCTTCACACTCTCCAATGACCGTGTCGGAATGCGAGCACAGGCGAATCGCTTCACAGAGAATCACCATTGCAGCCATACGTGTACTTGACAGCCGAGTACAAGGGAGATTGCAGGATGTGCTTGACCACATCGCATACGACCGTGACTATCACATGCCAGAGAGAAGACAGGGCTTGCACCTCTGAATGCTTTCTTTTTCGGCTGTCCCATTTTATTAACCTCTAAATGATATATAATGATGAACGACATTACATCTTATTGCATTGAACTTACGCCAGAGCAACTTGACTTTCTGGCAGGAAGCAAATACGGCATCGACCGAATGAAGATTCTTCACCAGCTCATTTCTGCCGCTGTACTGAAGGAGACCGTCTATAGCATCAAGGGCTTTACCACCACATTGCAAGCAGGTCAGGCCATCATGTCGGAGGTGGATTTGTCCAGCCGTCTTCACTACGACAAGAAGACCATCTCACGTGTGCTCGACAGGATGAACGAGTTGGGAATTGTCGCAACCGCTCAGTCTAACAGGACAAGTGTCCATAGTCTGAAATGTGTATCGGCATGGGTTGTTGATGGAGAGATGATTCCCAATCCTTTCCGTGTCCACTCCTCCTGTTATCACCTGTCCATGAATGATAGCCGTCAAACGGACAGCCAGAAGCATAACCCATTGTCCGCTGACACTATGCCAAACAAGAACAACAAGCCTTCGGCAAATATCCCTACCTGCAAGAAAGCGAAGCCCAATGCAGATGATGGTTATATCTCTTCACTCCCTCTGTTTGATGAAGAACCTCCAATCTTTTCGGACGACGGAGAGATGCTGCAAGCTCCATCATCACGCACGACTCTTTCACCCTCTTACTTGTCTGAAGACAAGGCAACAGATTGAAAGAAAGGTTGAAGTGGCACCGTTTCACACGCCATCTGAACACCATGTCAGTTATAAGCACGTTGTAAGTGTCGGACTCTTTTTCTGTTGTGTTGCAAGAAGTGCCAATGTCGCACAAACCCGCTGCGCTTGTCTGTACGAATTAGCCTTCTTGCGCCGTTCCCTTCTGTCACGGCGTTTACGCCGTTCGCAAGCTCACACCGTGCCTTCCTTGTTTATAGAACAACATATTACTTTTATGAAGATGACAAACACCAAGAACAAGAATCAAGCCAAAGAGACTCCCAGACGCACGCTGCGGCTGGAAGCACGAGTGACCAAGGAAGAATATGCCAAGGCCGCCGAACTCGCCCAAACCTGCGGGGTGTCCATGAGCGACTATATCCGCCGTGTAGCCACGGGTCACAAGCCCCGCCGCAGATTGACCGAACGCGAAATAGAGGCTCTGAACAGCCTTTCGGACGCAAGGGGAGACATCCAGCGCATCGTCTCCGCCGTCAGGAACATTCAGGCAGACCGCAGGGCTTTGTATTTCGGCAATCCCCAGTTTGTGGAGAAATGGATGGGTGCTGCCCTGACGCTCATGAAGCGTTGGGAGCAGATCCAGAATTATATTACGGAATAACTCTTGTACAGCCGTTATGATAGCAAAAGCAGCAGCCATATCCCATGGTGGCAATGCCATGCGCTACGTCACCACCAAGGACAGGTCGGACATTGTCATGGTCAACCACCTGCCCGACGCCATATCGCCCGATGCCATGTACCAGCGGATGCTCCTCCACCAGAAGATGCTTGCCAAGGAAGTTCACCGCGGAAGACCGCTGATGAGGAACATGATAAGGATTGAACTTTCCCCCGACACCTCCGAGAGCCGGGGATGGACGCTTGAAGAGTGGAGGAAGCTCGCAGAGGAGTTCATCCGCACATTCGACGGCATCGACATGTCCAAGCGTACAAGGCGCAAGTCCTCCCAACGTACAAACCTCCAGAACTCTCAGTTTGTCGTGGCTCTCCACAGGGATGCCAAGAGCGGCATCTTCCACCTGCATATCGTTGCCAACCGCATCGACATGGAGGGCAACACGAATGATGCCCACAAGATTGGAGAGCGTGCCGTAGCGGCTGCGAACATCATTAACGAGCGCAGAGGATGGGTGCAGTCGGCGGAAATAGGTCAGCGTCACAGGCAGGAGGTGAGTGATGCCCTCATGGGCATTCTCCGTAGTATGGATAAGTTCAGCTGGAAGGCATTTGAAATGGAGGTCATAAAAAAGGGCTACGGCATCCACATCCAGCAGGGTGAAGACGGCAAGGTATATGGATATTCCATCATGAGAGGCAACTCAAGATACAAGGCGAGTGAGCTCGGCAGAGGAAGGAATCTCATGGCATCGAAGATAGAACAGACATGGGCTAAACTCCATCCTCAGGAGCGCAAATCTTCATCCACCGCCCCTGTTACTCCAAGAACAAGGACAGCTAATCTGTCTTCTGCACGGCAGCAACAGCCACAGCCACAGCCAACTCCATCCATGAGGCACTACGACATATCCACTGACAGCTATCACACCTATCATATAGACCTGCCCGAAGAGGCTGACAGAATCATCAGGCAGGAGTGCTCTCTTGCCGAGACTCATCCTCTTGCCACCATCGAGGAGATACAGCACACGGCAATTCTTCTCTTTGCCGAATACCTTGACGCTGCCACAAGCATGGCGACTTCGAGCGGTGGCGGTGGAAACACTGACAGCAATGGCTGGGGACGTGACAAGGATGATGATGACCGTGAATGGGCACGTCGCTGCGCAAGAATGGCTAACAGCATGTGCAAGCAGAGGAAGGGGCTGAAACGATAAACAACATCTTTAAAACTCACATTAGAATATGGGCATAGGAAAATCAAAGGTATCTCCATCGATAGATGTTGACGATATGTTGGGTGCTGTCGAAGCCGAACGGCAGATAGCGTCCGAGAAGGAAGAAATGGAGACGGCACTAAAAGAGTTGCGCGAGCTAAAATCTGTGCTGCAAATGTTTATGGAAGACTTGGAAACAGCCATCGGTGCAGAGTGCAAGGCAGAGGGAGCTTTGAAGGCTGCGGCAGGCAGCTGTGACAATGTCGTAGGCGGCATCTGCAAGGCCATTGTGGATGCGGAACAAAACACGGTGTTCAAGGCAGAAATCTCGCCGGAGTGTCTCGCTCAGCCCCGCCTACTGCTTGAAGACTGCATCGCCAAGGAAAAGCAACTGTTTGAGGAACACCGAGCCATGCAGCTCAGGATGCAGGAGGAACACGAGGTGAAACTTGAAAAAAACCTCAACCGTGGGGAGGGTGTATGGTTCTCCGACTTCTGGATGAAGTTTCTGTGTGTGTTCTTGTTGGTATATTCTGTGGTGATTGCTCTGTTGGCGTATTTCTGGAAATGAGATACATCTGTTGTCTATTACTTTCATGATATTTCATGGTAAAGGGGTGTCTTACCATAAAGATAAAACACCCCTCCCATTATTATCTATTGTCGAACCTACTTTTTGTGAATGGTCATCTTGTATAATTCGAAAGAATTAATAGATTTTTCCTGAGCCCAAAAAGCAGATGGAATATTTATCAAATCAGGTATATCTGGAATCTTTTGTGTATCTTCCAAGACTGTTGCTTTCTTTTTGCCGCTCTTCATGAACAAGATACCAAATGCGTCAACAAAATAATTTATATTGGCAGAAACCATGGTTTTGCTTCCGAACCACCAGTTATTGCGTGATCTTGCATTGTGTCCTTGTCCAATCAGCACATCAGCTTCGAATGTGCCATCTTGATTGGTTAAAGTCAGTTTTCCTTCAATATAGAAGTTTAGTTCATCTGGCATATGGGCATTATCTGTGCAGTCTGTTGCAATAACCTGGTGTCTCGACACTTCTTTGCCGAATTTTGTCGCTACATCAGAAGAGCCTTTTCTTCCTGCTTTTATTGTCAGCTTCCATATACTTTTTTCCTCGTCAATTGCTTCCAATGTGAAAAGAGTTTTCTTGTCAAACTCTTGTCCATCTGTAATGACTTGGTTCGTCAATTCAAATTCCATCTGAACATCTTTGCCTGTATAGAACAGTACTTCGTTATCGTGTATTGTCATAATTATAATTTTGATTAAGTTTCACAAAAAAATACTCTCTCCATCCTTTTCTTCTCCTTTCTGTGATGGATACTCTAAATTACACAAATTCAGACACCTCTCCCGTCTGATATAGGAGTGAACTTCATGCTGGTTGAATGAAGCTCTAATTACCAGCCTGTTATTCTTTTTCTACGATTTTTATCCGGTTTGCGTCTTCAAGAGTCTGCCAAGGGTGGTTAGACCAACTACCCTCTGGACAATAATTTAAAAAAGCATTTCTCATTTCCGAAGCTACATAGACTGTAACCTCGCGTTCCTCATAATTCTCGCCATTATCTATAAAAGCTGCATTAGAATCAACATTAGGAACATTTGTACACAAACTTAAATCCACTACTTGAAGGTTTGTACACTGGGCAAAATTTGATTCAGAGATGTTGGTCAATGTAGCGGGCATGATGATGGTTTCTACGGATGGAGATTGAAATAATGAGACTGTTGACATAGCTGTGGCTGTCGTGGCCGACAAATCCAGTGTCTTAAGCTTTCGAGAGTTCCAAAAGAGCGCATAAAGGTCATACCAACCATCCTCCCAAGAGGCACACGGCATGGTTCCTGTTACTTTTACGTAATCGGCTGTCAAAGCCGTAGTGAAGACCTCGTCGTTGGTGTTCCAAGCAGTAAAATAGCGCCCGTTCTCGCTGTCTGCTCGGGGAACGAGCGTCACTGTTGTATAGGGATTTTCAGGCTCCACCTCATCAAGCGGGTCGGTCCCCGACCATGCTTTTACACTTAACTGGGAAACATTTGCCTGGTTTTCTCCCACCTGCACGTTGAACGTATAGGCCTTGCCGGCTTGAAGAGCCAAGTTAGTTTGAAGAAAATTGTTTGCCTTCAATTTCACTTCAGTACCACCGATTGTCATTGTCAAAAAATACGAGTATGTCCCCGTATCATAATAACTACCGGGAATCACTATGGCCGTGTAGCTCTGTTGGGCTACTTCACTCAAAGTCTTGTTAGCAACAAAGGGGTATGGGACATAACCTTCGCCTGCTTGCTTGATGAGATTACTGTTTGGTGTACTATTGGGAATTTTAACTATTTTCAGTGCGCTTACCACTTCATTGCCTGTATATTGACTCGTATAGCTGATGTTCAATGTCACTTTCGTCAACTGGTGGGCAAATTGCAGATTGACGTCTCCACCTTTCTCCACAGAGGCTGTTGCGGTCATATAGTCAGCTGACTTGAGCTTCTCTATCGTGCTCTGGTCTTCGGGAATTAAGAACGGCTCAATGGCAGCCGTTGCAGGCATATAGGCAGAAAACTCGTTTGTGCCGCTTGCCCACAGCACCAATCCTTCGCTTTGTGTCCAGTTAGTGCCATCTGCGGTGGCATAGGTACCTTTATTTTGGCTGGGGCGACTTTTATTGATAAGGCAGAAGCTGTCTCCGCTCTCAAACGTATCGCCGGCGCCGTCGCTGTTCACGCGCGTCTGGGCAGAGTTGACCACGGATGCCGAGGCTATCCTTACCACCTCATCGCCCTGTTGCAAACTGAGTTCATCCTCATTGCTGCATGCGGTCAGAACCAATGCGGCTGCCGCAACCGATAAAATTGTATATCTTGTCTTCATCTTGCTTTTGTCTGAAATAGGTTACTGTTTAATATTCTGGTCATAGTCACCATCCGGAGTTCCCCATCCCGTAAGTCCGATGGTCTGGATGGACGACAGTTCCACCTCGGTTGCTCCAATCTTTACATTCAGGCTGTATGCGTAGCCGGCCTGAAGTCCTGCGGCAGGCAATGTGACGGTGGTAGAGTAATTTTTCGTCACGTTCTCCGATTCCGTCAGCGTGAAGGTCAGCGTGGGGTTGCTGTCTCCGTCCAGCGTTGGGAAGAAGATGCTCTCTGCCTTCATCGTATTGGCGGTGGCATCAATTGCAGTAAAGGGTTCGATGTCGCCCGTAGCCGCCGCAGTGGTGAGGACACCTTCGCTGTATGTACCTTGTGTATGCACACCATTGAGGCTGATGGCGGAAATCTTGTCCATGGTCAACGCTTCGTATTCCTTGTTGTAGCTGAAGTTGATGTTCAGCTTGACGAGCAGATGGTTGAAGGCGATGTTTATCCCACCATTGCCGTCGATGGTTGCCCCATTGCTGCTGGTTCCGTTTTTGGTCGCACCCAGCAGGTCGCTGGCTTCCAGGCTGGCCTCCGAGCTTTGGTTGGTCTGGACAGCGAAGCCTTGGGTGATGTCGGTGGTATAAGCCGAGATATTCACTCCATCATAGTTGGTAGTAGCCCACAGCAGTTTGTTGCCGTCCGTAGGCGCATAGAGGTTGTTCTCACCCTTCGTCATGGAGACGTTGGTGTAATCCGTATCACCATTCCCCGTGATAGTCAGGTAGAAGGTCTGCGGCAGGTTGTCGCTACTGTAGCCGGCACGGGTAGCAGCAGACTGAACGCTTGCCGTTACTCTGATAGACGTATCCTTTTCAGGTGTTTGCGTCATCTCATCATCGTTAGAACAGCTCGCAATCAATGTTGCGAATACTGCCATAGCAAAAACTTGAATCTTTCTCATTGTTTATTGTTACTTAAATTAGGTTGATTACTCTACATCGCATGTTCCCAAACTGCCACCGTCTTCCCATTCATTGACAGTAGCACTTGCATTCAATATCTGCATTGGCCTCATCTCGTACACCTTGATCGAAGGCGACTCGTAGTTTTTTTTCTTGGTTTCTTTCATAATATTCTTTTTTAATTTGTTATTCATTGTATCAGTATTTTCATATATGTTCAAGATATACAAACGCACAGAGCCTTCCGCCTGTGCCATCATCTGACACCTGCGGAAGGCTCTGTATCTATATGTGAATGAAGACGTTACGGCAAAGCCGATATCCCCCCCCCTAAATCGTTAAGACTCAGAGGCTTATGGTCGGTCTTTGTTGTATGTTTCATTGTCTTCATTTCCATAATTCTTAATGTGGCGCATCACTCATTGTTGAGTGAATATAAAGTTACAAATTTTCTCTCAAACAAATGTCAAAATGCTTAGATTATTTTTGTATTTACAACAATTTAACGTTATTAGCCGCCTTTCCGCTACAATTTCGCCTATAATTGGCTGCAAAAGTAAGGATATGCCCCATATCATGCAAGCCAACTTCGTAAATGACAGCATCCACTTCGCAGTCGTCCTCCCACTTGTCCATAAAATGACGATGCAAAATTACATCCAATACTTCAAATCGCCCAATCTGGTTTGTATCTTCCCCATTTTGGTTTGTAAACACCATGTTTTGTATTCCACAAATGCTATAAAACTCACCATATCTTGGCTTTATTGGTGAAATTTTCTTAAATATTCACTCATAAGTGAATTTATATCGGAAATTATACTTAACTTTGCAGTGAATTAAGAGTATTATAACTATGGCAAAAGCAATATTAAAGACAATAGAACAGAACGACAATGTAGGAATGTTCTCCATCTGTTTTGATGGCAGTGAGGTGAGCGAGTTTGAGAAGTTCCTGAACGAATTCAAGGACAACGCTACATATAACAAGGATTTCAACGTTATCCTTTTAGCCTTGTCCAAGATTATCGACAAGGGGGCTCTTGAACGCTTCTTCCGAAACGAAGGCAGGATGAATGACAATGTCAAGGCTCTTGCCATCGATTCGCGCAAACTTCGTTTGTATTGCTTGCGAATATCTGACCAGATTCTCATACTCGGAAACGGAGGCGTGAAGAATACTCGCACTTACCAGGAAGACAGCAAACTGAGCGGTTATGTGATGGATTTGCAGACTTTTGACAAAGTGCTGCTCAAAGCACAGAAATCAGGTAAAGTAACCATAGAGAAGAATATGATTACTGATATTCAGAGTGCCACATTTGAAATATAAACACCAAGCCTATGATACAGAATGCCTTGTTCAGACAGTGCCTTGCCGCTATACCAGAAGAACAGAAAGCCGAGTTTGAGCTTTCGTTCGGGATAGCTGAGCGCATCAGTGAAGTTCTAAAGGCAAAGAACCTCACCCAAAAGGATTTTGCCCAAAAACTCCACAAGAGGGAGTCGGAAATATCCAAATGGTTGACTGGCAGACACAACTTCACCATGCAGACCATTGCTAAGATTGAAACGGCATTAGGATGCAAACTCATCAATATAGCCAGATGATATTTACAAACAAAGGGGAAAGAAAATCTCTCTTCCCCTTGTTTTTTCGCTTGTACTGCTTAACCAAACACTCCATCGGTTAGATTGACAGCCTGGATTTTCTTGTCGAGGCTCACCTTGGCATACACCTCCGTCGAGGTCACGCTGCCATGACCCAGCATTTCCTTCACCGCAGAGATGTCTGCTCCCGCCGTGATGGCGAGGGTGGCTGTTGTATGGCGGCTGCTGTGATAGGTGAAGTCCTTTTCTATCCCTGCCTTGTCCTTGATGCGCCTGACATACTTGGATATGTTGTCCGATTTCTTGACGAGGTGGTACACGAGGGCATCGGGGTTGCTTTCGTCACGTGGCGGAAGCAGCGACTGGGCAAGGTCGTTGAGGGGGATGGAGACGACACGCTTGGTCTTGCGCTGGCTGATGCAGATGGTTGGTGTTCCGTCGATGTCCTTGATGTCGCTCCATCGGAGATGCTGCATGTCGCCAAGCCGTAAGCCTGTCATTGACGACAATCCGAAAGCAAGCTGCACCTGCCGCTCATTGCCGGTGGCTGTCTCCACGTTGAGGAAGCGGGTCAGTTCTTCGGGAGTGAGGAACTCACGGTGCTTGTCGGGAGCATGGAACCGCTCGCCTTTCGTGAGGTCATGGATGGGATTGGATGCAATGAGGTCACTGCGCACGGCTTTGTTGAAGATGGCTTTCACCGTTTCCTCAAACAGCAGGAGCGTGTAGTCAGCCAGTTTGCCGCCATCCGTCTTTATCTGCCGTGGGTTACGGTACTCGTTGCGCATGAAGTCAAACAGACCGCTTACCACCTCCCTGTCCACGTCTTTCAGCAATATCCCTTTCTTCCCTCTGTTTTCAAGGTATAACGCTATGCGTTTGCGCACCACACCCTTGTGCTGCAGCATCTTCCTGCTGTTGCCGCAATCTTCCGACCATCTGATATACTCATCACACCATTCCAGCCATGTCAGTTTCAAGGTGCTATTCCGCTGCTTCTTCCCGTCAGTACTGTGTAAGTCGGGAGGGCAGAGAATGCGCTGAGCCTTTATCTCCTGTGCCTTCAGCAGAGCCTCTTTGTTGTGCTTTCGGGCTTTGGCAGAGTTTTCTGGCGCAAGGAAGATGCCGAGATATTCCTTCTTGCGGAAGCCTGTCTCGTAATACTCCAGATACAGGCTTCGGTTGCCTGTTGGCAGTACTCTTTCTTTGATTTCCACTTTCATCTGTGCTTTCCCTTTCCTTTTTTAGTTGAACATGTTGTTGACGAGGTTCACCGTCTCCAGTTTCTTTTTGTCAACGATTTTGGCATACACCTCCGTCATCTTGATACTGCTGTGGCCGAGTATCTTGCTCACCGTGTAGAGGTCGGCTCCGAGCGTGAGCAGCATGGTGGCGGCGGTGTGGCGGCTGCAGTGGTAGGTGATGTGCTTCTCAATTCCTGCCTCCTTCATCCATTCGCCAAGTATCACCTCCACTGTCGTAGAGGTGATTTGCAGCTGGTGGAACACATGTTCCTTGTCCTTCTGTTGCCTGGGCATCCATTTCAGAGCCTCCTCCGACAAGGGAACGGTCACTATCTTCCTGGTCTTCACCTGCGGATGTTCGAGGAAGAGCGTCCTTCCGTCGGCTGCCTTGCGTATCTCGCTCCATAGCAGACTCTTGATGTCGCTGTAGCGCAGGCCTGTGAAGCAGGAGAACAGGAAGGCTCGCTTCACAATCTCATATCGGCATGGAGTTGCCATCAGCTGCTTCACCTCCTCAATGGTCAGGAACTCCCTAATGGAATTGTTCTTCTGAGGCTTCTCCTTTGCATCGAGCAGTTTGAAGGGGTTGCGGTCTATCAGTCCCTCGCTGACAGCCTTGGTTAATGCGGCTGTCAGGCGGTTGACGAAGATGCGGCAGGTGGTGTTGCTCAGCGTCTTCTTGCCGTTGTTGAACGTGCAGGTTTTGAGGAATGCGATGTAGCCCTTGCAGAAGTCCTTGTCCACGTCACGCAATGCGAGGTCGTGCCTACCTATATATATAAGGTATTGCTCAACCCTTGCCTGTGCGTTGCGCTTGGAGCGCATACTCTCCTTGGAAAGTCCGCACTCCTCGGCTGTGTACTTGTCCACCCACTCGCTGAGCGTGATGTGTGAACGCTTGATGCCCTCCCAATCGACAAGTCCGTGCTGCTGGATGTCAAGGATGCGCTGCGCCTTGATCTGCTCAGCCAGCTTTCGGGTGTTGGCGTTTTGCATCCTGGCTGCGGAAGTTGTCTCTGGCACAAGGTAGAGTTTCAGGCCTTCCTTCTTTCTCGCCCCCTTGTGATACATGTCGAGATAAAGGCTGATGTTGCCGTCACTGAGTCTCTTTTCGCGTATGCGAACAGGCTCTTTCAATTTGATTTCTTTCTTTTTTCGTCCCATTTCTTGTTTGTATTATCCGATTCTTGTATTTGTTACTATATTGTGTATCAATCATTTATCTTCGCTGCAAAGATAATGATTCGCGGGACAAAAATGGGACAAAAGCGCACTAAAAAACAGCAAAATTAGGATAATATAACGAACGAATCCAAAATCGGCACGCATTCCTAACAAACTGTAAATCAGTGATATTACATCACCTTCATGGCATTTCCTTTCCGATGGTTATATACCCTTGAAGTAATTGGTGGATAAAACGTGCAACAGGACTGACTGTCCACGGAAATGCTTTTTCGGTGGACAAAACGCAATTTTGCCGCAAGTGAGAGCCTGGCAAACAAAAGAAGAGGCCGTATCCCAAAAGGAATATGGCCTCTTCTTTTGTGAGCGGAATGCGAGGCTCGAACTCGTGACCTTCGGCTTGGGAAGCCAACGCTCTACCAACTGAGCTAATTCCGCAAAACAAATGCGAGACTTATTGATTGTGTTCAATAGCCTCGCATCTTTGTGATCCCCACAGGATTCAAACCTGTAACCTTTTGATCCGTAGTCAAATGCTCTATTCAGTTGAGCTAGGGGACCAGTTTGTCGGAGACCCGCTCCGACTTTATCTCTACAAGGACTATGCTTGCTCTTCCTTAACTATGGCAAGCTTCTTTTCCTTGATTCTTGCCTTCTTACCGGAAAGCTGACGCAGATAGAAGATTCTTGCCCTGCGAACCTTGCCGACCTTGTTCAGTTCAATGCTGTCAATGAATGGTGACTGAATCGGGAAAATCCTCTCAACTCCGATACCTCCTGAAATCTTGCGGACTGTGAAGGTCTTTGTCTGAGGAGTAGCACCTCTAAGCTGGATAACCACGCCTCTGAACTTCTGGAGTCTATCCTTGTCACCTTCCTTAATTCTGTAGGTTACGGTAACTGTGTCACCGGCCTTGAATTTTGGATACGTAGCGACTTTCTCGTTAGCGAAAGCCTGTTCTACAACTTTAATCAAATCCATCTCTCAATAAATTTTGTGGCAACATTACGCACATTTGATAACGACCCGTAAGCGGTTGCTCTTGTTTTTCGGACTGCAAATGTACGAATATTTTCTTTCAATCCAAAACTTTTCGAGTTTATTTTTATTCCAGAGGCATTTCTGCCGTCTTTTTTTAGGGATCGCTTAGAAAATATTCTTCATCTTGTCGAACACAGCCTTGTCGTCGCGGGACGGATCTGGAGTGAACGAGCGGCTTGTCCGCATGCTTTCCAACGCGTTCTTTTCGTCCGAGGACAGTTTCTTCGGAATCCAGACCAGAATCTTCACGTAGAGGTCGCCTGTGCCGCTTCCGTAGCCGCTGACGGCAGGGAGTCCTTTTCCGCGCAGCTTCATCACTGTGCCGGACTGGGTACCAGCGTCCACCTTGACCTTGTACGAGCCGTCAAGGCAAGGTACGGTGATCTCCGTTCCGAGAATGGCGTCCGTTACCGAAATTATGGTTGAGTAGAACAGGTTTTTGCCCTCGCGCTTGAGGCTGGAATGTCCGATCTCCTCAATGATGACAAGAAGGTCACCATTGATGCCGTTTTGAGGCGCGGCATGTCCCTCTCCCTTGATGGTGAGCTGCATTCCGTCCTCCACTCCTGCCGGAATCTTGACCTTGACGGTCTCGCGTCTGCGTACCAGACCTGTGCCGCCGCAGGATCTGCAAGGATTATTAATGACTTTTCCTTCGCCTCCGCACTGCGGACAGGTCGAATAGGTCACCGTCCTTCCGAACAGGGAGTTGACCACTCTCTGGGTCTGACCGGTTCCGTTACATGTAGGACAGGTCTTGACATCGGAGGCGTTCTTGGTTCCTCGTCCTCCGCAGTCCGGACACGGCCTGTTTCTTTCGATCGTGATCTCCTTCTCCGCGCCGGTGGCGATCTCCTCAAGGGTAAGGCGCACCCTTGTACGGATGTCACGTCCCTTCATCACCCTCTGCTGCTGGCCTCTGCCTTGACCGCCGCCAAATCCGCTGAATCCTGAAAAGCCACCGCTAAACCCGCTGAACCCGCCTCCGAAGAGGTCGTTCAGTATGTCATTCAGGTTACCGAACCCGCCGCTGAAGTCAGGTCCCGGCTGACCGTCCACACCGGCGAATCCGAACTGGTCGTACTTTGCCTTCTTGTCAGGGTCGCTCAGCACTGAATATGCCTCCGAAGCCTCCTTGAATTTCTCCTCGGCGGTCTTCTTCTCGGCTTCGGTGCCGTCAACCCAGCGGTCAGGGTGCCACTTCATCGCGGCTGTCCTGTAGGCCTTCTTTATCTCGTCGGCTGTGGCGGTCTTCGCGACCCCCAACACCTCGTAATAGTCTCTTTTCTCTGCCATATTCACTGATCTCCTATATTCCCACTACGACTTTCGCATAGCGGATGACCTTGCCGGAAAGGGTGTAGCCTGTCTGGACCACATCGTAGACGATGCCTTTCTTGTCCTCTTCAGGTACCGGAAACTGGGCCACCGCCTCGTGGAAGTCGGTGTCGAACTTCTCGCCCTTAGCTTTGATGACCTCAAGCCCCCTGGTCTTGAGGTATGCCATCAGTTTATTGAATATCAACGCAGTACCTTCCTTGGCGACTTCGTCCTTGGAGTTCTCGTCAAGCATTTTCATCGCTCTTTCACAGTCATCCAGAACCGGAAGCAGGCCTTTGATCGTGTCCGCAGAAGCGGAGGACACAAGCTCCAGCTTCGCCTCGGCGGAATGCCTGCGGAAGTTCTCGAAATCGGCCATCAGACGCACGTAGTCATCCTTTTCCTTTGCAACGCTTGCTTTCAGCTCCTCGTTCTCTTTCAACAGTTTGGCGAGTTTCTCCTCGATCTCCTTCGCCTCCTTGTCCACAGCGGGAGTCTCCTCCTTGCTTTCAATGTCAGCCTTCTTCTCAGCCTGTCCGGCAGCCTGTGCGGACTGCCTCAATTCTTCCTGTTCCTTGTTTTTCTTTTTGCTCATATCTTGATTCTCCTAATTATCAACAATAACGCCCCGGATGGCAACCTTGGCCATCCGAAGCGACTGCAAAGATATCAAATTGTCTGCCAATAACCGAATCGCTGACATAATGTCAGACATCATTGGGTTATTCCGACTTCAGCGGACAGTACTATGCGAGGAAATCGCATACTATCCTTTTCCGGATCATGCCGGGGCTAGTAGTCCCGGTTCTGTTCGAGATTCTTGTTCAGGAGAAGTTCCTCGGATGGAAGAGGTTGCAGATAGTAGGCGTCTTTCCATCCCTTTCCGGCCACCACAGGATCGAGGTAGTAGTAGAGGTGGCCGCCTCCCTGTGCCGTCACTGTGGCGATGTCGGCCTCAAGCCTTGTGCTGTTGTCCAGAAGACCTGTGCCTCCGCCGGTTCCGGAACGTACCGCACTGACATTGTCGGCGTCAACCCAGACACCGCAGGCCTGTTTGTTTACAAACCACGCGGCTTTCTTCCAGCGGCGCACGTCCTCGAACGAGAAGCTCTCACCCATCAGCTCAATCAGCCTCTCGCGGCGGATTTCCCAAAGCACAGGATCCACGCTCTTGTCCCTGTCCGGATCGAAATCCTCTCCGATGGCGGAGACGACCATCCTTCCGACCTCGGCTCTTTCACGAAGCTTGTTGATGGTGGCGTCGGCGACACCTTGATTGAATCTTCCCAGTTCAAACGCGGCCTCCGCATAGTTGAGCAGGATCTCCTCCAGTTTGAACACCGGTTTGTCAGAGACATCGGCGGTTCCGCTTGCGTACTGGCGGTCCCAGTTGGCGACGTGCTTCCAGACAAAATAGCCGCTGTGGCCTTTCTGGAATCCTTTGCCGGAACCGTACTGTGTCTTTCCTCCGCTCCAGTCCTGTGAGTTTACAGCCTGGGTGTGGGGCTCATTGACCAGAACGTTGCCCGCCCAGTTGGTCGAAGGAAGGGATTTGTGCGTCTCGATCTGATGGTAGCCGAGATTGAAGTTCGGACTGCACCAGTACGTCCTGCCGTCCTTCAGTTTTCCCTGAGTACCGCGGTAGGCGAACTGGTCGAGGTACTCGGAGTACTTCCCGTCCGCGCTGTCATCCGGTACCCAGCAGTTGCTGTTGTCCGCCGCTCCTTCGTTCACGCCGACAAGGTTGACGTGGTAAGGAGGAATGACCATCTGGGCAAGTCTGGTATCCCTGTTACGGAATGTCAGATAAGGGTCGCAGTTGGCGTAGTCGTACGGCTTCGAGGCCTTGGTGTAGCCGTTGGCCTTGGTGTAGTCGAAGTATTCCACGGCGGCGTTGTGAATAGGAAGTCCATCCTTTGTAAGATAAAGGTCAACTGTTGCCTGCGGCATCTCAAGAGAGGCGCTGGCTATGTGCTGGAAATGTCCCAGACGGTGCATCTTGATGTCCTGGACGTATTTTACATAGAGGAACACTGAAGGAACCGTCCCGAGGTCATCGGTAGTCCACATCTGACCCCAGCCGCTGCCTTCGTGCCTGTCGTTGCCGTCGCCCCTGAACAGAGGTGTTCCTTTTTCCGCCAGTTCCTTGGACACCGCAAAGCATTCCTCAAGAAGTTTCTGGCCGGAGATGTACTGACCGTCCTCTTTGATGCCATGGTACTTTCTCCATGTTCCCTCGAACAGGCAGAAACGTGAGAGGAACGCCTTGCAGACAGTACTGTTGATGGTGTTCGCCTCCGCTATCTCGTCAGGAATGTTCTGTACGCACCATGTGAGTTCCGAGTGGATCCTGTCGGCGACCATCAGGCGAGAGTCGCGGCTTTTGTACAGTTCCTCCGAACTCTCGGTAAGAAGTCCGTCCGCATAGATGCAGTCTCCGTAATTGACCAGAAGGGCGTAGTGGCAGTAGGCTCTGAAGAATCTGGCGACAGCCTCAAGGTACTTACGCTGTGCGTCGGTCACTTTCGGCTCCTCGATGTGTGCGAGCAGGATGTTGGCCTGACGGATCCATCGGTAAGGCAAAGTGTAGGTGCTGCTTGAGACGGGAACCGTGACAGTCTGGTTGGCGTAGGCGTTTGGAATGGTGCCCCAGCCTGAGGCGTAGTTTGTCAGCAGTCCTGACCAGGTGTCTCTTGTTGATGTTCCGAGAGCTCCGCTGACAGGAGCGGGTCCCTGGAACAGGGTGTAGCCGTTGAACACGTCGTAGAGACTTGCCACATAGTCGGAGCAGGACTCGAATGAGGTGAATGCGGTCGCGTCTGTGATCGCACCCTTTGGAGAAAGGTCGAGGAAACTGTCATTGCAGGAGGTCATTCCGAACAATGCCCAGACGCATAGTACTGGATATATGATGTGATTTTTCATCTTTGTCAGATTGTTAGGGGTTAAAGTTTGATGTTCATGCCGAATGACACGGTGCGGTAGAGAGGGTAGGACCATCCGAGAGTCTCGGGATCGATGCCCTTAGGAAGAGACGAGACTGTGAATGGGTTCTCGCAGCTGACATAAACCTTCAGGCCGCCCAGACCGGCTTTTCCGATCAGCGACTTAGGGAATGAATATGACAGTGAAAGGTTCTTGACCCTCAGATAAGCCGCGCTCTGGAGCATGTGATCGTTGACCAAACGGTTGGAAGAGGCGTTGGAGAGGCCTTTGATGGTACTTCCGTAGATGCGCGGAAGTTTGGCTCCGCTGTCAGCGGCCTTGTAGTAGTCCGGGCTGCCGGAGTCGGTGCTCAGAGGCTTCCAGTAGTCAGTCGTTCCTGCGAAGACTGGGAACCAGCCTGGATCCGAGGCGCTCAATGTGTAGGTGTAAGGGTTGATCGCGGCGTAGTCGCGCTTTCCGATACCCTGGATCATTATTCCGAGGTCGAATCCCTTATAGGAGATGTTGAAATTGAATCCGTACTGGAAACGAGGAGTACTGTTGCCTATGACGGTCATGTCACCGGGATTGTTGGCTGTTCCCTTGCCGGAGTTGATCATACCGGTGTCCTCGTCACTATATTCATTGTCCCTAAGATTCTTGTACTTGAAGTCTCCGGGACGCGGGCTGGAACCGGTGATTCCGGTCACGCCGTCCTTTAGCTGCCAGGTCGCCGTGTCCTTGAAGTCGTCCACGGTGTAGAAGCCGTCCCATCTGTAGCCCCAGATCTCTCCGGCCATCATTCCTTCATAGAGGTAGCCAAGGCTCTTTTCCTCATTGAAGTTGAGACTCATCACCTTTGATTTGTAGTCCGAGACGTTGAAGCCTACGTTGTAGAGGATCTCGCGCCCGATGCTGCCTTTGTAGGATAGCTGGAACTCCCATCCCGTGGTACGCATCTTTCCGACATTCTGCATCGGAGCGGAGTCACCCAGCACAGCCGGCAGGGCGACGCTCTGGGAAAGAATATCCTTGGTGTCGCGTCTGAACCAGTCGAACGAGCCGGCAAGGCTTCCGCCGAACAGTCCGAAGTCAAGTCCCGCGTTCGTGGTGGTGATTGTCTCCCAGGTGAAGGAGTCGCTGACGATTCCCGGCATGCCGATTGATGTGACATAACTCTCGTCGGCGCCTTTAAGCCAGACATAGCTCTTGGTGTTCAGACCCATGGTGGAGTAGTAGTCATAGTAGCCCACGGAAGTCTGGTTGCCGATCGAGCCGTAGGAGAACCTTGGCTTGAGTTCTGACAGCCACCGGCGTGTACCGCTCATGAACGCCTCGTTCGTAGCGTTCCATGCTACGGAGAAAGAAGGGAAGAAACCGAATCTGGTGTCTTTCGGGAATTTGGATGATCCGTCATAACGTCCGCTGAACTCGACCAGATAGCGCTCGTCGTAGTTGTAGTTGATGCGTCCGAAAGCGCTTCGCAGGGCGTAGTTGAGATAGCTGTCGGCTGTCTTGACCTGTCCTTGGGCGTTGCTCATCGAAGGAATGTTGAGGAAAGCCTGATCCTCCGCATTGGTGTTGTACCATTCGTAGTTGTAGTACTCCTGGTTGAATCCGCCCATCACGGAGAAGTGATGCTTGCCGGCGATGTCGAACCTGTAGGTCGCATATGCGTTGATCGCGCTGCGGTAGTCATTGTAATGACGCGCTATGGAATAGTCATGAGTCGGGGCTGTGGTGTAGTTCAACTGGATGTCCGTGAACATGACCTTCCCTGAATCATAATTGTAGTTTGTGAGATTCTTCTGGTATGTGTATTCGAAGACAACCTCCATTCCCTTGAACGGCCTTATCGTTGATTTGGAGAAGATACGAGGCTGGTCAATTGTGGTCTTAGCGGCATTGGCGTAGTCAATCACGTTCCTCGGAGTGCGGATAAAATATTCCTTTCCGTCTTTTTTCACCGGATCCGGGCCGTCCGGCATGAAATTGAGGTTCCTCACGCCGTACAGGGAACCTGTCTCGTCGATGAGCATTTTCCTGTGCTGCTGCGTGAAGTAGAAATTCAGCTCCTGTGTGAACCATGATGTGATGTCGGTCTGGATCATGCCGTTCACGGAAGTGCGGCTGTAGGTGTCCTTACGTCCGGCGAGCGGACCGTTCTCACGGAAGTTGTTTCCCGACATCCTGAACCTTATCCTGTCGGTGGCTCCGCTGACAGAGACATTGTTGTTCTCCACTATACCTGTCTCCATCATCCTCTTCAGTGAGATAGTACCTGAGTCCGTCGGAGTCGGGTACGAATATTCCGTTGTCGTAGAGCGTTCCTTGTGATGAGAGAGCGGACTTGTTGGTCTTGTAGAGGTTGAGATATTCAATCCATTTGTCGAAGTTCTGGTCTTGCGCCGCACCGTACGTGTTGGTGTTGAACGCGTCCCTGTAGACACCGATGTATGTCGCGATGTCAACCATTTCAGGTGTGTTCACGGCATTGGTAAGGCCGATGCTTCCGTTGTAGGAGATAGAGATCCTTTCGGCTTTCTTAGGGCTCTTGGTGGTGATCAGTATCACGCCGGCGGCGGCGCGGGCACCGTAGATCGCTGATGAGGAGGCGTCTTTCAGGACTGTCACGGACTCGATGTCATCCGGATTCAGCGCGTCGATGTCTCCCGGAACGTTGTCGATGAGGACAAGAGGGGAGATGCCCGATACCGAGTTGGAGCTTCCGGAAAATGAGGAGGTTCCCCTGATCTGGAGTCTCTTTCCGGTCTGTCCCGGAAGGTTTCCTGACGATCCGGTGGTCACGTATAGACCCGGAATCGCGCCTTGCAGCGCTGCGGCCACATTGGACACCGGGCGATCCTGGAGGATGTCATCCATCTTCACGGAAGACACCGATCCAGAGATGTTGACTTTCTTCTGGACACCATAACCCACGACTACAATCTCGTCAAGCAAGGTCGTGTCCTCCTCGACTGTGACATTTACAGTCTGCCTTCCGGCAGCCTTGATGCGTAATGTCTTGTAGCCCAAGGACTCGAAGATGAGTTCGGAATCCGTTTTGGAAACCTTCAGCGACCATCTTCCGTTCTCGTCCGTCACTGTTCCGTTGGTTGTGCCATTCTCCCTGATGGTGAGTCCGATCACAGGTTGTCCGCTTTTGTCCAGGACTGTGCCGGAAACGGTGTTGTCCCCGTTGCCCTTCCCTTGCTGGCGGCTGTCCTCGCGTGCGGTCAGCACGACAAGTTTCTCGTTCCTGATTTCGTAGGCGATCCTCAGTCCGGCGAACATCTTGTCCAAAGTCTGGGGGATGCCGGCGTTCTCCACGGACAGGGTGACCTTGGAATCGAGATCCGGGAGGGTGTTGCTATAGAAGAATCTGAATCCGCCCTGTTTCTCGACAAGAGGCATGACCTCCGTGAGGGGCTTGTCTTTCACCGAGACAGTGATCTGTCCCATTGACGGAGTAGCGAACCCCGCCATCATGAGCATCATCATTGATGCCAATAGGATTAGTTTGTACCTCATTTTGTTTTATTTGTTTTAGTGTTGAGTACGATGGTGTTGCCGTTGATGCGGAACGACACAGGCGAGGTCTCGGAGATTATGTCAAGAACCTCGGCGGGAGACGTGTTTGGTACAACTCCTGTGTATTTGTATTCCTTGATTGTCTGATCTTTGAAGACAACCTCGATGTTGTGGATGCTCTCAAGCATCTCCGCTATGCGCTCAAGGCTAAGGTTGTCGAAAACCAGCTCGCTCATCCTCCATGGAAGCGCGGTGCGGGAATCCACGTGCCGTACCTCGCCTAACCTGCCGTTAGTCCTGTCCAGCGAGACCTGCTCGTAAGGGAGAAGGACAGCGCTGTCCTCTCCCGCGGAGGCAAGCACCTTGCCTTCCATCAAGGTGACGGTCACGTCCTCATCCTCGAATGACCGAATGTTGAATTTTGTGCCCAGAGCCTTGACACTCAATCCGGAGGAGTTGACTATGAAAGGAATCTGTTCATTCTTCGCGACATCAAAATAGGCCTCCCCATGGAGAGTGATTGTCCTGTCGGCGGTTCCGAATGTCATTGAATATGCGATACGGCTGTCCGAGTTAAGCCAGACCTTGCTGCCGTCAGGAAGAGACACCTCGCTTTTCTGCAATGATCCGGCGATGACTTCGCACTGCCTCATGTCCGGCCTTACGCCTGAGGCCTTATGGCCGATGAACACGCCGACGGACGCAATCGCCGCGGCCGCGCAGAACCCGGCTGCGAACCTGAGCGCGCGGTGCCTTGCGGTCGAGGTGAGGCTCGCCCTTTCCATGGCCTTGGCTCTGCGCATGGTCTCACGCCAAGCCTGTCTTATCTCTTTTTCATCGACGGATGAGCCGTCAATCGAATCCCAGTCTTTGAAAGGCACATTCATATCTCTTGTTGTTTTAACGATTTAAGAACGGACTTACAACAATAAAGAGTGCGAAACCGGCCTTCGCACCCATCGGAAATTGCAAAAAAAATAAAAAAAATCAGAAAAAGAGGATCGCGTTAAGCGAGCGGCGTAGTTGCTGGAGGGCGGCGTTGAGAAGATTCTCCACCGTTTTCTTCTTGATACAGAGTATTTCCGCGATCTCCATATTCGATTTGTTCTCCTCCCTGCTCATCAGGAACACCTGCCTTCTGCGTGACGGCATGTCATCGACGATCCTGAATATTCTGTTTCTGAGCTCGTCAGAGTGCAGCATTTCGTCTATGGCATGCTCCTCGGCCAGTTCCAGATCGTGAATGGAGGTACTCCTGCCGCGTTTCTTCATGTGGGCAAGACAGGAGTTCCTGCTCATGACGAAAAGGTACGAGCCGAAGTCACGGATCTCGGGCAAGGTTTTGCGCAGGAGCCAGATTTTGGCGAAGATGTCCTGCGCGATGTCCTGCGCCGAATGTTTGTCTTCCAGAACGTTTGTCAGGTACACCCTGACTTTGGGATAATAGTGATTGAACAGGACGCCGAAGGAGGCATTGTCCCCTCTGGCAACATTTGTCAAAACTATGTCTTCATGCTCAAGCATTACCGGAACTCTTCTCTGAGGATCGGGAAATCCGGATTCGGCACGTGGGCCTCCTTCATTATGGCTTTGAGTTCCTCGAACTTCTCCGGCCGGGAGCCGATGAGGTCACGGGTCTCACCGGGATTCTCGCGGAGATTGTAGAGCTCGTACCAGTCGTCGTCGCCCCTGATGTTCATGTGGACGAGTTTCCAGTCTCCTTTCCTGACAGCCTGGCGGCCTCCGAGTTCCTGGAACTCGAAGTAAAGATATTCATGCTCCTTTTGTCCTTCCTTGCCTGTCAGTTCGGGGATCAGGCTGACACCGTCCATGCCGGTGAGGTCGTCCTCGCTTGCCCCGGTCATCTCTCTAAGGGTCGGCATCATGTCCCAGAACGAGCAGATGAGACCGGACTCTCTCCCCGCTTCGACGCGCCCCTTCCAGCTGACTATCATCGGCACCCGGATTCCGCCTTCGTAGACATCCCTCTTGTAGCCCCTCCAAGGGCCGTTGGAGTCGAAGAAGTCAGGATCGGCCCCTCCTTCCATGTGAGGTCCGTTGTCGGAAGAGAATATTATGATCGTGTTGTCATAGATTCCGAGTTCCTTGAGTTTGGCGACAATCTGGCTCACGTAGGTGTCAAGTCTTGTGACCATCGCGGCGAATGTCGCGTGAGGATAATCCTGGGAGCAATAGCCGCCTTTGCGGAATCCCGGCCCGCTGTCTGTCCCGTGATACGGGGTCTCCGGATATTTCCCGATGAACCGGTCGATGATGCTGTCCTTCGGGACAATCAGTTCGGCGTGAGGGATTGTCGTAGGGTACCATAGGAAGAAAGGCTGCTTCTCTTTTGCCGAAGTCTCCATGAACTCGAGGGCTTTTTCATGAATGAGGTCCGGAATGTAGGTTCCCTGTCCGTAAGGAATGGAGTCCACATTGTCTTTCAATTCGATCCTTTCGGAGTTATGCCAGATGTGGTCGGCGTAGTAGCTGTGCGCGAGAAGCTGGCAGTTGAAGCCGTAGAACTCGTCGATCCCTTGCTTGTTCGGGTCGCCGCTTGTGCCGACGAATCCCAATCCCCATTTGCCGAAAGCTCCTGTCCTGTAGCCCGCCGCCTTCATGTCGTGGAAGATAGTAGGTGTCCCTGAAGGAAGCGGGAACTGTCCTTCAGGGTCGAGTTCCACGTTTCCCCTGATCGGGGTGTGTCCGCTGTGGGTGCCTGTCAGAAGGCAGGAGCGTGACGGCGCGCTGACGGTCGTGCCGGAATAGCATTGGGTGAACCGTATGCCGTTCGCGGCCAGGGAATCGATGCCTGGCGTCTGGAACATTGTCTGGCCGTAGCAGCCGAGATCCCCCCAGCCGAGGTCGTCGGCGAGGATGAAAACGATGTTTGGGTGTGGTGATTCCGCTTCACGTTCGGAGCAAGCCGATGAAGTCACCGCGATTCCGGCCAGGATAAGAGGCTTCAGGGATTTGCTTTTCATCATAGATGGTGTCGGTTATTAGTAATCGCTCAAAGATAACAACATTTTTTAAAGAATCAAAACACTGGTTTCTCTTGTTTTCTCTTGCGATTTATCCGCAGGGTAGTTAAATTTGTCAGACGGAGCCACCGTTGTCTGTCCGGAGGATGTCCGTAAGAAACCGTGTAAAGATAGAATAATGAGCGCATTCATCAACGAAAACTTTATGCTGTCCAGCGAGACGGCGCGGCGGCTGTTCCACGGCGAGGCCGAGAACCTGCCGATAATAGACTATCACTGTCACCTTTCACCACGGGAGATCGCCGAGAACGTCCGGTTCCGCGACATCACCCAGCTTTGGCTGGTGGACGGCCACAGCGGCGACCACTACAAATGGCGCGCGTTGAGGGCGAACGGTGTGCCGGAGGAATATATCACCGGAGACAAGTCAGCTTGGGAAAAGTTCGAAAAGTGGGCTGAGACCATGCCTTACCTCATGCGGAATCCTCTCTACCACTGGTCTCATCTGGAGCTGAGCCGTGTTTTCGGAATAGACAGGGTTCTGAAGCCGGAGACCGCTCGTGAGATCTTCGAGGAGTGCAACGCCAAGCTGGCCACCCCGGAGTTCCGCGGCCAGGCGCTTATCCGCAAGTTCAACGTGGAGGTGGTCTGCACGACCGATGACCCGGCGGATGACCTGCGTTGGCACAAACAGATCGCTGAGCATCCGTTCGGCACCAAAGTGCTGCCTACCTGGAGGCCTGACAAGGTGATGGGAATCGAGGATGTCAAGTCATTAAATGAATATCTTGGCAGACTCTCCGAGGCTGCCGGAATCGAGATACGGTCATATTCATCATTGATCGAGGCCCTTCGCAAGCGTCACGACTTCTTCGGGTCGATGGGCTGCCGCCTTTCGGACCACGGTCTCGACACATTCTATGCTGAGGAATATGATGAAAGCGAGATTGAAAGAATATTCAAAACCACCCTTTCAGGAATGCCTGTTGATGAATATGACGCTGTCAAGTACAAGAGTGCCGTCCTGTACGACCTTGCCGTGATGGACGCGGAGTCCGGGTGGACGCAGCAGTTCCACGTAGGGCCTCTGCGCAACAACTGTACGAGGCTATTCAATGGTGTCGGCCCTGACGCAGGTTGTGATTCGATGAATGACAAGCCAATAGCCGTGGCCGGAAACAGATTCTTCGATGTCTTGGACATGACCGGCAACCTTGCGAAGACCATTCTCTATTGCCTCAATCCGAAGGACAATGAGGTAATGACCACGATGGCGTACAATTTCAACGACGGCACGGTTCCCGGCAAGATGCAGTTCGGCTCCGGCTGGTGGTTCCTCGATCAGGAGAATGGAATGCGCCGCCAGATGGACACACTGTCCTCCCTTGGCCTTTTGAGCCGTTTCGTCGGTATGCTGACAGACTCACGCAGTTTCATCAGCTACCCTCGCCACGAGTATTTCCGCCGCATCCTCTGCGACATCATCGGCACCGATGTCGAGGCCGGCAAGATTCCGGCATCCGAGATTGACACTGTCGCCCGTATGGTCCGCGACATCTCCTACAACAACGCCCGGAACTATTTCGGTTTCTGATGCTCCTCCGGGCTATCCGAAAATGTCGTTCAGGACAGCGGCAAGCCGCAGGCCGCCGCGTAGAAGCTGGACTTCCACCGTCCCGGTCCATTCGCCCACGTAGTCATAGGACAGTTTTGAGCCGACAGGAGTCGAGGCGTAGATTGTCCTGCAGATCCCGTAGGTCTCCTCGCCCCAGGATTCCGGTGTCCCTTCCGCCATCTTCCTGTTCTCGGCCCGAGGGTTGGTGTCAATCTGCTCGGCCCATTCCGAATATGTCCATTTGTGGGCGCTCTCGATGATTCCGGTGTCCCAGATGGAATGAAGGTTCGTACCGTTGTTGAAGAATTGCACCTGCCATCTGTTGCCGCCGCGGTCCGACCTGTGTCCCATGTGCATCGGACAATGCAGGTCGCCCATAAGGTGGACCAGGAACTTCAATGAGAGCGCCTGCTCCTCCTTGTCAAGTTTCCCGTTTTTCAACGCCGCTATCTGCTCGTTGACGGCGCGGACGACATCGCCGTTCTCGTTAAGGGGAGCTCCGCTGAAAGTCTCGCCCTCGTCAGTGTTCCTGTAATGCCACGAGCTGGTGTACCTGTATTCAGGAGTGTGGCTGGCATTGTCCATCCAATTCGCCCAGTACACAATGGTCTTCCCGTCAAGTATTTCGTCAATCTTCCTTGCCGTCTTTCGGGTAAGATGCCGCTGCGCGACAGCGCAAGTGACATCATGCCCCTTCTGCCCCCAGCAATACCCGTCGACAGACACCGCAAAAAGACCCGCCATCAGCAGTGCCATCATCAGAATCCTATTCGTAAACCTCATATTCTCAATTATTTAATTTTCGTGAATATTCAACATCCCTATTCGCTTTTCCATCCCCGCACGTGACGGGAAGACCACATGCCGCATCGCCCATAGCCCACCCTTCTCCGTTGGGACTGCAAACTTACACAAAAAACGTGATTCTTCTCCCCTCCGCGCAAAAGAAATCCCGTTTGAGGATGAATGCTGACGGGAATGTTGGTGGAAATGTAGGTGGTGTTGCTGGTAATAATGACGGATCCGACCGGCAGCAAGGCGTGGAAATCTGCTGAAATGTGTTATTTTTGTTGTTATGAAAAGTGTTTTGTTTGTCTGCCACGGGAACATCTGCAGGAGTCCAATGGCGGAGTTTATCATGAAGGAGATGGTGCGAAAGGCCGGTTTGGCTTTGCGCATTGACTCGGCGGCGGTGTCTTACGAGGAGGAGGGGAACGACATTTATCCGCCGGCGAAGCGGACACTGCTGGCTCATGGTGTACCGTTCCAAAGACATCGTGCGCACAGGGTTTCGGATGCGGAAGCTTCTGAATATGACATCATTGTCGTTATGGACTCTTCGAACCGGCGGCTCCTGTCGCACATAATCAGCCCGGAGAATATGACTAAGGTCCACATGATGATGGAATATGCGGGGAAGTCCTCTGATGTTTCCGATCCTTGGTACACCGGCGACTTTGAAAGAACCTACCGTGACATCGCCGAGGGCTGCGAGGGGCTGTTGAGACAATTGTCGGCGGGCAGTGGCTTCGTAGCAGAACAGTAATTCCCTGAGAATTTGCTGTTAAGACAACTGTCTGCGGGCGCTGGCATCGCCGGGGCTATAGCGGTCGCTGAAGAAGGCAGTGGTGGCGTTCGGGACGCAGGGTGTGAGGATGGCCGTTTTACAGAAGGCGGAGTGGTGGCGTTCTGGACGCAGGGTGTGAGGATGGCCGTTTTACAGAAGACACAAAGGGCGGAAGTGTGAAATGGAAAAATGAATATGCTCAATCAGGAACTGGTGCAATACGTTGAGGGCGAGATCATTCCTCGCTACGCTTCCTTTGACGGGGCTCATAGGGAGGATCACGTCCGGAAGGTGATCGAGGAGGCTATGAATATGTCCGCTCACTATGACGTGGACGAGAGCGTGCTTTTTGCGGCGGCGGCGTTCCACGACACCGGTCTGGTGGACGGCAGGGAAGTGCATCACCTTTCCTCCGGCAGGATTGTCCGCGAAGACCAGAATCTCAAAAGGTGGTTCAGTCCGGAGCAGATAGAGACCATCGCCCAGGCCACGGAGGATCATCGTGCATCCGGCGGCAGAGATCCCAGGAGTCTCTACGGGATGATCGTTGCCGAGGCTGACCGTGACATCGAACCTATGAGAATCCTCTGGCGTACAGTGCGGTACGGCATGGAACATTACCCTGAGTTGGACAAGGAAGGACATTGGCAAAGGATGCTTGAGCACCTGGCCGAGAAATATGACTACGGTGGTTACCTCAAGCTCTACATCCCTGAATCAAGGAACGCCGCCGGCCTTCAGGATCTGCGTAACATAATCCATGACCCGGCGCGGCTCAGGAATATATTCGAGAATTATTATGATGAGGAGAGGTAGCGAATATTATGATGAGGTGAGGTGGCGGATACTATAATGAGGAAAGGTAGCGGATATTATAAGCAGAAGGGATAGCGAATGGTTCGCACATTGCTTTTCATAAGCGGGATTGCGCTCGTTTTCAGTAAGCGTTAAACAATAAGTTGGTAATGATTTGGCAGTGTTTTCGATGATCGATTTCTTTTGGAAAAGGGAGTGTGCCGGTGACACATGACTGATGGGGAAAGATAGCTAGACCGAAAAGACAATCAAAGATTACCAAGTTGTTTTTTAAGGATTGCTTAAAGGATTACTTAGTTCTTGACAAGGACGAGTTTGGCGTAGTAGACTGATTCGGCGGCACGAATGGATGAACGGAAGTTCTCGTAGGCGGAGTTCGGAAATGTTCCGGATTTTTTCTCGAACCTGAACCAGAACTGAAAACGAAGATGCCCGTCAACCATCTTGCGTACCTGCTTGAAACGTACGGAACCGAACTCGTTCTCAAACTCATAATCCTCCGGATATGCTTCCACTGAATATCCTTCCGGAACATTCATGACTATCTTGTCAGCCAGTACGTAGCCATCCCTGAAATAAAGATCATTGATCCGTTTAGCCGAGGTGGTGCCGCCACTTACATTCCTGAAAGGATTGACCGGTACGAAAAGGCGTGATCCGGTCACGCTTGAGTAGGTGGATGCCTCTGCCTTGTAGGTCATCTTGCATGACGGCTCCGGAGACGGCTCCGAGACTATCTTCACGTCCGAGATTGTCACCCTCGGCAGATTGATCCTTGACATGATCTCGTTGATCCTTTCGCTTTCGGACATTTTTGTCAGGCTGTGCAGATCCTCCCAAAAATCCATCCGCGCATAGTCATTCATCCCGACCTTAGCGCTTCCGTCCGCATTCAGGTTCACTGTGATCCCCCTTGAATCCAGATTCGCGCCGTCAGGAGCCTTCGGGAGCCTTGTGACATAGGAACTGTCCTTTTTGACAACCAGGGCATGGTTGCCGGCTATCTTCGGATGGACATAACCTAATGGAACATCTGGGTTTGTACATTCAATCCAAAGTGTGTCCTTCGCCATCGGCACGGCCACGATGGCATGGTTGGAGGTTCCCAGAGAAGGAAAGTCAGGAATAAGTCTGTCTTCTCCCATGTTGAGGATCACGTAGCAGGACTCTATCCCGCAGCATTTCAGCATGGTCTGCATGTAGAACGACAGGGCCTTGCAGTCCCCGAACTTGTTCTGGAAGACCTTTTCCGGACCAATCGGCCTAAGTCCGCCGAGGCCAAGCTGGATGCTGACGTAGCGGGTGGTCTTGCCGAGATATTCATAGATCCTCCGGATTCTCTCAAGGTCATTAGTGGCGCCTTCCGTTATCTCTGTGACCTTGGTTTGGAGGTCGGCGGGAGGGTTGGCCATCCCGTCCGTAAGGGAAAGCAGCCAGTTACCGACGGCTTTCCAATCAGAGTTGGAACCATCTTTCTTCTCGTAAGAGAACTCGTCCGGAGAGAATAGGACGATAGGCATTCTGTCGGCCAATGGAGTCGAGTACCTCTCTGCTTCAAGGGCCGGGACAGGCCCGGTTCTCCAGACATAAACCTCGCCATCCTTGGTCGTGGTGCGCTCAGGAGTGACATCCTGCAAGTTCAATTGCTTGTAGTTGAATTTGGTGCCTTGCGGCACTTCAAGCCTGTAGCTTGACTCCATTGCCATGACACCCTCTCCGAGCTGGAGCGGGACAAATGGATCATAGCCCAAAACCGCGTCAGTGTATTGCTTCTCGAAAGTGTAGGTTACTTTCGCCGGATAGTGGACAATGTTCGGGGAATAGTACCAGGTCGCGTAGCTGTCAGCCAGGCCGTCGGAATATTCAGTGAATCTCAAGTCTGACTTTTTGATTTTTGTGACCTTTCCTGTGGCGTCCTTTATCTCTCCGGAGAATGATTTGAGCTTTGTGCTTCCGTTGTTCACCGAACAGGAAAACGCCGCGCGTCTCTTTCCTTTCTCCGTGACCATGAACTCGATCGTGTGCCTGTAGCTGGCGTGTGTCTTGTCCGTTACCGTGAATGTCGCGTCGTTCCTCAGGATGACGGCGTCGGCTGTCATCTGCCGGGCGTGTGCCGACAGCGGGCAGCAGACGGATAGAATAAGCAGGAGGTGTCTCATCTAATTCACTTTTTTCAGGACTATCCTGGAGTTGGACAACTCGGCGATCTTGCCGAACAACTGGTTCAGGTCGGAATATTCCTCGACACTGAAAATGACTCTGTTGATGTTGAGCGTAAGGCGTGTCATCAGATTGTTGCCTACCATTTTATGAAAGAATGTGAATTGGACGTCGCCGCCGCATCCGGTGTAGTTGCATGCACCAGGGATCTCATCCACGGTGTACCCGTCAGGAATGGCGAGAGTGAGTTGCAAGGAATTGTTCTCGATTGTCTCGAACTCCACAGGAAGCTTCCTGATTTGGTCGCTGAATGGGTTGGAGGTCATGAATGGAACGAGCGTAGGTCGGATGTAGATGAGGTTTCCGGCCTTGTCGGGATTCTTCCGGAAGTGGACGGTCTCGACAACCCGGGCTGTGCCCACACCGGAAAACGTGCAGCTGTCCACCTGTACTCCGGAGTCCTTCGCAACCTTTTCGATGAATTCCTCTTCGGATTTCGCACTGTCGTGCTGGTGATTGAACGTGTAGGCTTTCTGGTTTGTCAGCATACGGTTGAATCTGCCGTTGATGTCACCATTCTCTTCCACGGTCGCCATGATCATCATCTGGTCGGAGTTCCTGACCAGCGCCGAAAGATCCGCCCAGCCTTCGTCTCCATCGACTTTATAGACTCTGGCCTTGTCCACAAGAAGCTCCGGAGACAGGACATTGAGATCGGAATCCTTGTCGGTGGCGTCCATGTAGTAATGGTTGCCCTCCGAATCCGACGCGCGTACAATGAAGGAACTTATCTTCTGGAGTGACGGGAAAAACGGCAGTCTCCCTTCGAATCGTGGCTTGAGAAGAATGAGTTGGTTCTTGAATCCGCAGTCTTTAAGCGCGATGGACAGGACGTTGTTGATGTCCGCCATGCTGCCGGACCCTTTCTTGACCACGCTGGCAGGGGAGTCGGGAATCAGGTAGGCCTTTCCGTTGAATCTTATTCTTCCGCTGACAAGCTTGAGGACCTCCCGCATCTTGGCCGTCTCGGTGATGTCCTTTGCCCTTATGGCCGCGACCTCCTCCTTGAACGGATTCCGGGAACTCTGATAGTAACCCAGATTTGTTTTCTCCAGAGTCTCGTTGATGTTCTTCCAGTTGCTCGCGAAGTCCTCGTAGATCTTGGCTTCAGGGATGCTTATTCCTGTGATTTCCATGTCAAAACCGGCCAGATAATCATCGAGGCACCAGACCATCGGCTCGTCGCGCAGGGATGGAATGTTGTCGTTGTGACAGTAGATGTGGTTCACACCGTATGTGAAGTTGCCAAGGGAGAACACCCTCGCGTCCTTCTCCTTTAACATGTTGAGGTAGTAGCCTCCTCTGGAATTCACTGAATAACTGATGAACTCAGGAAGTCTTATGTCAACCATGGAATGCAGCACAGGATTCCTGTGCTGAATGGTGAAGTCGGATATTCCGACAATGGAGCCGACTTTCATGTTGTACTTGTACTCGATGACGCTGCCTTCCCTCACCTCGGGAAGTGAGAACTTGACTACCGAAAGGTTCTCGGAGAGTTTTTCGGTAAAGATGTTCTGTTTCGGCATCGGTGTCTTGACCAGTTTGCCGTTCACGATGTTATAGGTGTTCGCCGCCACTCCTGACACGCTTTCCGCTGAATTGGCCGACATGAAGGGAATCTCCACGTCCGCTAGGTCAAGGGCGTTCTTGCTGAATATCTTGATCCGGACGTAGACGTTGTAGTCGTAGCGGAAGTCGTTCATGAAAGCCAGATCCCTTTTGTCGTAGATGTAAAGGGCTTCAGCCTCCGGGTCCTTGTCGTACGAGGTCATGGCGGCTTCCCATTCGGAGACCTTCCCGAACTTGTCTGTCAGGTTTTGGGCCGGAAGATGAACCGAAAGGATCGCGGTGAGGAGTATGAGCGTTAGTCTTTTCATGTCGTTGTGCTATTGATTATTTGTTATTCTTTTTTCAAATATTAGGAATATATTCGGATGATGCAAACTTGCCAGATATAATATCCTTAAAAAAATCAGGCTGACCAGAGAGAGACTCTGGCCAGCCTGATGGATGTTGGACAAATTGTCGATTAGAGCTGAGGACCAGCCTTTACAAGAGCCTTGCCGGCCCTGTTGGACTCGTACTTCTTGAAGTTCTTGATGAACCTTGCGGCGAGATCCTTTGCCTTCTCCTCCCACTGTGAGGCGTCGGCGTAGGTGTCGCGAGGGTCGAGGATGTGGGTGTCAACACCTTCGAGCTTTGTAGGAACCACGAAGTTGAAGTAAGGGATGGTCTTGGTTGGAGCCGAGTCGATGCTATGGTTGAGGATAGCGTCGATGATTCCGCGGGTGTCACGGATGGAGATTCTCTTGCCTGTTCCGTTCCAGCCAGTGTTCACGAGGTAAGCCTTGGCACCGCTCTTCTTCATCTTCTTGACGAGTTCCTCGGCGTACTTTGTAGGGTGAAGCTCAAGGAATGCCTGTCCGAAGCATGCTGAGAAGGTTGGGGTAGGCTCGGTGATACCACGCTCTGTTCCGGCCAGTTTGGCGGTGAAGCCTGAGAGGAAGTAGTACTTGGTCTGCTCAGGATCAAGGATGGAAACCGGAGGAAGGACACCGAAGGCGTCGGCTGAGAGGAAGATGACCTGCTTTGCGGCAGGACCCTGTGACTCAGGACGTACGATGTTGTTGATGTGGTAGATAGGATAGGACACACGGGTGTTCTCGGTCACGCTCTTGTCGTTGAAGTCGATCTTGCCCTGTGCGTCTACGGTCACGTTCTCAAGAAGGGCGTCGCGGCGGATGGCGTTGTAGATGTCCGGTTCAGACTCCTTGTCGAGTTTGATGACCTTGGCGTAGCAGCCGCCCTCGAAGTTGAACACACCCTTGTTGTCCCAGCCGTGCTCGTCGTCGCCGATGAGCTTACGCTTAGGATCGGTGGAGAGAGTTGTCTTGCCGGTTCCGGAGAGACCGAAGAAGATGGCGGTGTTCTCGCCGTTCATGTCGGTGTTGGCCGAGCAGTGCATGGCTGCGATGCCCTTAAGAGGGAGGTAGTAGTTCATCATGGAGAACATACCCTTCTTCATCTCGCCGCCGTACCAGGTGTTGAGGATAACCTGCTCCTTGCTGCTTACGTTGAAGGCGACGCAGGTGTCGCTGCGGAGTCCGAGCTCCTCGAAGTTGGCGACCTTAGCCTTTGAAGCGCAGTAAACTACGAAATCAGGCTCCTGATCGAACTCTTCCTGGTTCTTCGGACGGATGAACATGTTGGTCACGAAGTGTGCCTGCCATGCCACCTCCATGATGAAGCGTACCTTCATGCGGGTGTCCTTGTGGGTTCCGCAGAAGCCATCGACAACGAAAAGCCTCTTTCCGGAGAGCTCCTGCTGGGCGGTCTTCTTCACAACCTTCCAAACCTTCTCGGACATCGGGTGGTTGTCGTTAGGGTACTCAGGGGTGTTCCACCAAACAGTCTCCTTGGAGTTCTTGTCCATAACGATGTACTTGTCCTTAGGAGAACGTCCGGTGTAGATGCCGGTCATCACGTTGATGGCTCCGAGCTCGGTCACCTGACCTTTCTCATAGCCCTCAAGCTCAGGCTTTGTCTCCTCGTTGTAGAGAACTTCGTAAGTCGGATTGTAAAGGACTTCCTTCACGCTCTTGATTCCGTACTTGCTTAAATCCATCTTAGGCATAGTAAAATGTGTTTTTATAAAGTTAAACTTATTCCCTAATCAGTTCTTAAAAACAACCTGCAGCAAATTTTCACCGAATCAGCGGCAACTTATTTTAGAACCCTTACAAAAGGCGCGGCAAATTTAAGGAATTTTTATCCATTACTCAAATGAGTAAGCGATTAATTTCGTACATTTGCTTCGCCGGCAGTGCTTCACTGCAATTAGTTTGCCAGCAAAATGCGCAAAAGGTTGAGATAAAACGGTTTAACGATTTTTGAACATGTCGCCGTCAGAAGTGTTGAAAGAATATTGGGGCTACGATGGCTTCCGTCCGATGCAGGAGGAGATCATCACGGCCGCGTTGGAGGGAAAGGATGTGTTGGCCATCATGCCTACGGGTGGCGGCAAGTCAATCTGTTTCCAGGTTCCTGGTTTGATGAGGGACGGTATCACTCTGGTTGTCACTCCGCTCATCGCCCTCATGAAGGATCAGGTCCAGAATCTGAACGACAGGGGAGTGAGAGCCCTTGCGATCCATGCCGGAATGAGCCGCCACGAGGTGGATCTGGCTCTGAACAACGCGGCCTACGGGGACTACAAATTTCTCTATCTGTCTCCGGAAAGGCTTGGAACGCAACTGTTCAGGTCGTATATTGACGTTTTGGACGTAAGCTTCATTGTTGTTGATGAGGCTCACTGCATCTCCCAGTGGGGCTACGATTTCCGTCCGGATTACCTGCGCATAGGCGAACTCCGGGAAAGGATCGACGCTCCTGTCATCGCTGTCACTGCCACTGCCACTCCGTCAGTCGCTCAGGACATCATGGAGCGTCTCGGTTTCAAGGAGAAACTGCTGCTCAAGAGTGGTTTCGAGAGACCTAACCTCAGTTACATAGTACGTCAGGTCGAGGATAAATATTCCCAGATACTGAACGTCTGCAACGGTGTGCCGGGAACGGGAATAGTCTATGCCCGCAACCGGCGCAAATGCGAGGAACTTTCGGCGTTCCTGATGGCTCAGGGAGTTTCGGCATCGTTCTACCATGCCGGGCTTGGTGGTCAGGCGAGGGCGGAGCGTCAGGCTGCATGGAAAAGCGGCGCGGTCAGGGTGATGGTGTGCACCAACGCTTTCGGCATGGGAATAGACAAGCCGGACGTGCGCTTCGTGGTGCATTACGACCTTCCGGAGAGTCCGGAGGCGTATTTTCAGGAGGCGGGGCGCGCCGGACGTGACGGAAAGCGCTCCTTCGCCGTGCAGCTTTGGAACAGTGTCGATGTGCGGCGGGCGAAGCAGATAGAGGATGTCTCCTTTCCTTCTCTTGAATATATAGAGGATGTGTACCAGAAACTCCATGCGTTTTTCGAGATTCCCTACGACACTGGAATGGGACGTCAGCTGAAGTTCAAGATCGAGGATTTCTGCAAGCGGTTCGGTTTGCAGAGAGCTCCGGCGTTCTATGCGCTCAAATACCTTGAGCGGACGGAGCATCTGACATATTCAGAGGAGGTTGACATTCCGACTAAAGTGCGGATCAATGTGGACAGGAAGTCGCTCTACGACGTTGAGTTGGCGGATCAGGGGCAGGCGAATGTGCTGGAGGCGCTGATGCGGAGCTACACGGGAATATTCTCATTCCTTCAGCAGATTGACGAGGAATATGTCGCCCGCCGCGCCGGCCAGACCGTTCCGCAGCTCCGGCAGTCGCTCTATGGTCTCTCGCTCGCTCATGTCATCAGCTATGTGCCGACTGATCACTCCGATGTGGTGGTGCTTCATCATGACCGTCTGCGTCCCGGGAACGTCAATCTGATGCCGTCCCGCTATGCGATGCTCAGGGAGAGTTTCCATGCGCGCGCGGAGGCGATGCTTGAATATGTCAGCGAGACCTCAGAGTGCCGTTCCCGCTACCTTCTCCGCTATTTCGGCCAGACCGAGGCCGCCGACTGCGGCACCTGCGATGTGTGCCGCGCCCGCCGCGCCGCCCTTCCCGCGCGGACCCTTCAGCAGATGACGAGGCGCAAGCTTATTGAATATATTGATGAAAAGGATGGTGAATATTCCCTTGAGGAAATCGTCGCCGAATTTGGCAATCCTTCCGGAAACCATTCGCCGGACTATCTCGACATTCTCCGTCAACTCATTGACAATGGCGACGTTCCGATTTATAGATCCTGAAACATAACAAATAGTTGTTTCAACTCCTAAAGTGTCAGAATGATCCTTTCATCGGCTGCGGGGATGCGGAATGAAAGTTTGAGGCGTGGATATATTCTTGTTTATTAGAATTCTTTTCGTATTTTTACGAAACTATAATTTTATGAGTTATGAAGAGATTATTTATCCTATTGGCTTTATTAACCAGCAGCTTGTTCACCTTCGCTCAGACGAACAGGAACAAGGTGAATCTTAGTGACAAGGAACTTGTCAATTTCTTATGGGGTTTCGCCCAGGCCCATCCGGATGGTTTCACGATCGGAATCGACACCTTTGACCAACCGAGGGAAGGTATTGTGGTCTCTTACGCGGCCACGCAGAACAGCTTCGACAAGAAGAGTCTGCCGGCGGTCATCAAGCATGCCCGCGAGCATGAGGGCTTTGTGGGCGGATGGTACAATCCCGAGAATAAGAAGTATTATTTCGACAGCAACAGGATATTCCCGGAGGACAGTCTGGCCGCCGCTGTGAAGTTTGCCCGAGAGAACGGACAGCACACGGTGTACATTTGCTCGAAGGACATCAATGTCAAGTCGAACTACGACATGCCGGAGAACCGCATCATCTACGACTGCGACATGGGCAGCTCTACCGATGACCTCTTCGCGCTGATGATGCTCTACCGCTACATGGACATGGGGCGCTGCAACCTTCTGGGCGTGATGATCGACCGTATGGGGGCCGCCAACGCCGACGCGGTGGACGCGCTGAACAACTTCTACGGCTATCCTGACATTCCGATCGGGCTTGAGCGCTCCGGCATCGAGCGTCCGGTGGTGTTCATCTCCTACCACAATTTCCCTTACCCGCGCGACACTGATGCCAGACCTCTTTTCAAGCAGACCGTAAAGAGTACGGATGACTACATGGAGGGCTACAAGCTGTACCGTAAGATACTGGCGGCGCAGCCTGACAGCTCGGTGAAGATCTGTTCAGTGGGCTTCGTGACCACGCTCGCGCGCCTGCTCGAGTCCGGACCGGACGAGTTCTCACCGCTCACTGGTGTGGAACTTGTGGCGAAGAAGGTGACCGATGTCTATGCGATGGGCGGTGTGTTCGGAGAGTCCGTCGAGCCTGACTACAACTTCACCCAGGCCATCGACTATTCCCTCCGGTTCTTCAAGCTGCTGCCTAAGTCGGTCAACGTGATCTTCTCTCCTGGCGAGGTCGGCGACCCGTTGGACTACAAGCCGGAGGTCGTGCTGCAGGACATCAGCTGGACAGACTCCCATCCGATCAAGTGGATCTATAAGTTCACGCAGTGCGACACGGGGCAGAAGATGTGGGATCCGCTCGCCGTCATCAACGCGGTTGAGGGCGACAGCGCGTTCTACATGTCTGAGCGCGGCTGGGTCGAGCTGACACCTAAGGGCGAGACCATCTTCACGCCGGATCCTAACGGCAACTGCCGCTACCAGAAGCCGGGCGATGCCAGATGGAACGATCTGATTCTGAAATATATCCGTTTAATGAACATTCAGCATTAGTCTCGTTTACGAGTCATTTACGAGCCAGCCCGGATGCGGGGATCCTATTCGATAGTGAGTCCATCGTAGGCCGGGCTGACTATTGAGTGTATGTGGCGCTGGCGGCAAAGATCCTCAAGGTCTTTGGCGAACTGTCCGTGGCGTGGGAAGGAGTGTGACAGGTGGGTGAGCCACGTGTGTTCGGCGCCGATGCGGTCAGCAAGCGAGAGGGCCTCGTCGAGACTGAAATGCGAGTGGTGCTTCTTGTAGCCTACCGTGTTGAGGGTCACGTGCCTGAGACCCTTTAACTTTTCAAATTCACTCTCCGGGATGAAGCTCATGTCCGTTATGTAGGCGATGTCCCCGAAGCGGAATCCGAGCACCGGGAGCCTGTCGTGGAGTCCCCGGATCGGGATGATCTCCACGCCGCCCGTCGAGGCGGCCATCGATGCGGGATCCGCCTTGTCGATGATGTCCTCCAGTTTCCGGCCGGTAGGGATCAGCCTTCCGTCCGGAGTCTTGTAATGGTAGCCGACATCGTGCACCCAGACCAGCTCCATGTCCTTCGCGTTCGGGTAGACCAGAAACGGATTCTCGTCGATCACGTGGAGATGCCATTCGGGCGCTCCGGGGTATTTCGGGAAGGCGAAGACGTAGGGATATTCCTTGATCAGCTCGTCGAGGACGTTCCGCTCGCAGTAGATTTCGGCGGCGCGCTTGTCGATGTAGTTGAGCGAGCGCACGTCATCAAGACCTCCAGTGTGGTCCTTGTGGTTGTGTGTCAGCAGGATGGCGTCAAGGTGGCAGAGATCATGGGCGAGCATCTGCATCCTGAAGTCCGGCCCGGCGTCCACGAGGATTCCAAGCCCCTCATATTCAACGAACACGGATGAGCGGAACCGCTTGTCCCTTGTGTCCGGTGATGTGCACACATCGCACTTGCAGCCGATGATCGGTACCCCCTGCGAGGTGCCGGTGCCTAAGAATGTCAGTCTTGCCTTGCCCATATATTCTTGAATTCCATTCGTTTGATGATTATTTGCCGCCTTACTTCCGTTTGGGACGAGGCGTCAGATTGTGACCTCCTCTATCATGTTCACAAGCGCCGGGTCATACGTCCTTTCGACTCTGATGTAGTTGCCGGTGTAGCCGCCCATCATCCCGTCCCTCTCGTCGGATTCCCACAGCACCTGCGAGCGTCGGCCCCTGTTCCTTTCCACGAACGCCGTGTGCAGCCCGCCGCACAGCGCCTCCAGTCTTGCCACCCTTTCCGTCTTGACGGCATCCTTGACCTGATCCTTCCACCCGGCGGCGACGGTTCCGGGGCGGCGGGAATAGGGGAACACGTGGATGAACGCCGGTCTGACGCGGTCCTTGAGGAATGAATATGTCTCCTCGAACAGTTCCTCTGTCTCTCCGGGCAGTCCGGCGATGACATCTATCCCGAAGAACACGAAGGGTTTGTCGTCCTGCCCGGCCTTAGGATCCATCCTGGAGCGGATGTAGTCGATCCTGTCGGCGAAGAATTCCGTCGTGTAGCGGCGGCCCACCCTTTTCAGGATCGTGTCCGACCCTGACTGTAAAGGAATATGGAAGTGTGGCTGGAACTTGGTGCCGGAGGCTATCCAGTCCACGATGTCCTCCGTTATGAGATTCGGCTCGATTGACGAGATCCTGTAGCGTTCGATGCCTTCCACGTCGTTGAGGCGTTTCAGCAGATCGAGGAAACTCTCGCCGGTCGTCCTGCCGAAGTCCCCGGTGTTGACTCCGGTGATGACAATCTCCTTGATTCCGGCTCCTGCTATCCTGCGGGCCTGCTCCAGCACTTCTGAAATCGGTATATTCCTTGAGTTTCCTCTCGCATAAGGCACTGTGCAGTAGGCGCAGAAGTTGTTGCATCCGTCCTGCACCTTGAGGAACGACCTCGTCCTTTCCTCCGACGAGAACGCCGCCATAGTCTCCTTCGAGATCTCCTTGTATTCCGCCGCGCTCATCGGTTTTTCTATGGTGATGTTTCCGGCGGCGGACATGGCACCGCCGGAAACATTCAGAAGAAGTTCCATTGTGTCAGGAACCACACGGGACTTCTCCTTGGCGCCGAACACAAGCGACACACCGTCTATGGCCAGCAGATCGTTCCGGCGAAGCTCGGCGTAGCAGCCTGTGACGATGATCCTGGCTCCGGGGGAGACCCTGTGCATCTTCCGGATCACATTGCGGCACTTCTTCTCGGCCCTCTCCGTGACAGAGCAAGTGTTGATCAGGTAGACATCAGCCTGCTCCTCCCACGGGACGACCTCAAGGCCGTTCGCCGTGAAACCTCTCTCGTAAGTCGATGTCTCGGCGTAGTTGAGCTTGCAGCCGAGTGTCAGAAACGCTATCCTCATCCTAAAACCTCCAGATTGGATCGCCATAAGTCACGGTGACACGGGACCAGGCGCACGGCCCGTTCACCGGCGGTTTCATCTTTGAAACCCTTATCTTGATGAAAAGGAAGTCCTTGAACTCCTTACGGACGGCGTCCAGTATCCTGCCGGCGACATTCTCAAGCAGGTTGGACGGCACCGCCATCTGCTCCGCCACTATGTCGTAGATCCTCCCATAGTCAGCCGTCTCCCTAAGGTCGTCGGTCTTCACAGCCTTCTTCAACTCCGTCTCGGCGTGGAAGTCAACCAGAAACGTGTTGCCCTCCCGCCGTTCTTTCTCCAGGCAGCCGTGAAAGGCGTGGAATTCCATCCCTTCAAGTTCAATTATACCGTCGTAGTCCATGTTCAAGATCCTTTGGTTTAAACATCTGCGAAGTTAGGCATAAAACTGTAAAAAATGCGTCTTGCGGAACGAGACGGGTGTCGTTTTTTCTGAAAATATGGCAAAAGAGACGCAAAAAGCCTCTTTAGCCATATTGCTTATGGATTCTTTTCGCTATATTTGCAGGTGATAGATTTGAGCGTTGGCCGGACAAAGGCACGCCTTGACACAGACCTGATTATTTTACAGAACTAAATTATTATAACTATCATGAAATCTTATTTTAGAATCCTGTCGGCATTGTCTGCAGTCGCTACCGTCATCGCGTTCTCCGGATGCGGTGGAAAAGAGCAAGAACAGCCAAAGCCTGACTCGGTAAAGGTAAGCGGTGTGTCGATCGACAAGCCTACCCTTAGCATGACTGAGGGTGAAACCGCTAATCTAACAGCTATCGTTATGCCGGAGAATGCCACCAACAAGGCCGTGGCGTGGAAGAGCGGCAATTCCGGCGTGGCCGATGTTGACGCCAGCGGAAAAGTCACTGCCGTGAAAGCCGGCACCTCCGACATCACTGTCACCACGGCGGACGGCGGCAAGACCGCTACCTGCAAGGTGACCGTGGCCTCCAAGGCCGTTCCTGCCACCGGACTTACCCTGAGCCTTTCGAGCGTCGCATTCGTCGAAGGACAGACGAAGTCCATCAATGCCACTGTCACGCCGTCCAACTCCACGGACGAGGTTGTCTGGCCGAGTCCTGCCCAGCTCACCTCCAACGGCGGAGGGTCGTACACCGCCAAGAAGGCTGACGATTCTGAAAGCTTCGACCTCGAAGTGAAAGCAGGTGCGGCGAGCGCGAAGGCCGGCGTGACGGTCTATCCGATGTGGTTCGTTGAATTCCTCACTGACAAACTGGTGCCTGACGGATCCACGAGCACAATCACTGAAGGTGGCGAGTTGACCTGCTACTTCTCGAAGAAGAAGACCGGAATCACAGGCGATTTCTACATCGGGGATGACATCCTTCCTGCGGGTGATTTCACCGTCAGCTCCTCGGAAGCCGGCATCGCCACTGTGAAAAAGGTGGTCGTCAGCAGCAAGTACAATGGTTTCAAGGTGGTGGGCAAGAAATTAGGCTCTTCCACTATCACCGTCAAGATCGGCGATGTGTCCAGATCAATCAAGGTGACCGTGACCGAGAAGACCGTTCCGGCGACGGGACTTAACGTCACCCCTCAGAATCTCACTTTTGTCGAGGGACAGACGAAGTCATTCAGTGCCGCCGTCACGCCGTCCAACTCCACGGACAACGTTGTCTGGCCGAACAGTTCCTACCTCACCTCCAAGGGCGGAGGAACGTACACCGCCAATAAGCTTGGCTTTGACAACTATGTCGGCTTCGATCTCGATGTGAAAGCCGGCTCGGTGACCAAGAAGGCCGGTGTGATGGTTTATCCGATGTGGTTTGTCCATTATAGTAAGAACAAGTATGAGTTGGTACCTGATGGCTCCACGTATGAACTCGATAAAAACAAAAAGATAGCTTGCTACTTCTCAAAGAAGAAGTCTTATGCCACTCATGAAGACCGAATCGATAGAGACATCCTCTCTGAGGGTGATTTCACCGTCACCTCCTCAGACAACAGCGTCGCCACTGTTAGAAAATCGACCGTTGGAGCCGGAGGCAGAATATACCACGGATTTGATGTGTCAGCTTTAAATGTAGGTAGTTCCACGATCACCGTCAAGATCGGCGACGTGTCCAGGTCATTCAATGTGACCGTGACCGAGAAGACCGTTCCGGCGACGGGACTTAACGTCACCCCTCAGAATCTCACTTTTGTCGAGGGACAGACGAAGTCATTCAGTGCCGCCGTCACGCCGTCCAACTCCACGGACAACGTTGTCTGGCCGAACAGTTCCTACCTCACCTCCAAGGGCGGAGGAACGTACACCGCCAATAAGCTTGGCTTTGACAACTATGTCGGCTTCGATCTCGATGTGAAAGCCGGCTCGGTGACCAAGAAGGCCGGTGTGATGGTTTATCCGATGTGGTTTGTCCATTATAGTAAGAACAAGTATGAGTTGGTACCTGATGGCTCCACGTATGAACTCGATAAAAACAAAAAGATAGCTTGCTACTTCTCAAAGAAGAAGTCTTATGCCACTCATGAAGACCGAATCGATAGAGACATCCTCTCTGAGGGTGATTTCACCGTCACCTCCTCAGACAACAGCGTCGCCACTGTTAGAAAATCGACCGTTGGAGCCGGAGGCAGAATATACCACGGATTTGATGTGTCAGCTTTAAATGTAGGTAGTTCCACGATCACCGTCAAGATCGGCGACGTGTCCAGATCTTTCGATGTGACCGTGACCAAGTAGACCGTTCCGGCGACGGGACTTACCCTGACTCCTAAGAGCCTCGCATTCGTCGAGGGACAGACGAAGTCCATCAGAGCCACCGTCACGCCGTCCAACTCCACGGACGAGGTTGTCTGGTCGGATCATTACTTATTTGAAAACAAAGGTGGTGGCTTGGCACTCTCTGCAAGGGTCGTGACCTACGAATACAAATACGTAGGAATCGAGATAGAAGCTCTGCAGGATAATGAAGGCGAATTTTTCAGTGTCGGAATCGACGGCAGTGGAGGATTGAAAAAAAGTTTCTATGTGTATGTGGAAAAATAACAAGGCATCATAAATACTCTACTCGTTGACTTTATTCGGAAGGAGGGCATGCAATGGTATGCCCTCTTTTCTTGTTGGTGCACCTCCCGGCCAAATCGATCCGCTCCGGAGGCTTGCCCGGAAGCGTGCCCGGCGCGTGTTGGCTCCGTCCGCAAAATCTTCCTGCGGGGGCTGCGGAGATATTCAAATGAATTTGTACCTTTGTGTGCGATATGGCTAAAGGAAAACTTTATTTGATTCCCTCGCCGTTGGGGGAATATGATCCGGCCCAGGTCATTCCGGCTCCGGTGCTGGAACGTCTGAGGTCGATTCGGAAATATGTTGTCGAAGAGGCCAGGACGGTGCGGCGCTATCTGTCCGCGGCGGGGCTTAGGGGACACATCGGCGAATTGGAACTCAGGGAGCTGAACGAGCACACACAACCTTCAGAGGTCGAGAGTCTTCTGTCAATGTTTTCCGATCCGGACGGATCGCCGTCCGATGTCGGGCTGATCTCCGAGGCGGGACTGCCGGCTGTGGCGGATCCGGGGGCTCGGCTGGTCGCGCTCTGCCATATTCATGGAATACAGGTCGTGCCGATGGTCGGGCCCTCGTCGCTGATGCTCGCGCTGATGGGGTCGGGGCTCAACGGTCAGTGTTTCGCGTTCTGCGGCTATCTGCCGGCCAAGACGGATGAGCGGCGCAAGGCCATCCGCGAGATCGAGCGGCGCTCCTCACAGTTGAACCAGACGGAGATGTTCATTGAGACACCCTACCGCAACGATTCGATGATGGCTGATCTGCTGGCCGCGCTGCAGCCGAAGACCCGCCTTTGCATCGCCGCTGACATCACCATGCCGGACGAGACCATCATGACCCGGACGGTCAGGGAGTGGCAGAAGTCTCCGGTCGTGATCGGCAAGCGGCCGTGCGTGTTCCTTATACTTGCTTAATTGACAGTTAGTTTGTTATTTTTAATAAGATGAAGAAGATTATCTCATTTGTTTTGCTGGCGGTGCTGATCGCCGCTCCGGCCAGGGCCGGGGTAAAGGCTCCGAAGGATGAAAAGGTTAAGAATGTCATTCTGATTATCGGTGACGGAATGGGACTTGGAGCCGCTGCCGCCTGGATGGCGAACAACGATTTCGGGCCGACCTGCTTTGACCGCTCGCAGTTCGCGGCGATCGTCAAGACTTACTCTGCCAACAGCAAGACCACTGATTCCGCCGCCGCGGCCACGGCGATGGCGACCGGCCACAAGACCAACAACAGCATGCTCGGTATGCTTCCGGACAGCACCAAGCCGGCCAGCATCGCCCGGCTTGCGAAGGAAAAAGGCAAGTCTGTGGGGATAGTCGTCACATCGTACGTTCTGGACGCCACTCCGGGGGCGTTTTATGCCCATGTGGCCCGACGGGGAGAGAGAAAGAACATCGCCGAGGATCTGATCGCGTTCAGGCCTGACGTGATCGTGGGAGGAGGACGGAAGTATTTCACCGCGCCGAAATACACCGATGTCAACCTTGTGGAGAAGGCCAAGGACGCGGGCTTCACCTATGTCGGGTCCCCTGAGGAGTTCTACACCACCCGGGCCACTCCGATTCTGGGACTGTTTGATGACGGTCCGGAGATCGAGGCCACGCAGACGGATTCCGACCTGCTGACGGATCTGGCCGGGCACACGCTTGAGATCATCGGCGCCAACAAGCATGGCTTCTTCGCGATGTTCGAAGGCTCGCTGATCGACCATGCCGCCCATGCCAACAACACCGAGGATGTGATCTGGAGAATGGAGGCGTTTGACAAACTGGTCAACAGCGCCTTCGACTATGCCGACGCACACGAGGGAACGCTCGTGATCGTGACAGCCGACCATGAGACCGGCGGTGTCTCTCTGGTTCCAGGCAGCAAGGATTTCACTAAAGGGGAGAGCGGTCTCGGCGTGAAGTACTCGACAACAGGCCACACGGCGGCTCCGGTGGTGCTTTATTCCTATGGAGCGTCCGCCTGGAGATTCAGCGGAGTGATGGAGAACACGGACATATTCAAAAGAATCAAGAGTGTTTTGATAGACAAAAGATAGCCTTTATGAAAAAGACTTTTTTGATTGTGGTGACGCTGATGGCCCTCATGCCGTCGGCGTCAGCCATTTCCGGCCCCGGGGACATCATACCGGCCCCGGTAAAATACGTGACCTCCGGTGAGGAATATTCCTTGAAAAAGGATGGGAGCGACATTCGGGTCCATCTGGCTGACAGGCGCTTCTCCAAGGAAATCAAGGGATTGAATATTCCGGAATTCGCGCGGGACGAGGCCTACAGGCTCACCGTCGGGAAAAAGGGGATCGACATCTTCGCCCTCACGGAAACCGGTGTCTACCGCGCCAGGACGAGCCTCGGGATGATGCTTGACAGGGATTCCACCCTGAGTCATTGCGAGATTCTTGACTACCCGAGATTCCGCTACAGAGGCCTGATGCTGGACATTTCCCGCAATTTTCGTGACAAGGACTTCATCCTTAAGCAGTTGGATGCGATGGCTGCGGTGAAGATGAGCACGCTCCACCTGCACCTGACCGACGACGCGGGGTGGCGGATCCAGATCGACGCATACCCCGAACTGACCCGGAAGGCGGCATGGCGGGTAGGGAAGACTTACGAGGAATGGGTTGCCGGAGGGAAGGAATATTCCTTGGAAGGCGCTCCGTTCGCATCGGGAGGCTATCTGACCAAAGCCGATGTGAAGGAGATTGTTGAATATGCCGCCGCAAGGCATATTGACATCATTCCGGAGATAGAACTTCCCGGGCATTCCGGTGAGGTGCTGGCGGCCTATCCTGAGCTCTCCTGCCTCAGCCCGGACGGCACGGAACACCGCATCTCTGGCGACCTCTGCCCCGGAAAGGACGGGACTTTCGGGATGTTCGAGGCTATCCTTGACGAGGTGATCGGGATGTTCCCTTATGAATATGTCCACATAGGCGGCGACGAGGCCTCGAAGCGCAATTGGAAGGAGTGTCCTGACTGCCGCCGCAGGATGGAGGCCGAGGGCCTTAAGGATGTGGACGAGCTGCAGAGCTATCTGGTCAACAGGGTGACAAGGTTCCTTGAGTCCAGAGGCCGCCACGCCATCGGCTGGGACGAGATCCTGGACGGAGGACTCGCCGAAGGTGCCGCCGTGATGTCCTGGAGAGGCACGCAGGGCGGAATCACCGCCGCCGGTATGGGACACGATGTCGTGATGTCGCCGGGGGACTACTGCTACTTCGACTCCAGTCAGGACGCGCCGTTCTCCCAGCCGAAGTCCTTCAGCGGCTACCGTCCGCTTGAGCAGGTCTATTCCTTCAACCCGACCGACGGCATCGACAATGAATATGTCGCCCACATCCTCGGCCTTCAGGCCAACCTCTGGTCCGAGTTCGTCCCGACAGGGGAGTACATGGAGTACCTCCTCTACCCTCGCGCCTTCGCCATCGCCGAGATCGGCTGGAGTCCGGCTGGAAGCAAGGATTATCCTCGTTTCCGGGAGAATGCCGTCAGGCTCGCTGAGTGCCTTCGCTCAAAAGGCTACAACGCTTTTGATTTGAGGAACGAGATCGGCCCGAGGCCGGAGTCCCTGGTTCCGCTTGAGCATCTTGCCGCCGGAGCGAGGATCGCCTACAATGGCCGGAAATATTCCGCCGGCTATCCCGCCGGAGGTGACAACGCCCTTGTGGACGGCCTTCGCGGAGGCTGGTTCTACAAGGACAACCGCTGGCAGGGATTCCTTTGTGATGTCGATGTCACCATCGACCTCGGCTCTGTCAAGGACATCCACTACGTAGGCGCGACCTTCCTCTCCCACACCTCCGCCGAGGTAGGTTTCCCGGTCAGGACGGAGGTCCGCTTCTCCGAGGACGGTGTCACCTTCACCGATCCCGTAGTCTGCCTGCTGCAGGTCCCGGACACCGACTCCTGCGCCCTTCTGAACACCCTAGGCACAGCAGTCAACGCCAAGGCCCGCTACATCAAGTACAAAGCCGTCCGCGACGACGTGACCAAGAACCGCAACCACGCCTTCATCTTCATCGACGAGATAGTGGTCAACTAGCGCGGAAGAAACAGTTCCGTTTTTTTGTCTCTATTCTCGTCAATCCGGATAGTGGTCAACTAACGCGGAAGTAACAGCGGAAAACATACGGCTAATCGAAAAACATGTCACTTAATGACACCTTTTTCGATTAGCTTCAGGATGCCTAAAAAACACGTTTTACAGAGTTACTCCATAAGAACGTGGTTTACAGGGTGACTCCGACTGAACACGGTTTGCAAGGTGACTTCATAAGAGCACGTTTTGCAGGGTGACTCCATTCCCGACTTTTACGAAACACGTTCAGCCGAAGAGGGCATAGAAGGCCGCCAATTGATGAATATGATGAAAAACTATCACAGTTCCCTTCGACTTTTTCAGCATATTCATCAATCCACCGGCGCCAGAGGCCTCTTCGGCTGAACGTGTTTCGTAAAAACTCCGCGCCGGCGTTCACCAGGTAGTAGCGTAAGAATTTTTTCCGAATATGTATGCAAGATTTCGGGGCGGCGGGATTCGGTAATACGTAGCCCCGCTGCTTGATTTATTCTTAAACTAGTCTTTGCAGAGCATTATCTGCTGGATGAGGTGATCGGTTGACTGCATTCCGGCGGAGCCGATCCTGCCGAGATTCCGGATAGTCTTCTCGATGTCCTTGTCGATGATGCCGTCGGTCTCCTTGATGCAGATTCCTCTGAGGGCGAGGACACAGGACTGGACGGCACAGGCCACGCCGGAGGCGACTTTCATGGCACATCCGACCTTGGCTCCGTCACACACCATACCGGTGATGTTGCCGATCATGTTCTTGATCGCCGAGCAGACTTGCTCGTAGCTGCCTCCACGCAGGTAGACAATGCCGCAGGAGGAGCCGGTGGACGCGATCACGCATCCGCACAGGGCCGAAAGCTTGCCGAGATAGCCTTTGATGTGGATGGCCACAAGGTTGCTCAGGATCAATGCCCTGGCCAGTTTCTCATCATCAACGTCGTACTTCAGGGCGTATGCTATCACCGGCATGCTGACCGTGATGCCCTGGTTGCCGCTGCCTGAATTGCTCATCGCCGGGAGTTTGCACCCTGCCATTCTGGCGTCGGACGCGGCGGCTGTCAATCCCATCGCGAAGCTCAGAAAATCATCGCCGAAGACCTCCTGCTGGTTCTCCCTGATGGACTTGCCGACCTCAAGACCGTACTTGCCTTTCAGGCCTTCCTTCGCGAGCGCTAGGTTCAAGTCCCTGTCTTCCAGGATGAAACGGATGTCCTCGAAGGCGGCGCCGAGGGCGAATGAGTATATTTCCTCAACTGTCAGGTTGTAGTCCAATGCCCCTTTGACCGGAGAGGACTTGCCGCTCCCTCCCTTCCTGAAGTCCGAGACGGAGCCGTCAATTCCTGTCTCGACAATCCTGTCGTGGTCATCCTCGATCACCGTCCAGGCGTTGTGTTCCGGAGTAGTCACCGTCACCTTGACATAGAGGATTTTGGGACTGTCAGCGACCTTGATCTTCACCTTGCCGTCCTTGACAAGGGCTTTGGCGGAGTTGACATCCTCGTCTGTCAGGTCTTTCAGCACTTCCAGGCCGTAGGAGCTATTCCCGCAGACCGCGCCAAGGGCGGCGGCAATGTGGAGACCCACCATGCCTGTCCCCGGGATTCCCACCCCCATTCCGTTCTTGAGGATGTTGCCGCTGACCTCGACACTGATCTCATAGTCAGCGACCGTCCTGGCCTTGCTTTTGAGCGTTTCCATGGTTCTTGCGGCAGCCAGAGCGACCGCGATCGGTTCCGTGCATCCTAATGCCGGCTTGACTTCCTTGTGAAGAAGTTCAATGATTTCGGATTCTCTTGGAGTCATAACTGGTTATTTGTCAAGAAATTTCATTATGTCATCAATTAGTGTTCCCATCTGTCCGCGGTCTTTGATGACCTCTATCGGGAAGCCGATGCAGACGGTTCTGTAGCCGTTGCCCTCGTAGCAGGTGCCGGCGGAGATGTTTGTGTCCGTGTAGCGCATGAATGACTGAGCGCGGTCGCTGGCAGGGACGATGCCGTCAGGGGTCTCCACATTGTAGATCAGTGGGTTGCGATCCTTGTGGAAGGAGATTTGATCAGCATTCAACTTAAGGAGTCCGTTGCTCTTGGCGGCCACCGTGGCGTGGCGGCTGGCGAAGTTCGTCATCCACTTGTAGCCCAGCGTCTTCTCCACGAAGGCTTTGGTCGTGGCCCTGTAGGTGCTGTCTATTCTGATCGGGTAGATCCCGTCCCAGACATCCGTGCCGATGTTCGCACCGGAGACCAGCACATTGCCACCGTTGGCGGTGAAGCGCGTGACGGCTTTCTGAAGTCCGAGCGGGAAGACCGAGAATCTGTCGGCCACCTTGCCCGTCCCCACGACCGTGGTGATCTGCTTGCCGCAGATGATGTCCAGCGCAAGATCGGAGTCCGCCATAGTGTCGTCTGCCGAGAAAGCCGACACGCTTGCCGAGTGGAACGCGTAGCCGGCGTCCATAAGCGCCTTTCCGTGGATTCCGCTGTAGTCGAAGGTGTTGCCGGCGAAGACCTTGCCGGCCTCGTCGGTCCAGCATGCGCCGAATCCCGGATTGTCATCGTCCAGCCAAGGCAGCGAGCGGCGGAACTGGTACTGCGGGCCGATGAAATTGATCTCTCTGACGTATGGCACACCTGCGTCGAGGTCGGCGTTGAATCCGGCATATTCAGGAGTGTCGAACCACGCAGGGGCGGAGACTCTTGTGAAGTTGTTGACCACGAGGACGCTCTTGCCGCTGCCGTGTCCGGGAACCCCCACGCTGAGCGTCTCGGACGGGAAACTCTTGCCTCCGTCGTTGTAGGCCACAATCCTGTAGCTGTAGATGTGACCGGGGGCTATGGAAAGTGTTGTGGAGATCACGTCTCCTGTGGTTTTGAACTCCTCCAGGATCCTGCCCTGGTCGAACACGCCGTCGTCGATCCTTGTCTGGAGGATGTAGCCCTTCGGTGCGGCGGTCGCCTCCAGGGTGTCAGCCGTGGCCTTCCAGCTGAGCCTTACGGTGGCGTTGGAACATGTTTCGGGAGTGTCCGTGAAAGCTGTGGCGAATGAGTTGACAGGCAGAGGCTGTACGGCGTAGGCGCAGCCGTAGCGGGCGCTGAGGTACTTCAACATGCCTTTGTAGATGGCTCTGCTGACCGTGAAACGGAACGTAGGATCGAGTCCGAACTTCATGTCGGCGAAGTTCTGGTGGGAAAGAAGCTCCAGAAGCATCGCAGGGACTGTCGGCGTGCGGGATTCGCTGTAGGAACGGTCCCAAAGCCCTCTTCTGCTCCAGTCCGCGTTGAAGGTCTTGCGAACATCGTCCACGATCCCTGTCTGCACGAAGTCGGCGAGCATCCTCTGCTGAAGCCTTGACTCTCCGTTGGCGAACTTGTCGCTTCCGTCGTTAAGCAGGGTGTAGATCGACAGGGTGCCGACTATGGAGTCGTCCGGCGTGGTCCCGGCGTCTGTGTGGAAGGCGAACGCCAGGTCTATCGGAATATTCAGTCCCTCTGCTTTCGGGTTCGTCCTTGAGCCTCCGGTCATCCAGCCAACCCACGCGCCTCGGTCTCCGTAGTCGGAGGTGTAGTCGTCGGCGTATCTGTTGAGTATGGTGGAGTCCGCGCCGGCCCACTGCATCCAGTAGAAGGCTCCCTCCGTGAAGGACGGCATGCCTGAGGTGGCATATTCATTGACAGGCTGATCCTTAAGTCCTCTGGCGATCTTGCCCATGCCGCCGCCGAAGCGAACCGCGTCCGCTGTTATGACGGCGTTGCCCGGCACATTGTAGCCCTTAGGGACGCTGTTGTCGAGGATGACGCAGCCGTCCGTGCCTTTGTCGAACTCGAACGTGCCGAGGTAGATCCAGGTTCCGCCTCCCATCCTCTGGTTGACGATGAACTCGCTCTCGCCGCCAAGGTGCCTGACCGTGTAGCGGGCGCACGGTGTGCTGTGCGGAAGCGTCTTGTAGGACACATAGACCGCATACTCTCCTCTTTCGGGGAAGTCCGGTGTCCAGCATGCCCGGGCGGCCTTTCCCCTCTGTCGGACGCGGCAGTCCGCCTGGCGCGCCGTACCCATCCGGAACGGATTGTCAAGACCTGAATATGTCGCCCGCGCGTCTGCGAAGCCCACACCGGCATCTGACCAAGAACCTGTCTCTGAATATCTTCCCTCAATCCTCACGCCTTCCCCGCGACCTTCCTCGAATGCCGGATCATTGTCCGCGACCACTTCCATCGTCTGCGGATCCCTTTCGCGCGGTGTCATCACATAGGCTCCGGCGTTCTCCAGCATCGGGATCAGGAACGGAAGCACGTAGCTTTGCGTGTACATGTCCTCCACGGTGTGGAGCATCGGGGCGCGCTGCCATTCCCAGCGGTCCGTCTTCTCCTCGAAGTACCGCCCGTGGCTCTGCCATAGCGCTATGTTCCGTCCGGTAAGCCCCTTGGCGAACGCCTGCCCGTCGGTCCTTGTGACGAACGGATGGACGTTGCGCAAGTCCGTGGTCCTGAACCTGTCGCTGATCGGTTTCCCGTTGTTGCCAAGGGATGGCATGACGTAGGACTCAAGCGATCTCTTTCCGATGAGAAGTTTCCCTACGCCGTACTTCGCGCAGGATTCGGGCAGAATGCTCTTGAGCGTCCGTCTCAGCCACTCGACATCCTCTGTTCTCCATGGAAAGTCGCCCATCGAGGGGGTGAAATAGAAATCCAGATCGTAGCCTCTTCTGACTACCTTGTTGGCCTTCACCTGGGCGGAAACCCTTGTCCTTTCCACCATCAGGGTCTGGAGAGAGTCCACCGCGTCCTTGAACTCCTTGACAGTCTGCGCGTCCAGACTTGTCGTCAGCAGGCAGGCGACGGCAGCGGCGGTTATGATTCTTTTGAGCATTTCGGTTTATTGTGTGTTTTTATTATCCGCAAATCAATGATCATCACGATGATGGAGGAAATGGCCAGTGCAAGCGTGTCCGCCACGAAATCCAGCGCGTCTCCGCTTCTGTAGCTCGTGAATGACTGCCCGATCTCCGTCCCGGCGGCGATCAGGCAACCGGCCATAAAGACCAGGCCGACGGCCAGGACGGTGTGCCGCGGCCTGCCTGTCATCCCGGAGAACGCGAGGTAGCAGAGGATAGGGAAGGGAAAGAACATCAGGAAATGCACCACCTTGTCCATAGGAATCCCGAACAGGTTGTCCTGGCCGATGTCAGGCAAGTCGCTGAAATGCCCGAAACAGCACCAGCCGACCATTCCGAGGTAGACGACCAGCAGCGCCAATGTCAGAATATTCCTTTTCCTCATCATAAGAATCCTATTTTAGAATAATCTCCCCGAAGTACTCCGGTCTGTGGAAATCCGGTTTCGTGGTCCTGATCGGGTTCCAGCTCAGGAAGTGCGGATGGGCGGTGAGATCCCCGCATTTGTAGAAGTTGCCCCTGAGGCTGACCGGGAGGTTGTCCCTGTCTATTCCAATCAGTTCGAAAGGAATCAGCATGGCCACCGTCCAGCTGAAGATCCTGTCGGAGACAGTGACCGCCTTTCTTTCCAGGGAACTGTGTCTGATGACGCTCCGGAGCAGTTCCGGTGCGATCAGGGTCTTGTCGATCCTGCTTGTCCTCTTGGAGGCCAGCAGGGAACCGATGCAAGTGAGCTCGAAGTTGTAGTAGGTTCCGTCGTACGGATCCGTCACGAAAAACTCGCAGCAGCTGTCCTCCCAGCTGTTTCCGTTGTCCTCAATGGCGGTGGCGCGCAGGTCAAGCCCCCTGACGTGGAACATGACAGCGAGGTGACCCTCGGTGCGGGCTATCGACCCGTTGCAGTCAGGGGCGTAGGGCGCGTCCTTCGGCCAGTTACGCTCGCAGACCGCGAACTTCGAGGCTCCTTTCTCCATCGCAAGATCCAGCTCCTGCATATTCATTCTTTCAAGTCCCTCGATGAACGGGACCCTGATTTGTCTGGCGACGTTTTTCATCTTCTTCCGTGAATATATCCATGAAGGCTAAAGCGCCTGCATGTCGTTGAGTTTCTTGTAGTAGCCTTCCTGGGCAAGCAGCTCCTCGTGCCTGCCGCGCTCCACGATCCGGCCCTCGTCCATCACGATGATCTCGTCGGCGTTCCTGATGGTCGAAAGCCTGTGGGCGATCGCGATGGTGGTTCTTGTGGACATCAGGCGGTCGAGAGCCTCCTGCACGATCTTCTCGGACTCGGTGTCCAGAGAGGCCGTGGCCTCGTCGAGGATCAGGATCGGAGGGTTCTTGAGGATGGCGCGGGCGATGCTGATTCTCTGCCTCTGTCCGCCGGAGAGTTTCACGCCCCTGTCGCCGATGTTGAAGTCGTAGCCGCCCTCCTTCTCCATGATGAAGTCGTGGGCGTTGGCAATCTTGGCCGCCTCGATCACGCTTTCCATGGTGGCGTTCTCCACTCCGAAGGCTATGTTGTTGAAAATGCTGTCGTTGAAGAGGATCGACTCCTGGTTGACATTGCCGATTATGCTCCTCAGGTCGGCGATCCGCACGTCCCTGATGTCGGTGCCGTCGATGGTGATCGCCCCGCCGGTCGGGTCGTAGAACCTCGGAATGAGGTCCACAAGGGTGGATTTTCCGGCTCCGGAAGCCCCCACGATGGCGATCGTCCTGCCTTTAGGAATCTCCAGGCTCACGTCATCCAGTACCTTCCTCTGTCCGTCGGGGTAGTGGAAGTTCACGTGGTCGAAGGTGATCCTGTCGTTGAATCCGCCGAGCGTCTTAGGCTCCCGAGGCTCCACGATGTCATTCTCCGCGTCCAGTATCTTGTTGATCCTCTCCATCGAGGCCATGCCCTTCGGGATGGCGTACCCTGCCTTCGCGAAATCCTTGATAGGGTTGATGATGCTGTAGAGGATCACCATATAGTAGATGAATATGGGCGCGTCGATGGTCGATTTCCCTCCCAGGATCAGGGTTCCGCCGAACCACAGCACTATCATGATCAGCACCGTTCCCAGGAACTCGCTCATAGGGTGGGCGAGGGACTGGCGGATCGTCACGCGGTTGCTCTTCTTCCTCATCGCCTCGCTCACGTTGTCGAACCTTTCGGACATCTTCCTCTCGGCGATGAAGGCCTTGATGATGCGCAGCCCGCCGAGGGTCTCCTCCACCTGGGCCATCACGTCGCTCCAAAGCTGCTGTACCTCAAGCGATTTCCTCTTAAGGTTCTTTCCCACGACACCCATCACCCACATCATCAGCGGGGCGAAAAGGATGGTGAAGGCCGTCATCTGCCAGCTGATCACGAGAAGGGCGGCGAAGTAGAAGAAAATCAGGATAGGGTTCTTGATGAGCATCTCGATCGATCCCGTGATGGAATTCTCCACCTCCTGCACGTCACCGCTCATTCTGGCGATGATGTCGCCTTTCTTCTCCTCCGAGAAGAAGCCCAGCGGAAGAGCCAGGATCTTGTTGTAGATGTCCATCCTGATGTTCTTCACCACACCCGTCCTGATCGGCACCATCACGGCGGACGAGCCGAAGTAGCAAGCCGTCTTCAGCGCGGTCATCACCACAAGGAATATGCACAGGAAGAGCAGCACCATCGACGCTCCGAGTGTCGAGATCTGCTGCTCCAGCTGCCAGTAGACGTTGCCCATGAAAGCGTCCCCCAGATCCTTGAACGGCATCTGCCAGACCTCGTTCCAGGGGGTGAATGAATAGACCGTCTCGTTGATCTTGAACAGGATCCTCAGGATCGGCACGATGATGGCGAACGAGAATATGTTGAAGACCGCCGAAAGGATGTTCAGTACGACCGATCCGGCGAGATATTTATTGAAAGGCGCGACATAGCGCTTCATCATAGACCAGAATTCTTTCATTGTCAGAGTATTTTTTCCAACCAGTGGAAGATAAGGAATATTCTTTTGCGTAGTATTTCGTAGTCAAGCGTCCCGGCAGTGTCCGAGGTCTTGTTGGTGAGCATGGTGATGCCTGAGGTGAAGACCGCGCAGGTCAACCCGTTCTGCGTGAAGACCTTCTGGTCGCCGAACCTTCTGTGGAACATTTCCGTGAAGCTCTGGCTTCCGTAGTAGTTCGTGGCGATGTCGAGTCCGAGTCCCGGCCCTTCGTTCGCGCGGGTGAGGTCAAATGTGAACTGCCCGCCGCTGAGCATGATCAGAAAGTCGTTCCTTCCCTTGTGGATCGGCTCCAGTGTGCTGCCGATAATGTCCAGCACGACGGTGGCGTAGATCTTGTCCATGGTGATCGCCTCGCCGCTGGACGGATTCCTCAGACTGCCGCTACGGATTTCCGCCATCAGCGCCTCCGCCCCGGCGGAATTCCTTTCCTTGGCGTCCGTGGCCACGAAGATGAGATTCTTTCCGTAGTCCCGTCCAAGCTCCTTCATCTTCCCGAACATCACGGCCAGGTTCAGCATGGCGACAACGCCGGAGGCATTGCTGTCCGCTCCCGGATAGAGATTCCCGTCGATGACCCCGTGGCTGTCATAGTGGGCGGCGATGATCACATACTTGTCCTTCCCGGAGGTGTTTTTTCCCGGCAGGAAACCGATGATATTCCTTCCCACCGCGCCGCGGCACCCTTCATCATCATTTTTCAATGCGGAGCCACCGTCCGTTCCGCCCGTTCCGCGCATTCCGCCCGTTCCGCCCGTTCCGTCCGTTCCGCCCGTTCCGTCCGTTCCGTCCGTTCCGTCCGTTCCGCGCATTCCGCCCGTTCCGCCCTCCGCCGGGAGTCTGAACGAGCGGCTCCAGCTACCGTCGAAAGGCATCAGGCCGATGCTGGCGTAATGCCTTGAGATCCAGAACGCCGCTTCGGTCGCCCCTCTTGTGCCGGAGGCGCGCCCGCCGAACGAGGGGGCCGATAGGAACTCCACCTCCCTTCTCAGGCTCTCGGATGAGATGTATTTCTCGGCATTCCTTCCGGAAGGCACCATCCTGACACTGTTCTGCTGCGCGGAAAGCGCCGCCGCGTCCGCCAGAAGAAGAATGAATATGAAAAATTTATAAAAATGCGTCTTCAAGGCACGATAAATGTTTATCTTTGCAAACGACAAAATTAGGAATTTTAAGCCTTAAAGTAAAATATATTTGTATGAAAAGGTCAGTGCTGACTCTGTTTTTCCTGTTGTGCCTCGCTTTGGTCGCCAATGCGCAGTACGACAAGGATGTGTTCAACTTCAGAGGTAGAGCGGCTCTGGCTGACGGTAAATATTCAGAGGCGATCGGCCATTTCAACGTTCTTGCGAGGCTTGACTCGACTGATTGCTGGACATTCTTTTACAGAGGCATCGCCAAGTACAATCTGGGAGACCTTCGCGGGGCCCAGGCTGACTTCAACACGTCGGTACGTCTGAATCCCGTCTTCACCAACGGCTACCACTACAGGGCCATCACCCTGAGCCGTTCCGGGAAATATGACGAGGCTCTGAAGGATCTGGAAAAGGCACTTGAGCTTCGCCCGGGACTTAACGGCCTCTATTTCAGCAGGGGAGTGACCTATTTCCTCGCCCAGCAGTTCGACAAGGCCGTGAGCGACTTCGACCGCTACATCAGAAAGGAGCCGAAGGATCCGTCAGCGTTTCTCAACAGAGGCGCCTCCTATCTTTTCCTCGGCGACACCACAAAGGCTTTGGAAGACTACAACCGGGCGATCAAACTGGACCGCTTCGACCCCGAGGGCTACATCAGAAGGGGACGCGTCTATGCCTTGCGCAAGGACTACAAGGATGCCATCGGCGACATGGACAAGGCCATCGGCCTGGACACGACGAACACCTTCGCCTATTTCAACAGGGCCTTGATGTACTACGACCAGAACAACTACAACGCCGCGATGGGCGACCTCAACAGGGTTCTGCGGGACGAGCCTGGCAACGCCCTCACCCTCTACAACCGAAGTCTGATCAACGCGCAGGTCGGGAACATGGAGGAGGCGCTTGCCGACATGGATCACGTCATCAACATCAATCCGGAGAATGTGCTGGCCTACTACAACAGAGCCTCGTACTTCGTCCGGATGGGCCGCTGGCTCGACGCCCTGGACGACTACGACAAGGCGATCGAGCTTTATCCCGACTTCGCCAAGGCCTACCTGAACAGATCCTACGTCAAGAATATGCTCGGACGGGCGAAGTCCTCGAAGCAGGACTACGACATCGCCCAGAAGAAGGTGCAGGAGTACCGCGCGAAGAACGCCTCCGAGGCCGGCTCGTTCGCCGACACGACCAAGAAGTACAGCGCGTTGATCGCACTGGACGCGGATTTCGCAAAGAAAGACTTTGACAATGAGCTTCTTCAGAACCGTGACATCAACATCCGCCTGAAATCGTTGTACAAGTTCAGCCTCGCGGCGCGGCGTGACAATCAGAACGTGGCCCTCAGGCACCGCTACGAGAACCCACTGATCGACCAGTTCATCTCGGATTCTCCGGTGATGATGACCGTCTCCAACTCCGACTCGCTTGTAAAGCCGGTGTTCGCCCACGGCATCGACGCCTCGATCTACGGCGACTCCTATCTCTCAGCCGGCAATCCGAACTCTTTGTCGGAAGCGGACAGGGCGTTCATCAGAGGCCTCTACGATGTCCAGTCCAAGCAGTACACCTCCGCGCTGAATCAGTTTGACACCGCTGTCAATGCCGAGAGCGACGGGAAATATTCAGAGTACTACAAGGCGTTCTATTACCTGAACAGGGGAGTGCTGCGCGCCGAGATGATCGACTTCATCTCCTCCATCGAGAACAATGTCCAGACCCTGACGATGGATGACAAGGGTACCACCCGCGCCCGTGTGAGGGATCAGGTCAGCCGGACGTATGACTATTCGGAAGCCATCGACGACATGCTTGCCGCCGACCGCCTCCTGCCGGGAGTGCCGTACATCTATTTCAACCTGGGCAACCTCTACTGCCTGTCCTCCAAGTTCGTGGAGTCGGTGGACAGCTACACGAAAGCCATCAATGTCTACCCTTACATGGGCGACGCCTACTTCAACAGAGGCTTGGTGCTGATCTACCTGAAGGACAAGGAGAAAGGCTGCATAGACCTCTCCCGCGCCGGCGAGCTTGGCGTAAGCGACGCCTACAGTGTGATTTCGAAATATTGTGAGGAGGAGAAGAATTGATGTTGAAGTTTCTGAGCCTCTCCAGCGGCAGCTGCGGCAACTGCTATTTCCTTTCCGACGGCAAGTCCGGCCTCCTGATCGATGCCGGCGTGAGTGTCCGCCGCCTGAAAAAGACCTTGGCGGAGCACGGCCTGGGCACGGATTCCTTCCAGGCCGTTCTAGTGACCCACGACCATCTGGACCACATCCGCCACCTTGGCTCCTACTGCAAGCATCTGGGAAAGCCGGTCTACGCCACCGCCGTTCTCCACGAGGCCCTTTCCCATCACACCTTCACCCAGGCCCACATAGCCTCCTACCGCCGCATCCTTCCCGCCGCCCCCGTCAGAGTAAGACTGCGCGATGATGTTCCCGAAGAGGATCTCCCTTTGGTAAGCCACTTTGTGGTGCCGCACGACGCGACCCAGACCGTAGGCTATTTCATAGAATGGTCTTCCGTCAGTTTCTTCCTGATGACCGACGCCGGCCGCGCGACCGACGAGGCCATTGAATATGCCCGGAAGGCAGACACCGTGGTGATTGAGTCCAACTACGATTCAGGAATGCTCATAGGAGGCCCCTACCCCCACGACCTAAAGATGCGTATCTGCCAAGGCAACGGCCACCTGAGCAACGACGAATGCGCCTCCGCCATCCGCCGCTTCTGGCACCCCGGCCTGAAGAACCTCTTCCTCTGCCACCTAAGCGAGAACAACAACACCCCCTCCCTAGCCTTCGCCTCCGCCGCCGAAGCCCTCCGCTCCATCCGTGTAACCCCCTCCGCAAAAGACCTCCTCTCCATCCGTGTAACCCCCTCCGCCAAAGACCTCCGCTCCATCCGTGTAACCCCCTCCGCCAAAGACATAACCAACCTCCAAACCCTTCCCCGCACCCACGCCTCCCAACTCTTCCTCCTGGGCCGCTGACCAAATCCCCGTCCCATCCCCGGCCGGCATTTCCTCTGACAGCTCCCTCTTGCATTTCCGCTGACAGCTCCCTCTGGCATTTCCGCTGGCATTTCCTCTGGCATTTCCTCTGGCATTTCCTCTGGCATTTCCGCTGACATCCCGGCTTACATCACTCCCTACATCCCTGCTCACAGCATCATACTTCTATATTCCGTTCACTACCCGCTTGTCCCTTCCCGGGCGCGAATCCGCCCGAATCCCGCCTTGGTTGTCCCACATGTGACTCCGCGAGCGACAATCCGCCCGAATCCCGCCCAAATCGTTCATCTGTCTCTCCGTGTGCCTCCCCGGGCGCGAAACCGCCCGAATCCCGCTTTGGTTGTCCCACATGTGACTCCGCGAGCGACAATCCGTCCGAATCCCGCCCAAATCGTTCATCTGTCTCTCCGTGTGCCTCCCCGGGCGCGAA